>Ga0208514_100283_pt1 | contig 33239 bp, 29 predicted proteins | sample LakWasMet70_HOW9_2_FD_183900 | JGI IMG/M metagenome (GOLD analysis project Ga0208514, IMG submission 183900) | Freshwater sediment methanotrophic microbial communities from Lake Washington under simulated oxygen tension - Sediment Metagenome... | ecosystem: Environmental > Aquatic > Freshwater >...
GTTTCACCTTGCAATTTTCGGGCCCGCGCATGTCCTAGAGCATGGAGTCTGTCAACGGAGCAAGTCGGTCCCGCTTGCTGAACAGTCGGCGTTGGGCGCCCTGCGCGGGCGCATTGCGCACGAACTGGGCTGGCGGGCGCTGGTGCCCGAGCATGGGTCCACGTGGACATGCTGATTCTTCCTTTTATTGACCATTTTTGATCTAAAGCAGCCTCTTATATAAAACCTAAGCGATATAGATGGTCTAATACGCGGTAACAAATAGTTACAAATACAACTACGCCAAAAGATTCGGTGGTGGTTGTTTTCAGGGATAGAAAAATGACAAAGACTCTGCTTGCCGTGACGGCGTGTGGGAGGGGGCTTCAGCCAGTGTTGACGTGCTTTCTTAGCGCGGATTCAACCAATGCGTCGCACTTCAACTCCAGGCCTTTCGCATGACCACATTGCTTTACGTACTGATAATGTTCCCAGCATATCCAACTTGGCGCGGAACGGTCGAAATCACTCAGACTGAATCGATGGAGCGGTGTGAGGCGATGCAGGCACAACTCAGCCGGGTTGCGCGATTCAAAACTGTGTACGAATGTCATACCCTAGTGCTTCCGAATGCAAAGAAGTCACTTGAGGGCAACGCCGGTATTAGGCATTGAGAGCGGTAGACCCACTTGAATCGCATGGCAGACCGTTGCTATAAGTTCCTACGGATTTGACATCGATCCAAATAGCTCGATCAAAGCAAACGGTGCCACACCAGCATATGAGCTAGGTAGTCGACCACCGTAAAAAAGGCAGGATTGGCAGTTGTGCTCGCGTTGCTCGATATGCACGGGTGCGCCATCGAGATGGATACGGGGGCGACGCGGCATGGATAGGCCATGATGAATCACCTAAATCGAGCCTAGCCCCTCTTAAATAAATGCCAGCTTTTACAATACCGGCATGCCCAACCGCCCCTTTCTCACCGCCGCCTTCTACAAATTCGTAACGCTGGCCGACTACGAATCCCGCAAGGAGCCCCTGCTGGCCTTGTGCGAACAACGCAACGTCAAGGGCACCATCCTGCTGGCGCGCGAGGGCATCAACAGCACCATTGCCGGCGCACCGGACGATGTGCACGCCGTGCTGGCCTATCTCCGCAGCGACCCGCTGCTGGCCGACCTGCAGCACAAGGAGTCATTCGCCGAAACCGCCCCGTTCTACCGCATGAAGGTGCGCCTGAAGCAGGAAATCGTCACCATGGGTGTGCCCGGAACGGCCCCCACCCTCATCGTCGGCACTTACGTCAAACCCGAAGACTGGAACGCACTGATCGCCGACCCCGATGTGGTGGTGGTGGACACGCGCAACGACTACGAGGTGGCGATTGGCACCTTCCGCGGCGCGATTGATCCGAACATCCGCACGTTCTCCGAATTGCCAGCCTGGACCGAAAAGGCCGAAGCGCTGCGCCCCGACGCCAATGGCAAGAAACCCAAGGTGGCGATGTTTTGCACCGGCGGCATTCGCTGCGAAAAGTCCACTGCCTTCATGCGCGCGCAAGGCTACGACGAGGTCTACCACCTGGAAGGCGGCATCCTCAAGTATCTGGAAACCGTGGCGCCGGAGCAAAGCCTGTGGGATGGCACCTGCTTCGTGTTTGACGAGCGCGTCTCGGTGGACCATGGCCTGACGCCGGGCACGCACAAGCTGTGCCGCGGCTGCCGCATGCCGCTGAAAGACGGTGCGATGGAGTCGCCGCTGTTCGAGCTGGGCGTGAGCTGCCCGCGTTGCCACGCCAGCACCAGTGAAGTGCAGAAGAACCGAGCCCGTGAACGCCAGCGCCAGTGGGAACTGGCCAAAGCGCGGGGCAAGGCCCACATCGGCGAGCCCATGCCGCCCAAGGCCACCGAGCCCGACACGGCATAGGTCTTTTTGGCCGTCACAGTGCCAGCCGCTGAGCCCCTGCCCGTTCTGTATTCGTTTCGGCGCTGCCCCTACGCCATGCGCGCGCGACTCGCCATCGCCGCGAGCAGCACGGTGGTGGAACTGCGCGAGGTGGCGCTGGCGCGCAAACCCCAAGCCCTGCTGCAGGCCTCGCCCAAGGCGACGGTGCCCGTGCTGGTGCTGCCCTTTGATACGGTGCTGGAGCAAAGCCTGGACATCATGCTGTGGGCGCTGCGCCGCAACGACCCGCAGCAATGGCTGCCGAATTCCGCACCAGAGATGGACCGTGCGATGGCCTTGATTGCGCAATGCGATGGGGAGTTCAAGGGCAACCTGGACCGATACAAATACCCGAACCGCTACGCGCTGGCCAATGGTTTGCCCCACCGCGATTTGGGCGCGCAGTTCCTGCTGACACTCAACACCTGCGTAGAAGCGCAAGGGTTTCTGCACGGTGGCCAGTTTGGCCTGGCGGACGCCGCCATCGCCCCATTTGTGCGCCAGTTTGCCCACACAGACCCCGCCTGGTTTGCCGCCCAGCCCTGGCCTGCCCTGCAGCAGTGGCTGGCCGATTTCGAGGCATCCAATCTCTACCTGCGCGCCATGCACAAGTACCCGACGTGGGTGCCGGACCTGCGGTAACCGCTGGTTCCTGGGTCCATCCCTACAATCTGGCGTTCCTCCACCCACCCCCACCCCATGGATACACGCACTGGCCTGGTGATTGCAACCCTGATGACGCTGCTCAATGGCGGTGTGCTGGGCTTGATGCACAAGAGTCTGTCTGCCGATGTGCAACCCAGTGCCGCCGATTGGCGCATCGGCACCCTGCTGTTTGCCAGCGGTTCCATATTGCTCGCCGTTCAGGACATGATGCCGTTGGGACTGGTACTGCCACTGGCCAACGGTTGCTTCATGCTGGGAGTCATGCTGTACTGGCGGGCAACCCGCCGATTTGTGGGACTGCCCGACACACCATGGCTGTTTGCACCTATTCCTTTTGCTGTGTTTGGCATTTACTGGTTTGCCGAACAGGTGCCGGATCAGGCTGCGCGGGTGTATTTCGCCACCGCAGTTTGGGTGCTCGGCCTGTTCGCCGCCGCCTGGACCCTGCGCGGCAGCCCCCCGCACCAGGAGCTGCGCAGTCGCAGGGTGCTGGCAGCCACCTTCGTCATCGTGGGGATTTTCATGCTGGTGCGCGTCATCAGCCTCATGCTGCAGCCCGATCGATACGTCACCATGCTCGAATCGCGGAATGTCTTCAACCTGCTGGCGCCCCTGATCGTTACCGTTCTGCCCGTCATTGGCACGACGGCGTTTCTGGTGATGTGTTCTGAGCGCATCCGCAACCAGTGGCAGCACGCTGCAGCGACCGACTACCTCACCGGGTTGCCCAATCGGCGCACCATCACTGGGTCCGGTGAGGCCTGTTTCAACCAGGCCCGCCGCAGCGGCTCCGGCCTGGCGGTTGCCGTGATCGACATTGATCACTTCAAGCAGGTCAATGACCGTTTGGGCCACGACGCGGGGGACGTCGCACTCAGGTATGTCGCCACTGCGCTGGCCAGTCAATGCCGCGGACCTCATATGGTCGGGCGTCAAGGTGGCGAGGAGTTTGTCGCGCTGCTGGTGGTCACCAATGCAGCGCAAGCCCACGCGGCCGCGGAACGCCTGCGTCTGGCCGTAGCATCATCTCCGCTGCAACTGAACGGGCAGACTATCCCCTTGACCATCTCGGTGGGTGTCGCGGTTTACCAAGCGGACGACACGTCCTACGACACCTTGTTGCGCCGTGCCGACCATGCCGTGTACGCAGCCAAAGCAGGGGGACGCAATCAAGTGGTGATGGCGCCGGACGCGCCGCTGCCTTCGCCCTAGAGGGCCGATCCCACCGCTCTACCAGCGCTCCATATATGGCCGCAGGTCCAGCTCAAAGGTCCAGGCATCGCGCGGCTGGTTGTGCAGGTGCCAGTAGTTCTCGGCAATGTGGTCGGGGTTGAGGATGCCGTCCTGGTCTTTGAGCGCATAGCGTTCGGGGAATTGGGTGCGGATGAAGTCGGTGTCAATGGCGCCATCCACCACCACATGGGCCACATGGATGTTGCGCGGGCCCAGCTCGCGCGCCATGCTTTGCGCCAGCGCCCGCAGCGCGTGCTTGGCACCGGCAAAGGCGGCATAGTTGGCCGAGCCCCGCAAGCCCGCCGTGGCACCGGTGAACAGAATCGTGCCGCGCCCACGGGTCACCATGCGTTGGGCAGCGGCCTGGGCATTCAGGAAGCCGCTGAAGCAGGCCATCTCCCAGATCTTGAAGTACTTGCGCGCTGTTTCTTCCAGGATGCTGCACGGCACGTTGGCACCGATGTTGAACACCAGCACCTCTATCGGGCCATGTTCCGATTCAATCTGATCGAACAGCGCCTTCACGTCCTCTTCCTTGCGCGCGTCGCTGGCGTAGCCAAAGGCCTGGCCGCCCTCATTGCGGATGCTGTCGACCAGCGGCTGCAGCTTGTCGGCGCTGCGGCGCGTCACGCAGGCGATGAAACCTTCGCGGGCAAAGCGTTTGGCGATGGCGCCGCCGGTGGAGTCGCCGGCGCCAATGACCAGCGCGACTTTTGGTTGGGGCGTGTTTGTATTCATGGGTTGCTCCGGGTTTAAGTCATGGCGCTGGCGGGCAGCGCCTTGTCGAGAAAGCGGCGGCTAGCCGCGAGGATCTCTTTACGGGTCCGCTCGCTCTCCACCGCGCGTGCCAGCACGAGCGCACCCACGCACTGGGCGATCAGCGCCCAGCCCGCATCGGGGTCACCGGTGCGCTGGCTCCAGCTTTTTTGCGTGCGCTTCAGCGCTGCCTCCACCGCGGAGCGCACTTCGGGTCCGGCCTGGGCGATCTCGGGCCCCAGCGTGGGCAACACGCAACCCACTTCCGGATTCATCGCATGGAAGCTGCTCAGGTAGTCGCGCAGGCATTTGGCAACGTGGTTGTCGGGTGAGTCCTGGTCACCGGCCAGCATGGCGCTGCTGTTGGCCATCTCTTCCTGCACCAGCGCCTCGAACAGCGCCTGCTTGGACGGAAAGTGGCTGTAGAAGGCGCCACCGGTCAGGCCGATGGAGGCCATCAGCGCATCGACGCCGGTAGCCTTGAAGCCACCCTTCTTGGCAATGGCGCGGCTGCTGTCCAGCAGCTTCTGGCGGGTTTCTTCCTTGTGGGTCTTGGCGTAGCGCATGGCGGTCCTTGGGTTTGTCCGGTTGACAAGTCACAGACCATAGCATAACGTACGTTTACCAAACGATCACTTAACCATGGAACCAACAATGCCAAAAACCGCGGAATTTTTCTTTGACGTGGGCAGCCCCGCCAGCTACCTGGCCTGGACGCAATTGCCGGCCCTGTGCGCGCAGGCCGGTGCCACGCTGGTCTACAAGCCGATGCTGCTGGGCGGCGTGTTCCAGGCCACCGGCAATTCCTCGCCCGCCATGGTGGCGGCCAAGGGTCGCTACATGACGGTGGACCTGGGCCGCTTCGCCAAGCGCTACGGCGTGGATTTCAAAATGAACCCGCACTTCCCTATCAACACGCTGCAGCTCATGCGTGGGGTGATCGGCATGCAGTTGCGCCAGCCCGCGCGCTTTGAGGCGTTTCTTGGCGCGGTGTTCACGGCTCTGTGGGTGAATGGCGCAAACCTGAATGACCCGGCCATCACGGCGGCCACACTGGTCGAGGCCGGGTTTGATCCGGCGGAAGTCTTTGCACTGGTCAACGATGCCGACATCAAGGCCGCGCTCAAGGCCAACACCGAGGAAGCCGTGGCCCGCGGCGTGTTTGGTGCGCCCACGGTGTTTGTGGGTGATGCGATGTTTTTCGGCCAGGACCGGCTGGATTTTGTGCGCGAGGCGCTGCGCTAGTCAGAGTTACGCTGACCGGCCAGACAGTTCATTGCGCGTCGTGCTCCATGGCGCCAAACTCAAAGGAAAAGAGGCAGTCCCCCCCGGCCTGTTTGGCGTCGTAGGTCACCATCTCAGCGCGGTCGATCAGCACATCGGTACTGATGACGTCCTGCATTCCTATGAGGCAAAGACCCATGCTCACTGTGGCGTGCACGGGCGCGGCGCAGATGTCGAAAGCTTCTGAAAAACAGTTGCGAACGCATGCCGCCATTTGTTGTGCGCTGACTCCCGCTTCGTCTGGCGTGGTGCCCAGCTCTTCCAGGACAATCAGAAACTTGTCGGCGTAGAGCCGGGCCACCGCTACGTTGGGGCCCAGGGCCTGGCCCATGCGCCATGCCGATTGCTGCAACAGCATGTCGCCTGCCTGATGACCCAGCCGCACATTGTGGCTCCTGAAGTCATCCAAATCCACGAGCAAGACTGCGGCATAGTTCTGCTGCTCATGGCTTTTGTCGATGGCACGTTGCAGACTGATGAGCAAGGCTGAGCGATTTTTGAGACCCGTCAACGAGTCCGTAAAACCAAGATGGGTGATCTTCCTTTGCAGGGCCTTTTTGGCGCTGAGATCCTTGAACGTGGCGATGTAGTGCGTCACGCAGTCGTGGGCGTCAACGACGGCCTTGACCCTCAGCTTTGCCGAATAGGTTTCCCCACTTTTCTTACGGCCGATCACCTCATCGTTCCAGCTCCGGTACCGCGCCAGGTGTTCACGGATGTCACTGAGGACCGTCGAACGGGACCCAACGGCCTCACGCTTGCTGTAGCCCGTGATGCGGGTGAATGAGTTGTTGACCTTCAGCGTGCGAAGGTCGGCATCCGTTACGACGACGCCCTCACAGGATTCAAAGGTCGTTTCGGCAATACAGCGATCCAGACGGGCAAGCGCGTGTTCGTCGGCGACGGCATCTGGCGTGGTTGACACGTGCGCAAGCTCGGGCAAGCTCAGCCCCGGCAGTGTGGCCGCTGCATGTTTGCGTTTCGGCCTGGGGACCGAAATCCGCTTTGGCTGGGTCAGTGCGTCCATTGTTTCCACGACATGTCTCCTTATCTGTATGGGAGTCCCTGAGCACAGACCGTGCCAGCAGCAGTGGCGTATCGCCCCCTGCAAGCCCTTGATTTGTAAACAGATATGGTTTCAGCTACGGCTCTGGGTTGCTGGTTGTGTAGAAATCTGCACAAGGCCGCCTTGGGGCGTGCGGACTTCTACACACGCCGCAATTGCCGAGTCATTTAATTTTTGCGGGCCACACGCGTGGACGATGCTTCGGGTAGATTTGGAGTGATACTGCGCGCATTTGCCGACGATATGCATGGCCCCCCACCACTGAAACGCCCCTTGCTGCCGCGCTGGCTCCGCCCAGTACTGGCCTGGCTGGGCCTGAGCATGGTGGTTGCGGCCAGCATGGTCGTGGCGTATGCGTGGAGCGAGCGCAAGGGGTTTGAACAGCTCGATGACGTCGCGCACCGCCAGCTGGATCTCTACGCCTCCACGTTGGAAAGCGAGCTGGGCAAGCATGCCTACCTTCCCAGCCTGATCGAGATGGACCCGGACATCGAGGCATTGTTCAAGAACCCCGATAGCCAGATGGCCCGTGCCAGCGCCGGGCGCAAGCTCGCCAACTTCAAGGTCAGGGCCAGTGCCATCACCACCTTTGCGCTGGACCCTGCCGGGACACTGCTGGCGTCCAGCGAAGGCTACCGTTCGCTCGCAGGCGAAGCAGGCCCCGTGGCATTGCCATCACTGCTGTCGCGAAAACTGCAGGCGCAGCGGTCCCAGGTCTTTGTTGCCAACGCAGACAGTGGTGCGTCCGAATACTATTTCGCACAGCCCGTGCGGCGTGACGCACTGGTCGTGGGGATCGTGGGTGTCAAGCTGAGTCTGGACCCGCTGGAGGCCACCTGGATGGACTTGGGGATTCGCTCTGAAAGCGAGAAGCTGTTGGTCATCGACGAAGAAGGTGTCATCATCATGTCGTCGGTGCGCCAATGGAAGTACAAGTCCGTTGGTATCGACGGGGAAGAGCCGGTGGCCTTGCTGCGCTACGCGGAACAGTACCCCCGCCAAGCCATCCGCCCGCTGAACATGGTTGTCGAAAAGCCGGGGGTCAGGGGTGCGCGCCAGGTTCGCATTTGGGAGCCGGATGGCCAGTTCTCCGTGCATATGGCGCAGGAACGTGACATTCCCTTGCTGGGCTGGCGCGTCATGATTTTGTCGGATCCCCACAGCGTATGGCGCAACGCACGCTACGCCGCGTGGGGTGGCGGCGCGTTCGCCGCCTTCCTGGGCGTGTTGGCCCTCTATCTTTGGCAGCGCCGCCGGGCACTGCGCCAGATTTCAGGGGCGCGCAACGCGCTGCAAGAGGCGAACGCCCAATTGGAAGGCCGGGTTGCCCAACGCACCGGTGAGTTGCGACAGGCCAATGCGGAACTGGTCAACGAGATGCAGGAGCGCCAATTGGCGCAGGACGAACTGGTGCAGGCCGGTAAACTGGCCGCGCTGGGACAGATGTCGGCCGGCATTTCCCATGAGATCAACCAGCCCCTGACCGCTTTGCGCGCCCTGGCCAAAAACACCGCAATGTTGCTGGCCGCAGGCCGCATGTCCGATGTGGATGAAAATCTCAAAGCCATCAGTGAGGTCGCCGAGCGCATGGGCAGCATCACGGCGCAATTGAAATCGTTTGCCCGCAAGTCACACGGCGTGCACCAACCCGTATCCCTGGTCGCCGCAGTTCAGTACATGCAGCGTCTGCTGGAGCACCGTTTCCGTGCCGAGCAGGTTCGCGTGGATGTGAACATTGCTGGGCAGCCACTGGTGTGTTGCGACCTGAATCGCTTGGAGCAGGTGCTGGTGAATTTGGCGACCAATGCGCTGGACGCCATGCAGGACCAGCCGGTCAAGGTGCTTACCATCAGTACCTTGCCCGCCGATGGCCAGCGTATGCGGGTTCGGGTGGAAGACACAGGGGCAGGTTTGCCGGACGACATGCTGGCGCGCCTTTTCGAGCCGTTCTTCACGACCAAGGCCAGCGGCGAAGGACTGGGCTTGGGTCTGGTGATTTCGTCGCACATCGTGCGGGAGTTTGGCGGCACGCTGCGCGCCCACAAGGGCCTGCAGGGGCTCGCGTTTGAGTTTGATCTGGAGCTGGCGCAAGGGGAAAAGCATGTTTGAGGGATTCAAGGTGGTGTTTGTGGAAGACGATGCCACGGTACGGCGCAGCCTGACACAAACACTGGAGCTGACGGGCATTGAAGTGGTGCCCTGCGACTCGGCCGAAGCCGCGCTGCCACACCTGTGGTCCGGCCTGCAAGGCATCGTCATCAGCGATGTCCAATTGCCTGGCATGACCGGCGTGCAGTTGTTGGAACACATGGGCACGGTCAATCCGGCAATTCCTGTCGTGCTGATCACCGCGCATGGCGATGTGGCCATGGCCGTGCAGGCCATGCGCGCAGGTGCCTATGACTTTATTGAAAAACCGTTTTCCCCGGAACGCTTCATAGAGACCGCACAGCGCGCGCTGGAAAAGCGTGTGCTGAGCATGGCGGTGGAAGACCTGCGCGCCCAACTCCAGCAAAAAATCGGGATTGAAGTCGCCTTGCTGGGCAACTCCCCAGCCATGGTCCGGGTCCGGGAGCAAGTACTGAAACTGGCCGGCACGTCTGCCGACGTCATGATCGTGGGTGAAACCGGAACCGGCAAGGAGCTGGTTGCGCGCTGCTTGCACGACCACAGCAAACGCCGGGATCGGCATTTTGTCGCGCTCAACTGCGGTGGCTTGCCCGAGACGCTGTTTGAAAGCGAGCTGTTCGGTCACGAGGCCGGGGCCTTTACCACCGCCAGCAAACGGCGCGTGGGGAAGATCGAGCACGCCAACGGCGGGACTTTGCTGCTGGACGAAATTGAAAGCATGCCGCTGTTGTTTCAGGTCAAGCTGTTGCGCGTATTGCAGGAGCGCAAGGTCGAGCGGCTGGGCTCCAATGAAGAGGTCAAGGTCGATATTCGCGTGGTGGCGGCCACCAAAAGCGATCTGCTGGCACTGAGCCGAGAGCAGAAATTTCGCAGCGACCTGTATTACCGGCTCAACGTGGCGGTGGTGCACCTGCCACCCTTGCGTGAGCGCAAGGAAGACCTGCCGCTGTTGTTTGAACATTTCGTGGCGCAGGCAGCCCAACGTTATGGCTGTGAAGTTCCCACGCTGACGGGCCCGCGCATGCAGGACCTGATGGCCCACGATTGGCCTGGCAATGTGCGCGAGGTCCGCAATGTGGCTGATCGGTTTGTGCTGGAGTTGCCGCAGGCGGGAGAGGGTGCGGAGTCAGTATCCGGCGAAGCGACGTCGCCCACGCTGGTGCAACAAATGGACGTGGTTGAAAAAGTGCTGATCGAGCAGGCCCTCAAGGAACACAAAGGCCGCCCCGTTGCGGTGGCGGAGGCTCTGGGCATCGCCAAGAAGACGCTGTACGACAAACTGCACCGGCATGGGCTGTCCATGGACAGCTATCGGTGAGTCTTGCTTTGTTCTACCCGAAGGTGTCGAGCAGCAGAGCTGGGGTGAGCGCCAAAGTGAGGTAAAGGGGGAGCCCGAAGGGCGGAGGACACGAACGGAGGTGCTTACCCCAGTTCTACTGCGGGCGCATAGCGAAACCGCGTCACTCATAGTGCCTGGGGTCGCCACTGTCGGTGGGCGCGGCAATCGCTTTCTTCAAAGCCGCGCTCATCGGAAGCTGCAGGTTGATGCCTTTGGGGGGGACTGGCGATTGAAACCACTTGTTGTAAATGGTGTGGATCTCACCGCTGCGAAAGATACCCACCAGTACATCGTCCACCAGTTGCTTGAACGCGGCATCGCCTTTGGTTAGCGCGATGCCATAGGGTTCAATGGACAGGCTGTCCGCAGAAATGCTGAATTCGGCCGGGTTCTTGGCACTGGCCACCAGGCTGCGCAGCAATACGTCGTCCATCAGGTACGCGACTGCACGGTCGGTCTGCACCATCTGGAACGACTCGGCATCGTCCAGCCCCGCCAGAATTTTCATGTCGAGTTTCTGAGCCAGGTTCAGTTCATGCAGGTTGCGGATGCTGGTGGTCCCCACGGTGGACGCCACCGGTTCGCCTTGCAGGTCACTCAGCGTCTGAATGTTCGAGGATTTCTTGGCCAGCAAGCGGCTGACCGCAACAAAGGTGGTCACGGAAAAGGCCTCGCTTTTTTGCCGTTCCAGCGTATTGGTGGTGATGCCGCATTCCAGGTCCACGGTGCCATTGACTACCAGCGGAATGCGCGTGGCCGACGTCACCGGGAAAAGCTTGACCTGCAGATTGCGCAGTTTCAGTTTTGCCTTGACGGCATCCACAATCCGGTAGCACAGGTCCATCGAGTAACCAATGGGGTTGAGCTTTTCGTCCAGATAGGAAAAGGGGACCGAGCTCACCCGGTAGCCCAGGGTGATCATGCCGGTCTGTTCGACTTTGCTCAGGGTCGGAGAGCCTTGTCCCCAGGCGCTGGGAGCCAGCATGATCGCAACGCACGGCAACGCCACGGTCCAGCGAAGAAGTGTGATGGCTTTGCGTTTCATCCTTTCATGCTAGCACGCACCAGCAGCCATCCCCCACTCACCAAGTGTCGGAGCGCACCTGGGATTCCCACCCCTTCTCCGTCGCTGCGTAAACGCCAATGACGCCATAACGCTGCTCACCGCGCGCGTCCCACTTCATGGAGCCGGTCACCGGCGCGTAGCCATCGATCTTGCGCAAGGCCTGCACGATGTCAGCGGGTTTGGCCGACTCGGTGCGCCGGATGGCGGCTGCCAGCACGTACATGGCATCGTAGGTGTAGTGGCCTGCATAAGCGGGTGCGATTTTGTACTTTGCGCGGTACTTCTCCAGAAACGCCCCGCCGGCGGCAAACTCCTTGGCCTCCAGGATGGGGGATGTCGCATACAAGCCCTTGCCCATGCCCACACCCTTGAGCATGTCCGTGGTCTTGATGGTGTCGCCGCCCAGCAAATAGACGTCGGTGTAGCTGATCTTCGCCAGCGCCTGCAGCAGGGCCACGGTCTGAAAGTCATTCAGGGTTGTCACGATGGCCTCGACACCGCCGGCCTTGAGCTTGCCTGCCAGTTCATCAAAGGCGCGGGTCTTGTCGTCCAGCGAGGCGTGGATGACGATTTCTTTCTTGGCACCAGTCAATTCCTGGATCGCCCCAGCCGCGAGATCCTTGCCGTAGGGCGTGCCATCGTCAATCACGGCAAATTTTGTCGAACGAAACTTGGTCACGGAATAGCTGCCGATGGCCTTGGCCTGCAGCGTGTCATTGGCCACCAGCCGGAACGTGGTGGACAGTCCCAGACTGGTGTACTTCGGGTTGGTAGAAATCGCCATCTGTGCGATGTTGTGCTCGGCATAAATGGGTGCCGCAGCAATGCTCACGCCGGAATTCAGATGCCCGATCACCGCCACCACGCCAGCGTCCACCAACTGGCGCGCCACTTCGCGCCCTGTGTCGGCGTTGGCTCTGTCATCGACCGCGATCACTTCGAATTTGACCGACTTGCCCTTGACCCGCACACCTTCCTTATTGAGCTCTTCAACCGCAAGGTTGACACCGTTGAGCAGGTCTTGCCCCAGTGCCGCCAGACCGCCCGTGAGCGGTTGTGCGACGCCGATCTTGATCGTGGATGGCGCGCTGTCGCAACCCTGTAGCAAGGCGCCCGAGGAAGCAAGCCCCAGTGCCAGTAAGCTGATGGCACCGCGGCGGGAATGGTGAGTTGACATGGTGACGTGTTCCGAAAAAAAGTAAGGCCCACTGTAGGGCCTCACCATTCGCAGCACGCACCGGGTTACACCCTAGCGGGTGCAACATTGCGCAAGCATTAGTGGTGCTAATGCACAGCCATCAGCCGTGCGCGAGCCTGCGCATATTCCCGCTTGAGCTGGGCCACGAATTCGGCCGCGCCCTGCACCTTGTTGATGACGCCAATACCCTGGCCACAGCCCCAGATCTCCTTCCAGGCCTTGGCCGCGCCAGCGCCGCCGAAGTTCATCTTGCTGGGGTCGCTGATGGGCAGGTTCTCGGGGTCCAGACCGGCCGCGCGAATGCTGGGCGCCAGGTAGTTGCCGTGTACGCCAGTAAACAAGTTGCTGTAGACGATGTCGTCCGAGCTGCCCTGCACAATGGCTTGCTTGTAGGCGTCCGCGGCGCGCGCTTCCTCGGTGGCAATGAAGGCCGAGCCGATGTAGGCAAAGTCTGCGCCCAGGGCCTGGGCTGCCAGTACCGCATCCCCCGTGGAGATGGAACCGGACAAAGCCAAGGGGCCGTCAAACCACTGGCGGATTTCCTGCACCAACGCAAACGGGCTCTTGACACCGGCGTGGCCACCCGCACCCGCTGCAACGGCGATCAGGCCGTCGGCGCCCTTCTCGATGGCCTTGCGGGCGTGCTTGTTGTTGATGACGTCATGCAGCACCACACCACCGTAGCTGTGGGCCGCAGCGTTGATGTCTTCACGTGCCCCCAGGGACGTGATGATGATGGGCACCTTGTACTTCACGCACATCGCCATGTCGTGCTCCAAGCGGTCATTGCTCTTGTGCACGATCTGGTTGATCGCAAACGGAGCGGCAGGCGCATCGGGATGGGCCGCGTTATAGGCAGCCAAGCCCTCGGTGATCTCGATCAGCCACTCTTCCAGCTGCTCGGCCGGGCGCGCATTGAGCGCGGGCATGGAACCCACCACGCCAGCAATGCATTGGGCGATGACCAGCTTGGGATTGCTGATGATGAACAGCGGCGAGCCGATCACCGGGAACGGCACATGCGCCAGAGCGCCAGGGAGTTTGGACATGCTCAGAATGCCTCCAGCGCCAAGGCCGTGACGCACTCCGCGCCATCGACAATGCTGTCGCGCATGCCGCCGGCCTTGACCAGCAGATGGTCGGCATAGAAGCGCGCCGTGGTGATCTTGGCTTGCATGAAGGCCACGTCGGTGCCGGCAGCGATCTGCTCCTGTGCCACCAGCAGGGCTCGCGCCATCTGCCAACCGGCCACGACGTTGCCCGCCAGCATCAGGTAGGGCACGCTGCCAGCGAACACGGCATTCGGGCTGGCCTTGGTGTTGCCGGCGACGAAGTTCACCACATCAACAAAGGCTTCGCGGGCGGTCTTCAGACGCTTGGCAACCGCCAGCGCATCGGGCGTGCCACTCTTGATCAACTCGGCCTCGGTCCCTTCAATTTGCACTGCCAGCAGCTTGCCGGTCTGGCCACCGTCGCGCGCCGTCTTGCGGCCCACCAGGTCATTGGCCTGGATGGCAGTGGTGCCTTCGTAGATCGTCAAAATCTTGGCGTCGCGATAGTACTGGGCCACTCCGGTTTCCTCGATGAAGCCCATGCCGCCGTGCACCTGCACGGCCAGCGACGTGACCTCCAGGCTCATCTCGGTGCTGTAGCCCTTGACCAAAGGAACCATGAATTCGTAGAAGGTCTGGTTGACCTTGCGGATATCGGCGTCCGGGTGGTGGTGCGCCGCGTCGTAGGCCGATGCGGCCACGCTGGCCATGGCACGGCAGCCTTCCACATAGGCGCGCATGGTCATCAGCATGCGGCGCACATCGGGGTGGTGGATGATGGATGCGCCAGCCGCCACCGAACCATCGACCGGGCGGCTTTGCACACGCTCGCGTGAGAAGCGCACGGCCGTCTGGTAGGCCTGCTCGGCAATCGCAATGCCCTGCACGCCCACACCATAGCGGGCGGCGTTCATCATGATGAACATGTACTCCAGGCCGCGGTTTTCCTGACCGACCAGGTAGCCCACAGCACCGCCATGGTCTCCAAATTGCAGCACCGCGGTGGGGCTGGCCTTGATGCCCATCTTGTGTTCAATGGAGACGCAGTGCACATCGTTGCGCGCACCCAGCGAGCCATCCTTGTTGACCATGAATTTCGGGACAACGAACAGGCTGATGCCCTTGACGCCTTCGGGCGCACCCTGCACGCGGGCCAGCACCAGATGGATGATGTTCTCGGCCATGTCGTGCTCACCCCAGGTGATGAAGATCTTGGTGCCGAAAATTTTGAACGTGCCATCGGGCTGCGGTTCGGCGCGGGTGCGCACCGCGGCCAGGTCGCTGCCGGCCTGGGGTTCGGTCAGGTTCATGGTGCCGGTCCACTTGCCGGCCACCAGGTTTTCCAGGTAAGTGGCCTTGAGCTCGTCGGAGCCAGCGGTCAGCAGGGCTTCGATGGCACCATCGCTGAGCAGCGGGCACAGGGCGAAGCTCATGTTGGCGCTGTTAACCATTTCGCCGCAGACTGCTCCAATCGTTTTGGGCAGACCCTGGCCGCCGAAGTCCACCGGGTGCTGCAGACCCTGCCAGCCACCTTCGGTGAATTGTTTGAAGGCTTCCTTGAAGCCGGGGGTGGCGGTCACCACGCCGTCTTTCCAGCTTGAGGGGTTTTTGTCGCCCTCCCAGTTCAGCGGCGCGAGCACGCCTTCGGCCAGCTTGGCGGCCTCTTCGAGCACGGCCTGCGCCGTATCCAGGCCCGCGTCCTCGAAACCGGGAATCTGTGCAATCTGGTCAATCTTGGCCAGGTGCTGGATGTTGAACAGCATGTCTTTGACGGGGGCGACGTAACTCATGGGACACCTTCGGAATGGGCGAAAAAAGAAATTAAAACAAACAAACGAAAAAAAAGGGCATCGCAAGCGATGCCCTGGTCTGGTCAGACCTTACAGAGCCGCCACTAACTCTGGCACGGCCACAAACAGGTCAGCCTCCAGGCCATAGTCAGCCACGCTGAAGATCGGGGCTTCAGGGTCCTTGTTGATCGCCACGATAACCTTGCTGTCCTTCATGCCGGCCAAGTGCTGGATGGCGCCGCTGATGCCAGCCGCAATGTACAGCTGGGGCGCGACGATCTTGCCGGTCTGGCCAACCTGCCAGTCGTTGGGCGCATAGCCTGCGTCCACCGCCGCGCGCGATGCGCCCAGTGCGGCGCCCAGCTTGTCGGCCAGCGGGGTCATGACATCCATGAACTTCTCGCTCGAGCCCAGAGCCCGGCCACCGGAGACGATGATCTTGGCGGCGGTCAGTTCGGGGCGGTCGTTCTTGGCGATTTCAGACCCGACAAAAGTAGCCTGTGCGCTGGCGCCCACAGAAGTCAGCACCTCGACTGCGGCGCTACCACCGGTGGCGGCTGCGGGGTCGAAACCGGTGGTGCGCACGGTCAGCACCTTGGTGGCGTCCTGGCTTTGCACGGTGGCGATGGCGTTGCCAGCGTAGATCGGGCGCTCAAAGGTGTCGGCGCTGTCGACCTTGGTGATGTCAGAGATCTGACCGACATCCAGCTTGGCGGCCACGCGGGGTGCCACGTTCTTGCCCGATGCGGTGGCAGCAAACAGGATGTGGCTGTAGCTGGCGGCCACGGCAACGACCTGGGCGGCCACGTTTTCGGCCAGACCGTGGGCGAAGCCATCTGCGTCCGCATGCAGCACTTTGGCAACGCCAGCGATTTGCGCGGCAGCTGCAGCGGCAGCACCGGCATTGCTGCCAGCGACCAATACATGCACATCGCCACCGCATTTGAGTGCGGCGGTGACGGTGTTGAGGGTTGCACCCTTGATGGATGCGTTGTCGTGTTCGGCGATGACGAGTACGGTCATGATCAGATTACCTTCGCTTCAGTTTTCAGTTTTGCAACGAGAGTGGCTACATCGGGCACCTTGATACCGGCGCTGCGCTTGGGTGGCTCGACCACTTTGAGGGTCTTGATGCGGGGGGTCACGTCAACACCCAGGGCTTCGGGTGTGAAGGTTTCCAGCGGCTTCTTCTTGGCCTTCATGATGTTGGGCAAGGTCACATAACGGGGCTCATTCAAGCGCAGGTCGGTGGTGATCACCGCAGGCAGCGTCAGCGACACAGTTTCCGATCCGCCATCCACTTCGCGGGTGATGTTGGCCTTGCCGTCCACGATTTCGACCTTGCTGGCGAATGTGCCCTGGGGCAAATCGGCCAGTGCGGCCAGCATCTGGCCCGTCTGGTTGCAGTCGTCGTCGATGGCCTGCTTGCCCAGGATGATCAAGCCGGGTTGTTCCTTGTCGATCAGAGCCTTGAGCAGCTTGGCCACGGCCAGGGGCTGCAACTCGACCGCGGTTTCGACCAGGATGGCACGGTCGGCGCCGATAGCCATGGCGGTGCGCAGGGTTTCCTGGCACTGGGTCACGCCACAGGAGACGGCGATGACTTCGGTCACCACGCCCTTTTCCTTCAGACGCACGGCCTCTTCGATAGCAATTTCGTCAAAGGGGTTCATGCTCATCTTGACGTTGGCGATGTCCACGCCGGTGCCGTCGGACTTGACCCGAACCTTCACGTTGTAATCGACTACGCGTTTCACGCTTACCAGGACTTTCATTGCTGCCGCTCCAGATGGTTACAAATTGGTTTGTCTACTTGACGTGCACGTCAACTCTCGGATTCTAGTCCGCGCCACCCCTGCCAATGGTCGCCAGGATGACGTTCCAGCACAAAATCAAAAATAGAACGATCGTGCTTTTTTGAATTATAACCCCACAATGGACAGTTTCGGCGCCGGGCCGCCCCAAGCCGAAACGCGCCCCCTTGGGGGGCAGCGACCCGCGCAGCGGCAGAGCGTGGGGGCAAACCGCTATCGCAAGCACAATCTGTCGCTGCCGGCTCAACGGCTGTGGATGACGCGTTGCGGGAAGGGAATCTCGATCTGGTGGGCGCGCAACGTGGCCAGGATGGCGCGGTTCACATCCGAGCGCAGGTTCATCTGCCCACCTTCCACATCACGCACCCAGTAGCCGACAGTAAATTCAAGGCCATCGGCCCCAAAGGCTGTCAGGAAGACCGCTGGCGGGGGCTCGCGCAACACCCGGTCCTGGGCCAGCGCCGCCTGCATCAGCAGACTGGTGACCTGGTCCACATCACTGTCATAGGCCACCGACACCACCGTGGTCTGGTGCAGATGGCTGTCCGCCAGCGACAAGTTTTCCACCCGGTTGGTGATCAGCATCTCGTTGGGGACGATGGATTCGCGCCCGGCCTGCGAACGCACGACGGTGTAGCGGGCGTTGATCTGGGTGATGATGCCCTCGAAGTTGTCGACCCGCACGCTGTCGCCAATGCGCATGCTGCGTTCGGCCAGTATGACAAAACCACTGATGTAGTTGGCCGCCAGCTTTTGCAGACCAAAGCCAATGCCCACGCCCACGGCACCACCCAGCACCGAGAGCGCCGTCAGGTCAATGCCCACCGCCGACAGGGCCAGCATCAGTCCGACGAACATCAGCATTGCCCGCGTCGCATTGCTGACCGCTTTGCGCAAGGACAACTCGCCACCGGTGGCCGAGCGCAGCAGCCGGGTCTCGATAGCCGACGATATCCACAGCGTGAGGATGAGGACAGCACCCGCCGTCAACAGACCCTCGATGACGTTGCGCACGGATAGCGTGGCCCCGCCAACCTTCCACGTGATCAGGTCCAGTTCATTGAGCACCACCGGCAGCAGCCCGCTGACCCACAACACCATGGCCAGCCACGCAATCCAGGAAATAGTGTGCTCCAGCGAGCGCGCCCAGCGGGCCTCTTCAAAGGCCGCGCGCAGGACCTTGACACCGACCCGGATGACGACCAGCGCCACCAGGACCGGTATCGCCACCTTGAACACGGCGACCCGCACATAAGTACCAAGGACCCCCAATGCGACCGAGCCCAGACACAGCAGCACCAGTGGAAACAGCACGCCATCCACCCCCCGCTTGCCAAACCAGATGGAACGCCCGTCATAGGCGCCCAGGGTCCGGCGCAACAGGGTGACCAGCCCCCAGGCCACCACCACACACGCAGCCAGCACCATCAGCTCAATCAGAACCGTGGGCTGTGTGAAGGCGGTCAGCCAGCCGTCCAGATCGTCAATGGGCGGTGGCGCGGGTATGCGTGAAGAACTGGCCATCAGAGTTCTGCCAGCACGCGGATGTGGGCCTCCACGCTCAGCGCCAGCGCATCCAGGTTGTAGCCGCCTTCCAGACACGACACGATGCGTCCCTGCGCGTGGCGTAGCGCGACCTCCTTGATGCGCCGGGTGATCCAGGCGTAATCCGCCTCGACCAGACCCATCTGCCCCATGTCGTCGGCGCGGTGGGCGTCAAAGCCGGCGCTGATGAAAACCATCTCGGGCCGGTAGGCCTCCAGGCGGGGCAGCCAGTGCGATTCGATCAGCTCGCGCACCTGGGGGCCTTTTGTGTACGCAGGCACTGGCAGATTGACCAGGTTGCTGGCATTGGAGCGCGAGCCACCCTCGGGGTAAAAAGGGTGCTGGAAAAAACTGACCATCAGAATGCGCTGGTCCCCGGCGATGATGTTTTCGGTGCCGTTGCCGTGGTGCACATCAAAGTCCACAATCGCCACCCGCTTGAGGCCATGGCGTTCCAGCGCATAGCGCGCCGCAATGGCCACATTGTTCAGAAAGCAGAAACCCATGGCCTTGTCGCGGCAGGCATGGTGGCCGGGTGGCCGGACCGAGCAGAACGCGTTCTCCATCTCGCCGGCCATTACGGCATCGGTAGCCGCTATGGCCGCGCCCGCGGCGCGCAGGGCTGCATCCCAGGTGTGCACATTGAGCGAGGTATCGGGATCGATCTGGACATGCGTCGGTCCACCCGCTTCAATCTCTTCGCGCAGCCCATCGGTCAGGCCCCGCAAGGCCGCCACATGCATGCGGCCATGGGCCAGTTCGATGTCGGTAACGGAAGCCTGCGGCGCCTCGCGCCATTCCAGTGCATCGCTGACGCCGCAAATCAACAATCGGTCGTCAATGGCAGACAGGCGCTGCGGGCATTCGGGGTGCCCCTCGCCCATTTCGTGTTTCCAGCAATCGGGGTGGGTAAAGTAACCGGTCTTGTTCACCAAAGCACTCGCATCTCAAAAATTTCGGGTAACGTCCTGACATGGACGCTCAACATAAACTCAAATCCTTGCTCGATCAGCTTAACACGGTGATTGTGGGCAAGCCGGCACAGATACAGGATTGCGTCGCCTGCCTGCTCGCCGGCGGCCACCTGCTGATTGACGATGTGCCCGGTGTCGGCAAAACCACGCTGGCCCACGCCCTGGCCCGCACCTTTGGCCTGCAGTTCTCACGGGTGCAGTTCACGTCGGACCTGATGCCCAGTGACCTGTCCGGCGTGTCCATCTACGAGCGCGGCAAGGAGGCCTTTGTGTTCCACCCCGGTCCGATCTTTGCCCAGGTGCTGCTGGCCGACGAGATCAACCGCGCCAGCCCCAAGACGCAGAGCGCCCTGCTCGAAGCCATGGAAGAAAAGCAGGTCACGATTGAAGGCGAGACCCGCCCCCTGCCGCAGCCGTTCTTTGTCATCGCCACGCAAAACCCGCTGGACCAACTGGGCACCTATGCGCTGCCCGAGTCGCAGATGGACCGCTTTCTGATGCGCATCTCACTGGGCTACCCGGACCGCATGGCCGAGCGCGAACTGTTGATGGGCCACGACCGCCGCGACATCGTGGAACGCCTGCCCAGCCTGCTGTCGCAAGCCGAGCTGCAGCAACTGCAACAACAGGTGCTGGCCGTGCATGCGGCCGCTCCGCTCTTGGACTATGTGCAGGACCTGATCGCCGCCACCCGGTCCGGCCAGTGGTTTTTGCAGGGCCTCAGCCCCCGTGCCGGCATTGCCGTAGTGCGGGCCGCCAAGGCCCAGGCCCTGCTCAGCGGACGCGACTATGTGGCGCCTGACGATGTGCAGGCCACACTCCCACAAACCATTGCGCACCGCCTGATCCCGGTGGGCGACTCCGCTCGCGGCGCGGTGGAACAGGTGCGCGCCATGCTGGCCGCCGTACCGTTGCCCTAACACCGGCCATGCTGACTGCCTTGCCCCATCCGGTCTGGCATCCGCTACAGCACTTTCGTGCCCGCATGAACCAATGGTTCGTCAACCGCATTGCCCCACGCGACACCGTAACCCTGACCCAGCGCAATGTCTACATCCTGCCCACCGCGCCCGGCTTCATGCTGGGCGCCACCTTGCTGGTGCTGCTGGTGGCGTCCATCAACTACCAGCTCAACCTGGGCTATGTGCTGACCTTTCTGCTGACCGGCAGCGCCGTCGTCGGCATGCAGGTGTGCCACGGCACGCTGCGCGGAATTACTATGCATTTGATAGCACCAGATGCCCATTTCGCGGGGGCTAACGTCACAATCGGCGTCAACCTTCTGAGCGACCGGCGCTCGGTGCGTTATGGCATCGGCCTGGCCGTGCTGGGCACCCAGCACTGGAGCTGGACCGACGTGCCCGCCCAGGGCAGTGCCAAGGTGCAGGTGGCATTTCAGCCCCAGCGCCGGGGCCTGCACCGGGTGCCCGCACTGACGGCAGAGACGCGCTTTCCGCTGGGGACGTTTCGGGTCTGGACCGTGTGGCGCCCGGCCGCCCAGGTGCTGGTCTATCCGGCGCCCGAACAGCATCCGCCACCGCTGCCACCGGGCGAGCCCCGAGCCGGCGGCCAGGCCACCGTGCAGCGCCAGAGCACCGGCGAGTTTGACGGCATCCGCCCCTACCGCCGGGGCGACCCGCTGAAGCTGGTGGTCTGGAAGAAGACCGCCAAAACCGACGAACTGGTCAGCCGCGACGCCCAACAGGTGCAGCGCTTCGAGTTGTGGCTGGACCTGGCCCACACCGGTCTGTCTGCCACGGCAGGCACCAGTGGCGGCCCGGCACTGGAGCAAGCCCTGTCGCGGCTGTGTGCCTGGGTCCTGCTGGCCGACAAGCAGGGCCTGCACTACGGGCTGCGCCTGGCCGGGCAGGAGATCGCCCCCGACAGCGGTGAAGCCCACAAGAAGAACTGCCTGCAGGCGCTGGCGTTGGCCCATGTTTAACGCCCTCAAAACCCTTCCCCGCGAAGCGCGTGACACGCTGTTCCTGCTCGCCGTCATCGCCTGGATCATTGCGCCCCAGGTCAACAACCTGCCCCTGTGGTGCAGCGCCATGGCGGCCTGCATTCTGCTGTGGCGGGCCTATCTGGCCGTGCGCAGCTTTGCCCTGCCCTCGCGCTGGTGGTTGACGGGTTTGCTGGTGCTGGCCACCGGCGCCACCTACTTCACCCATCGCACGCTGGCCGGACACGAAGCCGGCACCACCTACATCGTCGTGTTGCTGTCGCTGAAGACGCTGGAAATGCGCACCCAGCGCGACGCCTTCGTGATCTTCTTCCTGGGTTTTTTCACGCTGCTGAGCAACTTCTTCGTGTCGCAAAGCCTGCCCATCGCCCTGGCCATGCTGCTGGGCCTGCTGGGCCTGCTGACGGCCCTGGTCAACAGCCACATGCCGGTGGGCCGCCCGCCGCTGCTACAGGCGGCCAAAACGGCCGGATGGATGGCCCTCTTGGGGGCGCCCATCATGGCGGTACTGTTTGTACTGTTTCCGCGCATCGCTCCGCTGTGGGGCGTTCCGGGCGACACGCCGGGCGCACGCAGCGGGCTGTCGGCCAGCATGCAGGTGGGCACCATTGCCAGCCTGGCCCTGGACGAAAGCGTGGCCCTGCGGGTGCGCTTCAATGGGGCACCACCACCCTCCAGCGACATTTACTTCCGCGGCCCGGTGCTGACGACGTTCGATGGCCGCGAGTGGCGGCCGCTGCGCTCAGCCGGGTTGCCATCCCAGCAACTCAGCGCCGAGCTGGAGGTGCAAGGCCCCACCGTGTCGTACCAGGTGACGCTGGAGCCCAACAACCGGCCCTGGATCATGGTTCTGGATGCCACCGCCAGCCGGCCCGAGCTGAGCGGCTACCGCGCCACCATGACGCCGGACCTGCAGTGGATCGCCGACCACCCCATCACCGAGCTGGTGCGCTACTCCGCCAAGAGCAACACCGCGTTTCGCCATGGTCCGCAGGGCATGGCCGCCGGGCTGCAAGACTATCTGAACCTGCCGGCCAACTACAACCCCCGCACGCTTCAACTGGCGCGCGAATTGCGCCGTGACCCGCGCTACGCCGGGGCCACTACCGAGACCCTGGTCGAGGCCGTCATGCAGCGTCTGCGCACCGGCGGCTACACCTACACGCTGGAGCCTGGCGTGTATGGCACACACACCGCGGACGAATTCTGGTTTGACCGCAAGACCGGGTTTTGTGAACACATTGCATCGAGCTTCGTGCTGCTGATGCGGGCCATGAATATTCCCGCACGCGTCGTCACCGGCTACCAGGGCGGGCAGATGAATACCGTCGACGGCTTCTGGACCGTGCGCCAAAGTGATGCCCACGCCTGGGCCGAGGTCTGGATGGCGGGCACCGGCTGGGTGCGGGTGGACCCCACCTCGGCCGTCGCGCCGTCACGCATCGGCAGCCTGGTGCGGCTGGAGGCACCGCGCAATGTGATCGCCCAGGCCCTGGCACGGGTCAACCCGCAATTCACGGTGCAACTGCGCGCCCTGTGGGAAGCGGCCAACAACAGCTGGAACCAGTGGGTGCTGAACTATTCGCAAAGCAAGCAACTCGACCTGCTGCGCAACCTGGGGTTCGAATCGCCGAGCTGGGAAGACCTGACCTACCTGCTGATCGCCCTGGTGGTGGCCGCCAGCCTGGTCGGAGCCGCATGGACGCTGTGGGAGCGCCACCGCCAGGACCCATGGCTGCGCCTGCTGCACGGTGCCACGGCCCGCCTGCGGCGCGCCGGACTGGCGTTGCCCGATAGCGCGCCGCCGCGCCAGATTGCGACGCTGCTGCAAGACCGTACCGACAACGACGGCCCCGACCTCAGCGCCATCGGCCACTGGCTGCTGCGCATGGAAGCCTGGCGATACGCACCGCACAGCCACGCCCAGCAACTGGCTACACTGCAACGCGAATTCCGATCCCTGCCCTGGCCACAACGTATTCCGTGAATCCTTCCCCCATCCTGATCCGCGCCACCCAGGCGATAGCTATTATTTTGATAGCTGTATATTCAATACCGACTAGGGCTAGCGCCAAGAATGACCAACAGGTCTTGGCGAAGGCGCAGGCCAAGAGCCATGTCGGAGCCAAGAAGCGCGCCAAGCATACGGCGCACGCCAAGCGCAAGGTCGAGGTCAACGGCCCCCTCTACGCCACGCGAGCCGAGGTGATGCAGGAAGCCGACGCCATGGCCCTGCGCCTGGGTCTGGAGCCACGCTGGGTTCGCCATGCGATCGGCCAGTCGCACTACATGCCGGGCATTGCGCGCGCCATTGCGCCGCCGCCCGTGGGCACGGCCAAGAACTGGGCGGTCTACCGCAGCCGCTTCATCGACCCGGTGCGCATCCGCGCCGGCGTCAAGTTCTGGCAGGACAACCGCGAGACGCTGGAGCGAGCCGAGGCACAGACCGGTGTGCCGGCCGCCATCATCGTCGGCATCGTTGGCGTGGAGACCATCTACGGCCAGCAGGTGGGCACCTACCGCGTGATGGACGCCCTGACCACGCTGGCGTTTGATTTCCCGGCCCAGCACCCGCGCGCCCGGGAGCGTGCAGCATTTTTCCTGTCGGAGCTGGAAGCCTTTTTGACCCTGACCCAGCGCACGGGCACCGACCCGCTGGCGCTGCGCGGCAGCTACGCCGGTGCCATGGGCCTGCCGCAGTTCATGCCATCGAGCTGGAGCAAATACGCGGTGGACTTTGACGGCGACGGCCGCGTGGACCTGTTCCACAGCGCCGCCGACGTGATTGGCTCGGTCGCCAACTACTTCAAGGCTTTTCAGTGGCGGGTCGGCATGCCCACCCACTATCCCGTGCGACTGACTGCCGAAGGCCAGCAGAAGGCCGAACTTCTGGCGCCCGACATCTTGCCCACGTTCAGCGCCGCCACCCTGGGGACCCTGGGCGCTGAACTGTATGGATTGGCCATGCAGCACGACGGCCCGCTGGCGTTGGTGGAACTGCAAAATGGCGACGCACCGCCGCTGTACCTGGCCGGCACCGAAAACTTCTATGCCATCACCCGCTACAACTGGAGCAGCTACTACGCGCTGGCTGTCATTGAATTGGGCCAGGAAGTGGCCGCCGCCATGTCAAAATAAGCCATGATCGAACCCACGTTCTCCTCTGAAGCCCCGGCCCCCGCCACCCCGGCCCCGGAAGAGGGCGTCACCACGGCGCTGTACCGCGCGGCCATCGGGCCGGTCAACGGCAACTATTACCTGCCCATCTTCACCCGCTTTGAGGCCGCCGACCACGCGGGCATCAGCTGGAACACCGCGGCCAGCCTGACCACCCTGACCTGGCTGGCCTTTCGCCAGCTCTGGACCGCCGCCCTGGCCTATGTGGGCATCATGGTCGCCGTCGCCCTGCTGGTGTTTGGCATCGGGCGCCTGGTGTTCCAGTTTTCCGACACGCTGATGATGGCGCTGGGCCTGGGCTTTGGCCTGGCGGCGTTTGTTCTGCCCGGGCTGTTTGGCAATGCCGTGCTGCATACCGAGTGCCGCAAGAAGATGTCCAGTGCGCTGACTGCCCATACTGAGGTGGCCGACGCCTGCGCACAGCTCAACCGCCAGGCCCCCACGCGCCAGCGCGCCATCTGGCTGGCCTGCGCCAACGTCGCGTTCTGGGTGGCTGCTGTTTTTTCGTACGTGCAAATTTCGGCGCTGAGCACGCTGGCCGTCATGCCGCATGGCGCACTGGAAGCCGGTCACGTGGCCGTGGGAAAGACCACGGACCTCACGGCACCACTTGCCCTGCCACCCACGCCAACCGCCCCAACCGCCCCAGCCAGTGAGTCCACGACGGCAGCATCTGCACCCTCATCTGCACTGGCGTCCGCACCTGCAGCGCCCACGGCTGCGGCGTCTGCTGCATCCGCACCCGCGGCGCCTGTTGCCTCGGCACCCGTTGCTGCAGCATCGACCGCCCTGCCCGCTTCTGCGTCTGCCACGCCGGTTGTAGCCGTGTCCGCGCCAGCGCCGAGGACCGTCGCATCGGTGCCCGCCACCAAGACCAGCGCCAGCAAAACCGAACCCAAAGCCAGCGCACCTGCAAAGGCCGAGCGTGTCAAGAAGGAAGTGGAGCCGACCGTGGTTCGCGCCAAAAAGGCGCAAACGCCCGCTGCCACGGAAGCGCCCAAACGCAAAGCCTCGGCCGCAGCCGCGGTAACGGCAACGAAAACGGCTGACGCATCCGACAAACCCTATTTCATCAACGTCGGCCTGTTTGCCATCCCCGAGAACGCGGCCAGTGCCCATGCCAAATTGCTGGAGGCCCAGTTGCCCTCGGTCCTCAAGGAACTGAAGTCCACCAAGGGCCGCCAGATCCGGGTTCGCGTGGGGCCGTACCGCAGCAAGACGGACGCGCAAGCTGCCGTGGAAAAGATCAAGGCACTGCAGCTCGACGCCATCATCGTGCAACCCTGAAGTTCCGCGCAGTTTGAAGTCCAGGGATGGACCGCAGCCGGACTACCCGAACCGTTGGGCTACTGTTGCTCCGAGTTTCTGGCCCCAATCAGCCAGCCAACACACTGACATAATGAACCACAACTTCTCGGGGCAAGGCGATGAACTATTTCAGGGATGGTCTGCTTTCTGGCCGCAACGCATTCATTTCGGGAGGCACCAGCGGTATCAATTTCGCTATCGCTGAGGCATTGATGGATGCGGGTGCCACTGTCGGTGTCATGAGCAGAAAGCCCGAAAAAGTCGAAGCGGCAGCCGCATCGTTATCGCAGAAAGGCAAAGCATTCGGCTATTGCGCCGATGTCCGCAACTTCGATGCGGTCAGCACCGCACTGGACCAGTTCCATCGAGCCACAGGTCCAATCGACATCGTCATTTCCGGCGCTGCAGGCAACTTCGTCGCCCCCGCAAATTCAATGTCGTCGAACGGCTTTAAGACAGTGCTGGAAATTGACTTGCTCGGAAGTTTTCACGTTTATCGAGCCGCATACCCGTTTCTACGAAAACCTGGAGCAAGCCTCATCAGCATTTCGGCGCCACAGGCAACAGAAGCTAGTTATGGACAAGCACATGTTGCCGCAGCGAAGGCGGGCGTTGACATGTTGACAAAAAGCCTGGCTGTGGAGTGGGGACCTGAAGGGATTCGTGCCAATTGCATCATCCCAGGCCCCATTGATGGTACAGAAGGCATGGACCGACTCACACCCAACCCGGCCATTCGCCGCCATCTGGAAGATTCCGTACCACTACGGCGCTTTGGCACGAAGCAGGAAGTGGCGGCGATGGCCGTCTTCCTTTCATCGGATGCAGCAAGCTATGTGACGGGCAGCTTGATGTACTGCGATGGCGGACAAACGCTGTCACTGGGCGGCGCATTGTCGCCGGCGGCTTTCGGCCAGTTTATGAAATCCCCATGACAAAACTTCTGCCAAATAAAGCTCTTTAACGGTAGCGCTAAGTTAGGAGGAATTGCAATGAATGAGGCAGCAGATATCGTTATTGTGGGCGCCGGATCAGCCGGGTGCGTGATGGCCGCACGCCTGTCAGAAGACCCGGGGCGTAATGTCATACTGATCGAGGCGGGTGGCGAAACCCAGTCGGCACGCGTTCGCCAGCCCAGCCAATGGCCCTTGCTCTGGGACGACGCCGAGAATTGGGGTTACGCCACCACGCTGCAAGCAGGCCTGGGTCTGCGCAGCCTTCCATATCCCCGGGGCAAAGCATTGGGCGGCACCAGCGCCATCAACGCGATGATCGTCATGCGTGGCGACCCGCTGGACTTCGACCACTGGCGGGACCTGGGCAATCCCGGCTGGGGGTGGTCGGATGTACTGCCCTATTTCATGCGTCTGGAAGACCACGTTCTTGGCGCCTCGGCCTTGCATGGGGTGGGCGGCCCGTTGACCGTGTCAGCGCAGTCTTCACCCAGCCCCATCACACAAGCGTTTATTCAAGCGGCCTTGGCCAGCGGGCATCGCCTCAACCATGATTTCAACGGCGAGCACCTGGACGGTGCTGGTCTTTACCATGTATCGATCCGAAACGGCGAACGTTGCAGCACGGCAGTGGCCTACCTTGGTCCAGCCTTGGGGCGTCCGAATTTGCACGTCATCCAGAGAGCACGGGCACTGGGGATTCACTTTGAAGGTGATCGGGCCGCGGCCGTTGACATCTGGGATGGCTCGCAGCGCAGGCGCATCCACGCCCACCAGGAAGTCGTCCTGAGTGCCGGTGCGATCGACACCCCAAAGTTGCTGATGCTCTCGGGTGTGGGCGATCCTGTGGCTCTAGAGTCGCATGGCATCACTGTTAGGCATGAACTGTCTGCGGTGGGAATGAACTTGTGTGATCACGCGCAGACACCCACTTTGTTCGCCCTCAAGCAGCCTATGGCTGCGGCGCCAACCAGCATATTGGCAGAGGGCGCTCTGTTCATGAAACGAGCGGACGTCGTTGACGGATTTGGAGCGGACTTGCAGTTTTTCACATTCCCGCACCTGCCGTTGACAACCGCCGCGCGAGGCGCGGCGCCCGCGATGGCCATCTGCGCGCAGGCATGCCGCCCACGGAGCAGAGGGCAGGTCCGGCTGCGATCGGCCGACCCTTTGGATCCTCCGGTCATCGATCCCAATTACCTCACCCATCCGGATGACCTTGCCCTGCAAATCGAAGGTGTTCGCATGGCACGCAAGATCGCGGCTGCCGAGCCATTGGCAGCCTTGTTGCACAGTGAACTGTCACCGGGATCCAACGCGACTTCCGATGCGGCATTGGTGGCCGCCATTCGGGCAACCAGTGGCTGCGTGTGGCATCCCGTGGGAACCTGCAGAATGGGGAGCGGCATGGATGCAGTCGTGGACCCCGATCTGCGCGTTCACGGCTTGCGCAACTTGCGCGTGGTTGACGCTTCGGTGATGCCACAAATTACCTCGGCCAATACCAATGCGCCGACCATCATGCTGGCCGAAAAAGCGTCCGATCTTGTGTCGGGCCGATCTGCAGCCCGCTGACAACCGACAAACAAACCAGTATTGTTTTTGCAGCCAAAGAGGACCGGACCTATGCTTCACCCACACGTTCAAGGACTACTGGACCTCATAGAGCAGCGCGGCATCCCGCCGATTCACGCACTATCGCCTGAAGATGCGCGCGCACTCTATCGTGATCGAAGGCACATTACGCAACCTGCACCGCCTGAAGTAGCGGAGGTTCAGGAACTCCAGGCGAGCGGACCACATGGCCCCATCCCCTTGCGGTTGTACCGTCCATTGGGGGCAACACCCGGGGCAATCCTGCCGGTATTGGTGTACTTCCACGGCGGTGGCTTTGTCATCGGTGACCTTGAAACCCACGACACCTTATGCCGCGAATTGGCAAATGGTGCAGGATGTGCGGTGGTGGCTGTTGACTACCGCTTGGCTCCAGAGCATCGTTTCCCATGTGCTGTGGACGACAGCCTGGCGGCAACCTATTGGGTTGCCCGTAACGCCACGTCACTTCGCATCGATGCGCAACGTTTGGCGGTTGGAGGCGACAGTGCTGGAGCGAATTTGGCTGCGGTAGTTTCGATTCTGGCGCGGGATGCCGGTGATCTGCCAATAGCGTTTCAGTTGCTCATCTACCCCTGCACCGACGCGCGGTGTATCGCGCCGTCACATCAAACAAATGGTCAGGGATACCTGCTCACCAATGACACCATAGACTATTTTCTGGACCATTACTTCGCCGCTGCGGACGGAAAGCTGACTGTCACTGCGTCCCCGTTGTTGCATCCTGATCTGTCGAATCTGCCACCAGCTCTCGTTCTGACTGCCGGATTCGACCCATTGCGCGATGAGGGATTGCAATATGCGCAGCGTCTGACCCAGTCTGGCAATCGCGCAGCGCAAGTGTGTTTTGAGCGCCAAATTCACGGCTTCATCGTCATGGGGAAGGTCATTGATGAGGCCAATGCCGCAGTTGCTCTGTGCGCGGGCGAGTTGGCTCGCAATTTGCGCACCTCAAGGGCGTTAATCAGGTAATTTTGAACACCGTCCGAATGGTCCTGGACCCAGCCTTTTCCTCAAAGGCCGCCCACTGCTTGATGCCCTTCACCAGCACCCGGGTGCTGATGTCTTTCACCGGCGTCCTGGCCTTGAGCTTGGCGGTGATCCAGTCTTGCAGGTGCGGGTAGGTGATCCCCGGCGGGCCGGTGGGGATCAGCAGTTCTTTTCCCCCCATGCTGCCCGCTGAGGTGACCTCAATTTCGGTGGCTGGCATGTTCAGGTTTGGCTTGTATCGCGGTGCCCACGCTTGCGCAGGCCCAGCAAGCCCTGCTCACTGCCCCGCAGCGTGAGGTAGTCCCGCGCGATGGGCGCGAGCGCCGCCGGCGTGATGCCCAGTGCCTGCAAGCCCGGCACTTGGCCCGTCGCCACGTTGTCGACCTTCATGGAGTCGAGGTTGTCGCGGCTCATCAGTGGCTCGCCCGGCGCCAGTTCCATCAGCCTCGCCTGCAAGCGCCCCATCCAGTCGGGCAACGCGATGACGGGTCGTCCGCGCCCGTGATTGATGCCGCTGAGTTGCGCTGACAGCTGCACCAGTTGTTTGAGGGTCCACACCTCGGGGCCACAGGCTTCCAGCACGCGAACGGCGGGGCCCGCGGCCGTCGGCAAGACGCGCTGCTCCAGGCTGCGCACCACGGCCAGCGCCACATCCTGCACCCACACCGGCTGAAACCGGGCCTGGGCGCCGGCCAGCGGCATGACGGGAAACACTTGCTGCAGCCGGGCAAACAGGTTCAGGAATTTGTCTTCGGCACCAAAGATCACGCTGGGCCGCAGGATGGTCAGCTCCAGCGGCATCTCGCGTGCGGCGCGTACCAGCACTTCTTCGCCCCGGCCCTTGCTGCGCAGGTATTCAGAGGGCGCAGCGCCCGGGCGGCTATCGCTGACACCCAGCGCGCTGATGTGCACCAGCCGGTGGACCTGCTGGGCCTGGCATGCGCGCACCAGCTTCTGCGGTAACACCACATGCACCTTGTCAAACGCGGCCGCACTGCCGTGCAGGATGGCAATCAGGTTGACCACGGCATCGTGCCCCTGCAGTACACCGGCCAGCGCGTGTTCGTCGTGCACATCCACTTCCAGAACCGTCACGGCCTGCAGGTGCTGCAGGTGGCGGGCGTTGCTGCGCCGGCGCGTGGGCAGCGTGACGTTGTAGCCCTGGCGAACCAGTTTTTCACACACGTGGGCGCCGACAAAACCGGCGCCGCCCAGGACCACAATATTATTCATACTAGACCACCACCGGTTCGGGCTCCAGCACAATGCCAAAGCGTTCATACACACTGGTCTGAATGGCTTTGGCCAACGTCATGACCTCACCACCCGTAGCGCCGTTGCCATCGGTGCCCGCGCCCCGGTTGACCAGCACCAGCGCCTGTTTTTCATAGACCCCGGCCTGCCCCACGGACTTGCCCTTCCAGCCACAGGAGTCGATCAGCCAGCCTGCGGCCAACTTGATGGCCCCATCGGCCAGGTGGTAATGCACGACCTTGGGATCGCGGGCGATGATGTCGGCACACTGCTCGGGCGTCACGGTCGGATTCTTGAAGAAGCTACCCACATTGCCGATCACCGCAGGGTCGGGCAACTTGGCACGGCGCACGGCACACACCCAGTCAAAAATCTGCTGCGCCGTGGGTGCTGTGCACGCGTGTTCGGCCATTTTTTTCTCAATGTCAGCATACCCCAGCACGGGTTTCCAGGCCTTGGGCAGGGCGAAGCGCACCCGCAGGATCAAGGCGCGGTCTTTCAGGCCCATGGTCTGGTGTACCCCGCGTTGCACGGTACCCCCGTGTTTGAACACCGAATCGCGGTAGCCAAAAGCGCACTGTGCGGCGTTGAGCGTAAAAGTCTTCCCGGTCTGCAGATCGATGGCATCCAGCGACTCAAAGCGGTCCTGCAACTCCACGCCATAGGCGCCGACGTTTTGCACGGGCGACGCCCCTACCGTACCGGGGATCAGCGCCATGTTTTCCAGTCCCGGGTAGCCCTGTTCCAGCGTCCAGGCCACAAAGTCGTGCCAGACCTCGCCGGCCCCGGCCTCCACGATGAAGGCCTTGGCGGTCTCGCCGACCAGACGCCGCCCCTTTACTTCCACCTTGAGCACCACCGGCTTGACGTCTCCGGTCAACACAATATTGCTGCCGCCACCCAGCACAAATTTGGGCTCAGCGCCATATGCGGGATCGGCCAGCACCGCCAGCACATCGGCCTCATCGGCGATGCGCACCATCGTCTGCGCCTTGGCAACGATGCGGAAGGTGTTATAGGGCTGGAGTGGGACGTTTTTCTCGACTAACATGTCAGGATTGTCGCATCCGGGTCCCGCGACCCTTCTAACCAGCCCACAAAATCATGCCTTCATTTGATACCGTCTGCGAAGCAGAATTGTCCAAAGTCAAAAACGGGGTGGACAACACCGCCAAAGAAATCACCACCCGCTTCGATTTCAAGGGGACTTCGGCCAGCATTGCACTCAAGGACAAGGAAATCACCCTCATTGGCGATGCCGAGTTCCAGCTCGACCAGATTGAAGACGTGCTGCGCAACAAGCTGACCAAGCAGGAAGTGGACGTGCGCTTTCTGGACAAGGGCGACGTGCAAAAAATGGGTGGCGACAAGGTCAAGGTCGTCATCAAGGTACGCAATGGCATAGAAACCGAAGTGTCGAAAAAAATCCAGCGCCTGATCAAGGACAGCAAGATCAAGGTGCAGGCCTCCATTCAGGGCGACGCGGTGCGGGTCACCGGTGCCAAGCGCGACGACCTGCAGGCCGCCATGGCGCTGATCCGCAAGGACATCGCCGACCTGCCGTTGAGCTTCAACAACTTCCGCGACTGATGACCAAAGCCCTGCTCGCCCTCACCCGTGCCCTGGCCCTAGTCTGGGCCGTGAGCCCGCTGGCCATGGCACAAACCGTGGGCCTGTCGGGCATGCTGGGCGGCAAGGCACTGGTCATCGTCGACGGCGGCGCGCCCAAGACCGTGGCCGTGGGCGATACCTACAAGGGCGTGAAGATCGTCTCCACACAGGGCGACCAGGCCGTTGTGGAGATTGCGGGCAAGCAGCACACGCTGCGCGTGGGCGATGCGCCCGCCAGCGTGGGCGGCGGTGCCGGCAAAGGGGCCAGTGGCAACCGGATCGTCCTGACGGCGGGCGGCGGCGGCCATTTTTTTACCATGGGCCAGATCAACGGAAAGTCCACCAACATGGTGGTCGACACCGGCGCCACCACGGTGTCGTTGAGCGTCCACGAAGCCCAGCGCATGGGGCTGGACTACAAGTCCGGGCAAATGATCCAGATGAGCACCGCCAATGGGGTCATCCCCGGCTGGCTCATCAAGCTGGGTTCGGTGCGCGTTGGTGACGTCGTGGTGCACGGCGTGGATGGC
>Ga0208514_100285_pt1 | contig 33137 bp, 28 predicted proteins | sample LakWasMet70_HOW9_2_FD_183900 | JGI IMG/M metagenome (GOLD analysis project Ga0208514, IMG submission 183900) | Freshwater sediment methanotrophic microbial communities from Lake Washington under simulated oxygen tension - Sediment Metagenome... | ecosystem: Environmental > Aquatic > Freshwater >...
GGTGGCGAAACAGGATCAACATGCCCGCGCCCATCAGTAGCCCGCCCATGACGGCCGTAAACACCGGGTTCAGCGACTCAAAATGCACCAGCGTCGGCACCACATTGGTCAGCAGCGCCAGCAAGCCCACCGCCGCAAACGTCTTGAGGGTAAAAGGGCGCCCCATGCGCTTCCAGGCCAGGCCATAGAACGGCAGATTGAGTACAAAAATCAGCACCCCAAAGTTCCAGCCCGTGGCGTAGTGCAGCAAGAAGGCAATCCCCACGGTGCCCCCCGTCAGCAGGCCAGTGTGGCCAAACATGACCACGCCCATGGCCACGAACAGGGTGCCAGTCAGCAGGGCCTGAATATCTTCATAGGCCCGGTGGCGGGGTGGGTGGGCAGAGGTTGACATGTCACGCAAACGGGGGCAGAGGGGTCGGTCAGTCTATCAGCCAGGGCTGTGCAGGCGAGCCGCGCAAGCTGCGCTACAGTGCACATTCCAACCACGGAGAATTTCCATGCATCCAGAAGTCATGAAACACAAGGCCAGTCTTTGGGACGGTGAGTTTGGCACTTCGCGCCACATTACCGATGTGTATTGGGAAGGCGACATCACCCAGCAGGAGCTGGCCGACGTGGCGGACCAGATTTCACCCAGCTGGAAAACCCTGAATCTGGAGCTGGACCCCGCCCATCCCGCCCACGGCAAGACCTACAGGCTGCACAAGACCTGGCCCAGTTCCGCCGATGAGGCATTTGCGCTGGGTGTGCTCAAAGTGGAAGACGAACTGGAAGGCAACTACGTGTGGGTGCATTGCTGCAAGCATGTGGCAGACCCGGCCGGTGAACTGGAAGATGCGTCCGGGCAGCCCTACCGCCAGGTCTTCAACACCGTCATGTTCTGTATCGAGTTCACGACGTTTGATGACATTGCAGACCAGTGCGACGAAAACTTTGGTCCGGAGGCCTGGGATGAATACGAGCTGTACCTGGACGACGACTTGCCCGAACCCATTGGCTCCTACTGCTAGCGCTCGGTCGATTCAGGTGGCGCCAGTGGGCGCAGTGCGGTGCGCACTTCATGCGCCTGCACGTCCACTACGTCGCCGTTGTCGCGGGCATTGCGTGCGGCGCCGCTGGGCCAATTGCCGGGGCGAAACTGCTGTGCGGCCTGGTTGAATCGGGTGAATGTTGCGAACACCGCCGGCTTGCGACCCGTCAGCAAAAACCGAATGACCGCCACCAGGCTCAGGGCCAGCGCCATACACAGCACGCCCAGCACAAACACCACGGTCAGCGCCAGCAGCGCCACTTTGACCACACCTCGCAGCACACCGATGGCGAATTCAAGTAAAACGTTCATGCTGGCATTTTGCCTGCGCCGCCGAAATCCGTACAAGATTTGATGGATAGCGCCACCTCGGCCATGGTAGGCCGCGCCGCGGGCGTGGCGTGCAGGCAGGCGCTGGCCAGCGCGGCGCAGTCTTCCAACGCGACCGCCTGCCCGGCCACCGGCTTCGCGTGGGCCAGCAATTCTTCCAGCAGGCAGCCAAAGGCCCGCACCTCCAGCGCCTGCAAGGCAAGGCACACAGTGGGTTGTTCCTCCGGCAACACGGTGGCAGCCCCGAAGTCGCTCAACAGCGCATCGCCAGTGTCCGGGTTCCACAGAATGTTGTGTGCATACAGGTCCCCATGCACCACACCGCGCTGGTGCAAATGCGCGACCGCGTCCGCGATGCCGCCCGCGACACGCAGCACCATGGGAGCGGAAATCCGCAGACCTGGCGGATAGACATCACGGGTACAGCTGTCCAGGCTGGGTGGCCCGGCCAGGTTGGTGTGGTTGGGTGGTACCAGGGGCAGCAACAGGCCCCGCGTGCCCTGCGGGTGGCCTGCCAGTTCGGCATGGGGTGTGCACAGGGCCGGGTGCTGGCCCGCTGCCAGGCAGGCGGCCAGTTCGTGCTCGGGCAGACCGTCACTGGTGATGGCGCCCTTGAAAAGCTTGAGCGCCATTGCCTCGGCACGACCCGCACCCTGCACCCGGTAGATGTGGCCGGACGCGCCTTCACCCAGCAGGTCCTCCACTCGCAGTTGCCCCCAGTGCACGCTGCCCAAGGGCGCAGGTGCTGGCTGGTGCCACCCCAGCGGATTGCCCGCCAATGCCAGCCAGCTCAGCCGCGGCAGCCGGGTCAGCCAGCCCGGCAAATGTGTGAGCTGGTTGGCAGCCAGACGCAGCAGCTCCAGCTTGCGGGCATCCGCCAGGCTGGGCGGCAGGTCCCGCAGCTGGTTGCCGGCCAGCATCAGCTTTTGCAGGGCCGGGCGCTGGCCCAACGCGGAAGGCAGGCGCGTGATGGCGTTGTCGGTCAGGATCAGCCAGCGTAGCGCATGCGGCAACGCGGCACCAGGCACCTCGGCAATGCGGTTGGCCTTGAAGCCCACCACCTGCAGCGCCGCACAGTCGCCCAGCACTTCGGGCAGGTGCGTGAACGGGTTGTCCGAGCAGAAGATGACTTTGAGCCGGTGCAGGCGGGGCAAATCGTGCGGCAGTGTGCTGAGCTGGTTGCCCGACAGGTTGAGCACCTCCAGCGTGTCGGCCAGTTCAAATACTTCGGGGGGCAGCGTGCGCAGTCCGCAGGACAGGTCCAGGCGGCGCGTGCCGGCCAGCGCACCGCTGCGCAGTTGTTCAAGGGTATGCATCGGTTCAAAGAAGGAAATGTCCAGCCACCGGTTTACCATACCGCATGAACGAACTCAAAGCGCTGCAGTCCATGGGCTTTACGCTGCCCAGCCCCGCCTATCTGTTGGGCGCCATTGTCTTTGGCTTGCTGGGCATGGTGGCGTTCAGCCGGGGTCGCAAGGAGTCGCTGCCCATGCTGACGTGGCCCGGTCTGGCGTTGATGCTGTACCCCTATGCCATTTCGCAAACCTGGTTGTTGTGGCTGATCGGCGTGTGCGTGAGTGCCTGGGTCTTTGCCCACTGGAAATGAGTACAACCGGAGCCGCCATGCCGGGCGCACTGCCTTTGGTGCTGACGGACGTCGCCGTTCGCGGCGCGCTTGTGGCGCTGTTGGCCTTGCTGGCTCTTGCCATGTACCGTGACCGCCCACGATGGGCAGCAGCGCGCGTAGGGGCCGCCCTGTGCCTGGGCCTGTGTGTCCAGGTGGTCAGTTCCACACCGTTGTTCGAAAACACGGTGCCGCGTCTGTGGCAAGCGCCGCTGGTAGCAGTGTCCGTGGGCAACGCGGTGCTGTTCTGGGTCTTTGTGCAGGCCATTTTTGACGATGCATTTACGCCCAGGCCCGTGCATGGGCTGGCCTGGCTGGGGGCTGCTACCTTAAGCGGTCTGAACTGCGCCATGCTGGCTAATAGTGCGTCGGTGCTGGCGCCCTTCACCATGGGCCTGCAGCACGCGCTGCCGCTGGTGTTCTCGGTGCTGTCCGCGCTGGCGGCAGCCCGGCACTGGCGCTCGGACCTGGTTGAAGAACGCCGCCGCCTGCGGGTGTTCATTGTGGTGACCGGCATCGTGTACACGCTGGCGTCGCTGGCGGCGCGTCTGGCGTCGCCGCGCGGTCAACTCTCTGGACTGATGGCCACACTCGATGTGGCGGGTCTGCTGCTCATCGTCCTGGCGGTGGCGGTGCGCATGCTGCGCGTGACCCGCTCCAACCTCTTCGCGCCGACGGCGCCGGTGGCCGGCGTTTCCGCGCAGCCCCCGGTGGAGCCAGAAGACATTGCACCACCTGATCCTGCCGAGGAGCGGCTGGCCCAGGCCCTGGAACACGCCATGGCCGTGGAGCGGGCCTACCGCGCCGAAGACATGAGCCTGGCCAGCCTGGCCGCGCGGCTGGACGTGCCAGAGTACCGGCTGCGCCGGCTGATTAACCAGCGCCTGGGCTACCGCAATTTCAACGCCTATATCAACGGCTTCCGGCTGGACGCCGTGCGCGCGGCGCTGTTGGACCCGGCCCGGCGTGAACTGCCAGTGCTGACACTGGCCCTGGACGCGGGTTTCCAGTCCATCGGGCCCTTCAACCGGGCATTCAAGGCGGCAACCGGCCGCACACCGACCGAGTTTCGCAAAGAAAATAGCGCCGATTCCTGAAATCGGCCAGCCGAAAACTGCATTTCCAGACTTCGGCGAGACATCGCAAATCGCGCGCGGCACAGTCCCGCTCACCCACCGGCCTTTTCCGTTGGTTTTCTTCAAGGAGTGCGATGTATGCGTTTATTTTCTTTGTTGGCCGCGTCCTGCATGTTGTTCAGCGGTCTGGCACAGGCCAGTGTGGGTCTGGGCAGCATTGCCGCGACCGATGCAGATGGCCCGGTCACGCTGTACTACCCATCCAACACACCGGCGGTGGCGGTCACGCGCGGGCCGTTCACGCTAACCGTGGCCGAGCAAGGCGAACCCGTGCGCGGCAATGGCCGTCTGGTAGTCATCTCTCATGGCTCGGGCGGGGCGCCCTGGGTGCATGCGGACCTGGCGCGCAGTCTGGTGGAGGCAGGCTTTGTTGTCGCGATGCCCGAGCATCGCGCGGACAACTACCGGGACGACAGCAACCCCGGCCCGAACAGCTGGGCGATGCGGCCGCAGGAGGTCTCACGCGCCATTGACGCCGTCGGGCGCGACGCCCGGTTTGCCCCCTTGCTGAACCTGGACCACGTGGGTGTCTACGGCATGTCGGCGGGTGGCCACACGGCCCTGTCGCTGGCCGGTGGGCGCTGGTCGGCGGCGGGTTTCCGGCAGCATTGCGAGGCGCATCTGGTGGATGACTTCCAGGCCTGCGTGGGGCTGATCACCCGCCTGACCGGCGGCATGCTGGACAGCATCAAGCAGTGGGTCGCGCTGGCCGTGATCCGCTACCGGTTTGACGACCCCACGGCGCAGTCGCACCACGACCCGCGTATTGCGGCGGTGGTGGCCGGCGTGCCGTTTGCCGCCGACTTCGACATGGCGTCCCTGGCCACGCCCCGCGTACCGCTGGGGCTGGTCACCGCCCGGCAGGACCGCTGGCTGGTGCCCCGCTTCCATAGCGACCCGGTACTGCAGGCTTGCACCCCCTGCGAACACTTGGTCGACCTGCCCAACGGCGGACACGGCGCCCTGCTATCGCCGCTGCCACCGCACCTGAGCGGCCTGCTGGGCGACATGCTGAACGATCCACCCGGCTTCGATCGCAGCCAGATGGCGAAGGTGGACCAGAAGATCACGGCCTTCTTCCTGCGACACCTGGTGCAGTGATTGCGCAGCGCAAGCGACAAGTCAACGCTGCGACTTGAAGGCCGGGAATAAGCTGTGGACAACGGCGTTTTTCGGCGGATTGCCGACATGGGGGTAACCCTAAACTGGATTTAAATCCACTCAGGGGAACACCATGTTTTCTTCAGACCGCTCCAATCCAGTAGTCCAAACCGAAGAGAGTCTGCCCTTTCGGGTAGACATCGCCTCGCGCAAACACCTGCAGGAAGTTGCCAGTCTGCGGGCAGCGACGTATGGCAAGCACTTGCCTGCCTTGGCCGCATCGCTGAGTCAACCTGAACCTGCGGATTTTGCCCGTGGGTGCGAGGTGTTTGTCGCCAAGTCAAAGTTCGATGGAAGTCTGCTGGGAACCCTCAGAACCCACTCCAACGTCTACAACCCCTTGCCGTTACAGGCTTCGCTGGAATTGCCGGAGCGCTTCAGTGGTACGCGGATGGTGGAAACCACCCGGCTTTGTGTCAAAGGCAGCCCCGGTGCATCGACCGTGCGAAGCGCCTTGTTCAAGGCGATGCACCAGTACTGCCTGGAGCAAAAAGTGGACTGGATGTTGGCGGCAGCACGCCACCCGGTGGACCGTATCCATGACAGCTTGCTGTTCGCGGATGTCAACGAGCGCGGCGTGTACTACCCCATGGCGCATGCCGGCGGCGTGCCACACCGGGTAATGTGTCTTTCACCGGCGGACGCGGAACGCCAGTGGCGCATCAACCAACACCCGCTGTACCGCTTTGCATTTGAAACGCACCACCAGGATATTGATATTTCCATGGCGCAAGACTTGAACTTTGACTGGCAATGCCCCGACAGCGGTGCGAGCGTTACCTACCTGCCGGAGCGCCGACTCATGCCACGTCCGTCCACACACTACCAGTCGTCACGCCCCATGGAGTTGATGGCGTAAACCACCGGGGTTTAAAAAAGTGGCATGGTCTCGGAGACCTTTTCCTGCAAGGATTGAATGAAGGCCAGGATCTCGGGGTCTTCAATGAACTCCGCACCACTGCGCGCGGCCAATATGCGCTCCGGCATGACCGGCTTGCTGATGCCATAGCCCTGGGCGTAGTCCACACCCGCCGCGGACAGAACCTTGATCGTGGCCAGGTTTTCGGCAAACTCACCGATAGATTTCATGCCCAGGCTATTCACCAGACCTGCAAGGGCCTCAATAATGGCCATGCTGGACGGACTGTAGGCGGCATCGCGCACCAGCGAACCATCCAGCTTCAAGGCATCCACGGTGAGCCCCTTGAGGTAGCCAAAGGACGAATAGCCGGCACCAAAATCGTCCAGCCCCACCTTGGCACCGATGCCTCGCACCCGGTCGATAAAGCGTTGCATGTTGCGCATGTCGGTCAGGGCAACGGTCTCGGTTATTTCTATGCAAATCATGGACAAGGCCAGCGGATGCCGTTCGAACAGCGCAAACAACTCCTCCGTAAACACTTCGTCATTGAGCGACCCCCCGGAGAGGTTGACGCCCACAAACTGCGTGTTGCCCAACGACTCGGCATGCGTCTCCAGCCAATCGATGGTGGTGGTGACGACCCAGCGGTCAATGATGGCTGTCTTCCCGTGGGCCTCCGCCGCTTCGATGATGATGCCCGCAGGAAGAATTTGGCCATTTGTCTTGCGCAAACGCAGCAGCACCTCGAAGTTCAAAGATTCGAACGGGGTAATCAATGAGATTTCGGGCTGCATGACCAGGAACAGCCCAGCCGGTGTTTCGCCACGCTCCAACGCAGCAATCAGGTCCAGCTCTTCCTTGTGTTGCTGGAAGAACCGGTCGTCCGACTCCATGACGACCAGGCGCTCACCGCTGCGTTTTTTTGCGACACGGCACAAGGTATCAGCCGCAGAAATCACTTCCTTTAACGGCGATCTGCTAAACCGCTCGGTGCCCACCAGACCACCCGACACACTCAGGGCAAAGCTCTGGGTTTCGATCAGGTAACCACCAGACGAGATGTCGTTGACGATACCCCAGCAGACCCGCGTTGCTTCTTCCATGCTGGCATGGGAAAAAGCCACCACAAACTCATCGCCCCCCATCCGCGCCAGCATATCGGCCGGGCCCAGGTGCCTCTTGATGCGTTCGCACACCTGTTTGAGCACGTTGTCTCCAGCCGTGTGCCCATACAGGTCGTTGATCAGCTTGAAGCGGTCGAGGTCCAGATACGCCAGTGCGTTGGTTTCACCTTCAAACCGTTCGAATCGGCGGGTGATACCACGAAGGTTTAGGCAATCGGTCAAGGGGTCATGGTTGACCATGAACTCCAGGCGCTCATTGGCCTGCACCCGTTCTGTGATGTCTTGCAGTGTTCCCTCCACGATGGCGCCGTCTATGGTCGACGCCTTGATGGAAAACCAGTGGTCCAGTTCGGTTTCGGTGTTTCTGGCATGGGTCTGCAGTTCGATGGCGTTGCGCGTACCGGAAGTTTGCAGATGCGCAATCGCATCGGAGACCTTCATCTCAAAAATTTGCGTCAGGCGGGATGGCGTTTCGGGTCCCATGCCCTTGAGCATGGACTGGAATGCGGGGTTGGTTTTGAGGAGCAACCCGCCTTCGCCCACCGTGAATAGCCCGATGGGCGAGTCCTTGTACGCCGCGTGCAGGGTCTTCTGTGCCGCAATTTTTTCCAACCGGTCGGTGCGCATGTGCTCTGCCATCGCCAGCGATGCCAGTACTGCAGACGCTATCGCGGCGGTCACATGGTTCATGCCTACCAAAAAGGTGAGTTGCCCGGTCGCGGCGGCTACCACCTCTGTCAAACTGGCAAACGTCGCAATGGCGATGGATGCCGCATACCAGCTTGCAACACGGGAGTGCGTCCGTCTCAGGATCTTGAGTAGATACCAGGCAATGACGGCCGTGCCCGCCGCGGTACAAGGCCAGATCGCAAGCAGCGTTTGCTCGAACGTGAGTACGATCGGCAGCACGGCAAAGAGTACGGCCAACGTTTGCAAAGCCGCCAACGCCAAACCGGCCTGCAGCTCATCCAGCTCTTTCTTAAAGAGCTGGCTGAATAGTGCCACCGTCATTGATGAGTAGAGGCTGACCGTCCACTGCCGCATGCTGATCACCAGGGACGGATCCACCGCGATGCCAAACAGGTCCCAATCGGTCCCCGCTGACAGCGAGGCCATGCGCATATTGAGTAACAGCCAACCCACGAATGTCCAGTACAGCCGGCTGCGATTCACCCAGGCGGTCAGCAGCATGAATAGTGCCAGCACCCCGATGCCCGCCTCAATCATGGCCCCCGTGTTCCGGTGGGAAACCTGGGCGCCACGCAACGCATCCACCGGCCAGGCACGGGCCGATATCTTTGCCGGGCCCCGGAATGCGGCCTTGCACAGGACCTGGCCCAGCGGCTGGTCCGGCTTCGCGGTGAGGGCAAAGCCACCGCGGCTATAAGTCAGTTGTCCTTCCGTTCCCCAGCGATCGGCCACACCCAACAGCACGTCAGTACCGGCATCCCAGCAGGTCAGCGCGATGGCGTGGCGGGAAGGGAAGTCCACCACGTGGGTGGTACTGTCGAACTGACTCCCGACGTCCAGAGCAAACCAAAAGTCATTGGTGGACAGTTTGGTGGCAAACGAATCGGTGGATTCACTGGTCCGAAGAAGCTCCAATACGGCCCTGTGTTCGGGTGCAGGCACGGCATTGTCTTGCATCCACACCCGCACAGGCAGCTCTGTTGCCGGAACCGCGTCGACCTGTGCCAGCTTCAGCAGAAGCGTGACACCGGCAATCGCAACCAGCAGGGTTGGAAAGATGACGGCCGCAAGCCCGGCGAGCAACTCTTCGATTTTCCTTCGCATTGCCACGGGCTTAAGTGCAATCAGCCATAAAACTTGTCAGGGTCATCATGGGTTGACAGGAACCTCGATGGGGAAAAACACATGGTATCTCAATACCGCGTTGTATGTCGCCTTCGCTGCAAAAACCATAGCAGCCAGCCACTGTGCCATTGACAGAAGAGGAGTCGCTGCGCAAGTTGCTAGGTCCGCAAAACCTTCGCCGCCGCCTTCACTGCGTGGGTCAGGCGTTGCGCCGCTGTCGACTCGCGAATCCAGTGGTGCCAATACAGCGGCACGTCCACCGCGCTGCCCGGGAGCACTTCCACCAGAGGCAACTGGCTGGGGCGCGCAGCCAGGAGCAGATCGGAGGCCATGCCCCAGCCCATTCCGCTGGCCAGAGCACTTTCGAATGCATCCACCGCGGGCACGTGGTGGCGTGGATACTGGGGCGTCTGCAAGTCAAAGTGCTGCGCCAGAAACAGGTCCTGCAAACCGTCCTTGCGGTTGAAGATCACAGCCGGCGTAGCCAGCAACCGGTGAGCGGACACCACGCCGGAGCGGGTTTGGCACTTTTGAACCAGCGCGGGAGACCCCACGCAGCGGTACCGCATGACCCCCAAAGACTCGGCCATGCAACCGCGCATGGCCGTGGCCTGGGTGCTGACACAAGCCGCCACATCACCGCTCTTTAGCGCTTCGTGCGTGTGATCCTGGTCATCAATCACAAGGTCGAGCAGGATGTGGTATCGGGCCAACACTGGGGCCACGGCTGGCAAAAACCAGCTGGACAGCGAATCAGCGTTTACCGCCACGCTCAGGCTTTGCCAATGGGCGCCGACCCCGGAACGCTGAATGCGACCCTCCAGAAGATCAGCCTCCATCAGCCGGACCTGCTTGATATGGGCCAGCAGGCTTTGGCCAGCGGGTGTAGCGCGCACCACTTTGCCGCGCACCAGCACCCGCTGACCCAGTGTTGTCTCCAGCGCCTTGATGCGCAGGGAGACCGCGCTCAACGTCAGGTTCAGGGCGGCGGCGGCGCTACCAAAGCCTCCGTGCTCCAGCACGGCCGCCAGCGCCTCCAGTTGTCTGGCATCCAGCATTGCCACGGTCTCCATTAAAAATATTCAAACCAAATCAAGTTTAATTGAATTGTCTTCAAACATATCAGTATCTGGAACATAGTCAAGCCGACATCCACTCGTTGCAACCCCGACATGTCCACCCTCTCAGCCCTGCTACCAATGGCTCCCGCATTCAATGCCGGTCTGGCCCTGAGCCTGTCACTCATCATGGCGCTGGGTGCGCAAAACACCCACGTCATCCGCATGGGTCTGCAAGGCCAACACGTGGTGCTTACGGTGGTCGTGTGCATTGCCTCCGACATCCTGTTGATTGGCCTGGGCGTATTTGCGATGGCTCAGCTGGGTGGTCTGGGCGCGGGGCTGAAAACAGCGTTGATTGGTGGCGGTGTGGTGTTCCTGCTGGTCTATGGCGCGCAGGCTTTTGCCCGCTTTCGTGCCACCGCGCCAGCCCAGGATGGCAGCTCCGCCGAGCCCGCATGGGTACCCATGGACCGACGCCAGGCCACACTGGCAGCACTCGCCTTCGCGTGGCTCAACCCCCATGCCTGGCTGGACACAGCGGTGTTGATTGGCACCGCGTCGCTGGCCTGGGGCACACCAGGCAATGCTGTGTTTGGCGCAGGCGCTGCGGCCGGATCGGCGCTCTGGTTTTGCGCCCTGAGCCTGGGTGTTTTCCGGCTTGGCCAGCGGCTCAAGAGCCCGATGATCTGGCGCGCGCTCGATGGCATGGTGGCCCTGATGATGTGGGGCACAGCATTGGCCCTGCTATGGGGCCTGCTGGCGTCCTAGCGTCTTATGGTCGGCGCATGCCAGCGAGCATGGCGTGCACCAGCGCACGCGCATCGGCCAGCGCAGCCGGCGCGTCCACCGGCTGATGTGCCAGGGCTTCGATCGCTCCATAGAGCAGCCCCAGAATCAGGCGCGCACGCAAACGCACATCGCCCGGTGGTAGAAAACCCGCGGACTGCAATGTGCGCACGGTTTGCACCATGGCGCCCAGTCCGTGGCGTTCCCGGATATCGAGCCAGCCCTGGGTGCCGAGCACCGCCGGTGCATCGGTGAGGCCAATGCGGCGCCCCTCGGAGTTCATGCCGGCCTGCAAAAAGACATCAATGGCGGCGAGAAAGGCTTGCCACGGGTCCGCGCCACCCGACAGCGCCCGCGTGCGGGCCTGGGCCGTCAGCGCCACCAGACCCGCGTCCAGTTCTTCGGCCACGGCCGCGAACAGCCCCTTCTTGTCGCCAAAGTGGTGGTACAGCGCGCCGGTGGTCACCCCCGCTTCGGCGCAAATTGCGCCCAGCGCAGTCGCCTCATAGCCCAGTTGGCCAAACAGCTTGCGCCCCGCCGCACGCAACGCGGTCTGGGTCGATGTCGCATTGGCTTTGCGCCCGTCCATGAGCGTGAGTGATCGTGGCTTCATCTGTCGCATGTGTGACAAAATAACATAACGTAATTATGTATTCTATCGACTTTCGACCCAGCAAACCCATTGCATCCACTTTTTCCCGAGGAAATTTCCCCATGCTCATCGCTGCCAAAGTTCTCGCCGGACTCGTCCTGTTTATCCATGTCTACATCTTCCTGATCGAAACCGTGCTGTTTGAGAGCCGGGGGCGCAAGGTGTTCGGACTGACCGCCGAAAAAGCCGCCATCATGAAACCCGCCATGTCCAACCAGGGTTGCTACAACGGCTTTCTGGCGGTGGCGCTGGCCCTTGGCTTCCTGCTGCCAGACGCGGCAACCGGACGTGCGTTCACGATCTATGGTCTGGCCTGCGTCGCCGTTGCCGGCGTCTGGGGTGCCATGACCGTGGGCATTCGGATCCTGTTTGTGCAGACCGTGCCAGCGGTGCTGGCCCTGGCCGCGCTGTTTCTGGCCTGACTAGACCACCGCCAGCAACCACGTCCGGAATGCCAGCATGGCCGGCGTGGGCTCTTTGGACATCAACCGGGTCAGCCAGTAGCCGCCCACATCCACCGCCAGATCAAAGGGCTGGGCCAGGCGGCCCTGCTGCAGCTCGCGCACAAACATGCAGGGCGGCGCCAGCGCCACGCCTTCGCCAAACATGGCGGCCTGCACCATGATGGCCGAGGCATCAAACAGCGGCCCGCGCGGAGTGACGCCCTTGGCCCCCGCTGCCTGTAACCAGGCTTGCCAGTCCTGGCTGCGGTAGGAGCGCAGCAGGCGCTGGGTGCGCAAGTCCTCCGGGTGCTGCAACTGGTCCGCAACACCCGGCGCGCATAACGGTGACAGCGGCGCCGCCATGAGGAGGTCGGCCTGCACACTGCGCCAGGCACCATCGCCAAACTGGACGCAATAATCCAGGCTCTCGGCCGACAAATCCACCTTGTTGTTATGCGTCAGCAGCCGCAGTTCGATGCGCGGGTACTCTGCGCGAAAGCGGGCCAGGCGCTCCAGCAGAAAACCCACCGCAAAGGTGCCCACCACACCCACCGTCAGCACCTCCATGGGGCCGCCCGCTTTGCAGGCATCGAGCTGGCGTTCGATACGCGCAAAGGCGTCGGCCACCGTGGGTGCCAACGCCACGCCCTCGTCGGTCAGCACCAGCCCGCGCGCGGTGCGGCGAAACAGGGCCCGGCCGATATGGTCTTCCAGCGCCTTGACCTGGTGGCTGACGGCGGCCTGGGTAACGCACAACTCGTCGGCGGCGTGGGTGAAGTTGAGATGCCGGGCCGCGGCATCGAAAGCCCGTAAGGTGTTCAGCGACAAACTGCTCAGCGCCATTCAGACCCCCTGTAAATGTATGGACTCATGCCAAAAATGATAGCTTGTGCAACGGCATGGAATCGCAAAAATGCGGTCTTCCGTCACAACGAGTCAATACCATGGATATCAACCAACACATCAACCGCCGCCACGCACTGCGGCTCGCATCCGCCAGTTTGCTGGCCGCCGCTACCGGCGCGCAGGCCATGCAACCGCGCCACTCTTCTGCGTCCACGACCAAAGCCCTGGCCGACCTGGAGCGCAGTGTCGGGGGCCGTCTGGGTGTGGCCCTGCTGGACACCGCCAGTGGACAGATCACCGGCCACCGCCTGGACGAACGCTTTGCGATGTGCTCGACCTTCAAGCTGCCTCTGGCGGGAGCCATCCTGCGCGAGATAGACCAGGGCCACCTGCGACCCGATCAATGGGTGGCCTATGGCAAAGCTGACTTGGTGGCGCATGCGCCCGTCACCACCCAGAACCTGAAGCGCGGTGGAATGACGGTCATCGGCTTGGCTGAGGCCGCACAAACCACCAGTGACAACCCCGCGGCCAATCTTCTGCTGAGGCTGATCGGCGGCCCGTCCGGTTTCACCGCCATCCTGCGCGCTGCCGGTGACACGACCACGCGGTTGGACCGCTACGAGCCGCAACTCAACAACGTGACCGGTCTGGACTTGCGTGACACCACCACGCCGACCGCCATGGCCCGCACCACGACCCACCTGCTGACCGGCGAGTGGCTGTCAACCGCTTCCCGTGAGACGCTGATTGGCTGGATGGTTGCCACCGCCACCGGCAAATTGCGGCTGCGCGCTGGCCTGCCCGCTGCCTGGCGCGCGGGTGACAAGACCGGCACTGGCATGGTGCCCAACAAGCATGACAAGTACAACGACGTGGCCATCGCCTGGCCGCCAGGCAAGCCGCCATTGGTCATCACCGCGTTTTTGGAGACGCGTTATTCACACCCAAACATGCGCGCCGAAGACCAGGCCGTGCTGGCCGAAGTGGGACGCATCGCAACGGCCTGGAGTCGTGGGCTGTCAATCCCGCGCGGATGAAAACGCTATTTAATTAGGAGCAAGCTTGGCATATTCCACGAGGGCTAGCGGCCTATTTTTCATAAACTACTAGCGCTTGGCGGCCATCTGACGCACCAGCGAATACGCCACACCCGCCAGCGCCAGAACGCCCACGCCCAACACCACCCACAGCAGCACGCTGCGCAGCGACACGCCATCGGGCAGCCAGCGCGATGCGGCACCATTCAGGCCGCCACTGGGTTGGGCCTGCACCACGACATTCGATAGCGTGGCCAGCGGCAGCTCGGCCAACTTCGCGGGTGTCACCGATCCCAGCAGCGAGGCATCGACCGCAGCCGCCGCCGTTTGCGCGCGCCCCACCGCCAGCGTGAACGGTCCCACGCCCGACGCCAGAAACGCCACCTGCACGGGCGCAAACTCCACCGTGGCCTGCAAGCCGCCGTCTGGCAGGGCCATGCCCTTGCCCGCTTCCACACGCAGGCTGTGCAGCGACGCGCCATGCAGGGCCGTGGCCGGATTGCTGCCGCCCTGCCCTACGCCATCCAGCCGGTAGACCACGCTGGACGCCAGTGTGCGCCAGGGTTGCGAGGCCTCACCACGGCCCAGGATGCGCACCGGCACCAGGCTGTTGTTTTGCACGGCCTGCAGGTGCAAGGCGCTGATGGGTGTGGCGAATGGCAAGTTCCAGTTCAGCGCGTTGTTGCCATCCGGCGTGCCCGGTGGCAAGGCAGCCCGTGCGGGTGCCGCCACGGTCTGCGATGCGGCCACCGTGCCGGTCAGTGCACGCAGCTTGACACCGGTCTGGCCGGGCCACGACAGGCGCAGGTAACGCCCCTGGACCTGCAGCGGCTGCAACAGGTCCAGCGTGGTGTTGGCCGGCGCGTCGCCGCCATCAAACTGGAACAGCGGCCCCTTGGTGGCGACCGGCGTCCAGTGCATCAGATCCGTGCTGCTGGCGACGACGATATGCACCAGCGCGTTGTGCGGCATGTCCACCACCAGGTCCAGCGCGGACAGGCTTTGCTTCTCGGCGCGCAAGTCAAACAGGGCAGCCTGCAGTGGCTGTGCGGCCACGGCGGCATCGGCGGCGCTGGTCTTCATGTCTGGCCGGTCCCAGCGCACCCAGGCGCTACTACGTTGCTCGCCGGTGTCGATCCGCACCTCGACCGCGCCGCGCGTGGGTCGGGCGTCGCCGCTGGTCGAGAACAACGGGTATGCCTTGTAACTGACGGTTTGCGCAAACGGTGCCTTGTGGCTCAGGTCCGTGCCGCCCAGCAACGCAAACGGCACGACCGCGCCGGCCGCATTGAACACACGCACATCGTGGGCGGCGCCACTGCGCATGACCTGCAGGGCCTGCACGGGCAATTCGACCCGGGCCAGACTGGCACCGGCGGGCAGGCCCAGGTTGGCACTCCAGGCGAAGTCACCGGCCTGCGGCGTATCGGCGGCCAGGGCATGGCCTGCGCCAACCGCCACCAAGAAGGCGCACACCGCGTTGGTCCATGCCTGTTTTCGGATCACTGAAAAACTCATGCTGTCTCTCCTTCAGGACGCGCGGGTTCCGTCGCCGCTGCTGCCGGTGGAATGGGTGCAAAGTAGCCGACTACCAGCATCAGCGCGCCCACCGCAATAAACGCCACGATGCGCTCCGAGCCACCGCGGTTGGATAGATCGATCAAAAAGAGTTTGGCCACGGTCAGCCCCAGCAGCGCGGCACCCCCCATCCACACAGGACGTGCATGGCGGCGATGGGCCACCAGCATCAGCGCCATGGCCAGCAGCGTCCACAGGATGGAATAACCGGTCTGCACCAGAAAGGACGCAAACAGACGGTCCGCGTGCCACGGCACGGCCGCAAAGTGGTGGGCCACGCGCAGCCACACGGTGTTGAGCGCTACAAAGGCCAGGCCCGCCAGCACCAGTGTCCAGCGCGTGTCCATAACACCCCGGGGCACCGCCAGATCGCTGGCGCGCACACGGCCCAGCCACAGGACACAGGCACCCAGCGCCAGCGCCACCGTCAGGTCCGTGGGATTGAGCAAAGGCACAAAGGGCAATGGCTGTGCGTTGCCATCGGAGTGCACGGCCACCAGCAGGGCGCCCAAGGCCACGGCCACGGCCAGCGGCACTGCGGCGCGCCACAAGTAGGCGGTGGCAAACCGGTCCAACGGCCAACGCGCGCGCACCGCGCTGTCGGCGGCATACAGTGCACGCCAGCCCAGCCCCAACAGAACGGCGACGCTGGCCAGCAAAAAGATCACGCTGGCCCACGCCGTGCCTTGCAGATGGGCCTGCTGCACCGCCCAGACCAGCAGGTTGCCGATGAGCAGGACCAACAGCCAGACTCCGCCGCTGTGCACCCACGACCACCAGCGTTGGGGCGCCATGCCGTCCAGACGTTTGAGCGTGGCAAAGTGCAGCACCAGGGCCAGCGGCCAGACCAGCCAGCCCCAGGACTGGAACACATGGTGCATCTCCAGCACCCCGTGCAGCGCCACCAGCGCCATGATGGGCAACGAGAACCACGCTGGTGTGGCCGCCACCAGCCACGGGTTGTGCCGCGTGGGAAGTGCCAGACGGTGGGCTAGCCAGGCGCTGCCCAGCCAGGTCAGCATCTCCAGATACGACTGCAGCGCACTGGTGAACACCGGTATCCACTGCCCGTCGGCATTCGGCACCGCGCGTTCGATCTCATGCCCCACCGCAAACTGCCACCACAGGAAACCCACCCAGAACAGGGCTGGTGACAGCGAATGCTCCAGCGCCGCAAACTGGCTGGCTCCGGCCGATCCGCGCGCCGCGGCAGCGCTGCGCGACCAGTACCCAATGGCCAGTGCCGATGCCGCCAGCAACACAGCACCAATGAATGCCGGGTTGGCCAGCGGCCAGGTCGAGACCTGCACCTGCTCAAACGACCGCAGGTAACTCAGTCCCGCAAACAACTGCAAGGCAAGACCCGCCAGGCGCGCCAGCCAGCGGTCCTGTCGCTGGCCCATCCAGTAGACCGCGGCCCCCTCGGCGGCCCACACGGCGCTGGTCCAACGTGCGTCCAGCGCCAGCGGCACGGCCAGCGTGGCAAAGCCCAGGCCCAAAGCCACAAAGCACTCGGCCAGCCACTGGCCCACGCCGCCGTCTTGGCCTGAGCCTCCACGTTTCAGCGCCCACCAGCCCAAGCCCAAATACACCGCGCCCAAGGCCAGTGCGGAGAAGGCGGTGGCGTATTCCACGTCGCGCACCAGCCCCGCCTGCAGGCCAAACGCCACCAGCGGCAAACCAAAAATCAGCGTGGCGTCGACCGCCTGCTTGGGCTTTAGACCATGGCGCGTCGCATACATCAAACTGGCCGCCAGGTACAGCACAAAGAAGGCAATCAAAAAGGGCTCGGTGCTGGCCAGTTGCTCGGGCTGGTACTTCAACACGCCCCACAGCGTGGCCACCCCAAAGGTGGCAAAGAAGCCCAGCAGATTCAGCGCACGCCAGGCCCGCAACCAGGCCACGGCGACGATGGCCACGCCGAGCAGCAGGTAGTAGCTGAACAGCCCCACGTGGTCGCCCTGCCCGGTAGACAGCAGAATGGGCGCGGCAAAGGCACCGGCAAAACCAATGAAGGCCATGGGCATGGCGTTTTGCAGCAGCGCAATCGCCGTGGAAAAGGCGCAGATGAGACCCAGCACGACAAACGCCGCACCCGCCGGCAGAAACTGGTACAGCCGGAACGCCGCGAACACGGTCAGGTACAGCACGCCCACACCCGCACCCTGCAGGGTCAGCGCGTAGGCCAGGCGCTCGGGTTGGCGCGCATGCAACTTCCAGCCAAACACAAACAGTGCAATGCCGGCAGCAGCAATTGCGGCCAGGCGCAGCTCGGGCGGCAGCATGGCGTTGTCGATGGCGTACTTGGCCAAAAATGCCAGGCCGACAAACAGCACCAGCACGCCCATGCGCACAATCGTGTTGCCGCCCAGCAGCCAGGTGCGTGCCGCAGCAAAGCCACGGGACACCAAGTCGGTCGCCATGGCGGGAGAGTCTGGCACAGGCTCGGCGGTGGCCGGCGAAATGCCCGGCAGCGTGTCTTTGAAGTCCGGCTGGCCGGTGACAGCATCCGCAAGCTCGTCCGTGCGCACCGGTACAGGCACCGCGGCCGCTGCAACTACCACCGCGGCCGGCGCCACGCTTGGCGCCTGCGTGACGGCTTGGTGCGCCGCCAGTTCCTTCTGCACCTCGGCACGGGCCTCCTTGCGCACTGCATTGCGCAGGGTCCGGGCGGCAAACGCACCCAGCATCGCCCCGAGAATGAGCCCAAACCCAGCATCGTGCCGCTCCACGAAGTAGCCCAGAACGGCTCCCCAGATTGCACCCCATAGCAGCATGTGTTCGCTCCCCGTGATTGAATCGGTCTAACGCCCTGCCCGACAAACCGGACCCGGGGCAGTCTAGCCCATGCCGTCAAAAAATTTCAAACCGGTTCGGGCGGATTTCACGCCACGCCAGGCCGCGGGCGGCTACTATCTCGACGAATATCAGGAGACAACATGACCGTCATCACCAACATCGAAGACCTGCGCGTCCTGGCCCAAAAGCGCGTACCCCGCATGTTCTACGACTACGCCGACTCCGGCTCGTGGACCGAGGGCACCTACCGAGCCAACGCCTCCGACTTCCAGAAGATCAAGCTACGCCAGCGTGTGGCCATCAACATGGACAACCGCAGCACCGCCAGCACGATGATCGGCCAACCAGTCGCCATGCCGGTGGCGCTGGCACCCGTGGGCCTGACCGGCATGCAGCATGCCGATGGCGAGATCAAGGCGGCCAATGCGGCCAAGAAGTTTGGCGTGCCGTTCACGCTGTCCACGATGAGCATCTGCTCCATTGAAGACGTGGCGAAGGGCACCGGCAACCACCCGTTCTGGTTCCAGGTCTATGTGATCCGCGACCGCGGTTTCATCGAGCGCCTGATCGAACGCGCGCGTGCCGCCAACTGCTCGGCCCTGGTGCTGACGCTGGACCTGCAAATCATCGGCCAGCGCCACAAAGACCTGAAAAATGGCCTCTCCGCACCACCCAAGCCCACGCTGGCCAACCTGATCAACCTGGCGACCAAGATCCGCTGGGGCTTGGGCATGCTGGGCACACCGCGGCGCGGCTTTGGCAACATCATCGGCCACGTAGACGGCATTACGGACCCCAGCAACCTGTCCGCCTGGACCACCCAACAGTTCGACCCCACGCTGAACTGGGCCGATGTGGAGTGGATCAAGAAGCGCTGGGGCGGCAAGCTGATCTTGAAGGGCATCCAGGACGTGGAAGACGCACGCCTGGCCGTGGACAGCGGCGCCGATGCGCTGATCGTCTCCAACCACGGCGGGCGCCAGCTCGACGGCGCCGAATCCTCCATCAACGCCCTGCCCCCCATCGTGGACGCCGTGGGCAAGCAGATCGAGGTGCACATGGACGGCGGCGTGCGCAGCGGCCAGGACGTGCTCAAGGCCGTGGCACTGGGTGCCAAGGGCGTCTACATTGGCCGCCCCTTCGTCTACGGCCTGGGCGCCATGGGCGAGGCTGGCGTGACCAAGGCACTGGAGATCATCCACAAGGAAATGGACATCACCATGGCCCTGTGCGGCAAGACCCGCGTCGAGCAGATTGACAAGAGCATTCTGCTGCCCGGCAGCTACCCGACCTGAAGCGGCGGACAAGGCGTGCAATCCCGACTGGATCAAACAAAGCGACTTGCTTTTGCGTTAGGATGAAACGGTTTTTTCAAGCAAAGGACCCTATCCATGAGCCCAAGCAAATTCCGTCTGGTGACCCGCAGCGACTTCGACGGTCTGGTCTGCGCGGTGCTGCTCAATGAGCTGGACCTGATCGACGACATCAAGTTCGTCCACCCCAAGGACATGCAGGACGGCAAGATTGATATCACCAGCCGTGACATCACTACCAACCTGCCCTATGTGGCGGCCGCGCACCTGGCCTTTGACCACCACGAGTCCGAGACCATCCGCAACACCGGCGAACGCCCCAACCACATCATCTCGGCCCATGCCCCGTCGGCAGCCCGCGTGGTGTACGACTACTACGGCGGGCCCAAGGCCTTCCCCCATATCAGCCTGGACATGATGGCGGCCGTGGACAAGGCCGACTCGGCCCAGTTCAGCCACGACGAAATCCTGGAGCCCACCGACTGGGTGCTGCTGAACTACCTGATGGACTCGCGCACCGGTCTGGGACGCTTCCGGGAGTTTCGCGTCAGCAACTACCAGCTGATGATGGACCTCATCCAATACTGCCGCAACCACGGCATTGACGAAATCCTGCAGTTGCCCGACGTGATTGAGCGCGTGGACCTGTATTTTGACCACGCCGCCCGTGCCCGTGAACAGATCGAGCGCTGCGCCACCGTCCATAAAAACCTGGTAGTGCTGGACCTGCGCAACGAGGAAACCATCTTCGCCGCCAACCGCTTCCTGATCTATGCCCTGTATCCCCAGTGCAACATCTCCATCCACGTGATGTGGGGCGTGCAGAAGCAGAACACCGTGTTTGCCACGGGCAAGTCCATTCTGGACCGCGGCAGCAAAACCAATGTGGGCGAACTGATGCTGCAGTACGGCGGCGGTGGCCACAACGCGGCCGGCACCTGCCAGGTCGAAAACGAGCAGGCCGAGGACGTCCTGGGCGCGCTGATTAACCAGATCAATTCCGATGGCTGAAGTACGACAAGGTGTTTCCGGCTGGTGGCGTGCGGCCACCATTGCGCTGCTGGTCCTGGCGAGCATTGCCGCGGCGGCAAGTGCCAGCATGTTCGAGCAGTTCAAGGCGCAGATTGCGCACGTCCAGTCCCAGCTCAAGGCGACGGCGCAGGTCAAGTACATCACCGTGCTGTTTGATGACAAGCAGGCCCCCGCCATGCTGGTCACGATGAACCTGCAGGACAGCGAACTGCAGATCCAGCGCCTCAACGCGGTAACCGAGGGCCGTGAAGACAGCATGCAGCTCTGGGCCCTGTCCGACGGCGACCCGGTGCGCTCGCTGGGCGTGCTGGAAAGCAAGGGCAAGACCCTGCGCCTGCCTGCGACCGAGCGCGACTTTGCCAGCGCCACAACACTGGCCATCAGTGTCGAGGACAAGGGCGGAGCCCGCCCCGGCAATGTCCCACGCCTGCCCTACCTGTTCAAAGGATCGGTGATCCAGAAGGCCCTGTGAGGCCGTTCCTGTGAGGCGTATAGCGCACCTGGACATGGACGCGTTCTACGCGTCGGTGGAACTGCTGCGCTACCCCCAGTTGAAAGACCTGCCCGTCGTCATCGGCGGCGGGCGGCGCGCCATCCACGATGCGCTGGAGGCCTTGCACGCCGCCGACCTGGCCAACACTGACCCGGCAGAGCCCGAGCCACCGTGGGACGAGGCCGCCCAGCGCGCGGCCCTCAAACGCATTCCGCTGGAGGCCTTTGCCCGTCTGTCCGACTACACCGGGCGCGGCGTCATCACCACCGCCACCTATGCGGCGCGCCAGTTTGGCGTGGGCTCGGCCATGGGCCTGATGAAGGCCGCCAAGCTGTGCCCGCAAGCCATCCTGCTGCCGGTGGACTTTGAGGAATACCGCAAGTACTCGCGCCAGTTCAAAGGCATCATCACCGAGATCGCGCCGCTGATGGAGGACCGCGGCGTCGATGAGGTCTACATCGACTTCACTGACGTGCCGGGCGGCCAGCGCGAGGGTGGGCGCGTGCTGGCGCGCCTGATCCAGAAGAGCATCTTTGAGGCCACCGGCCTGACCTGCTCAGTGGGCGTGGCGCCCAACAAGCTGCTGGCCAAGATGGCCAGCGAATTCAACAAGCCCAAGGGCATCGCCATCGTCCACGAGAGCGATCTGGAGACGCTGATCTGGCCGCTGGCCTGCCGCAAGATCAATGGCATTGGCCCCAAGGCGGACGAGAAGCTCAAGGGCTTTGGCATTGAAACGATTGGCCAACTTGCCCAGCGCGACGTGGGCTGGCTGATGCAGACATTTGGCTCCAAGACCGGTGCCTGGCTGCATGACGCGGCCCACGGCCGCGACAACCGCCCCATCGTCATCGATAGTGAACCCGTCAGCATGAGCCGCGAGACCACGTTTGAGCGCGACCTGCACGCCGTGCGCGACAAGGCCGAACTCGGTGCCGTGTTTACGCGGTTGTGTGAACAGGTGGCAGCCGACCTGCAACGCAAGGGCTACACCGGCAAGACCATAGGCATCAAGCTGCGCTATGACGATTTCAAGAGCGTCACGCGCGACCTGACCATAGCCCACTACACGGCCGATGCGAAGGATATCCGCCAAGCCGCCGGCCAGTGCCTCAAGCGCGTGGACTTGACACGGCGCCTGCGCCTGCTGGGCGTGCGCGTTGGCGCCCTCCGCAAGGGCTCCAGCGCCGATGCTTCTGATGAAAATACGGCTCTAGCCCTCGCGAATACTACGCAAGACGCTATCAATTTCAAAGCAGGCAGCGACCAGTTGTTCTGAACCGCTGTACAGCCAGTCCTAGGGTTTTCACTAGGTTGATTCGATTTACCTTGAATTTCGCTTACGCAAAACTTACATTTGAATCTCACATGGGGAGATGGCAATGTTTACATGGCTTGCACCAGCGGTTCCCTTTTCAGAGCTTCACCGCATCCGCCGGTGGCACGTGGAGCACGAACACGACCACCCCATGGAGTACCAGCTGTGGGACGCCGTCATCACCTGCTGGCTGATGGGCTGGGTCGGCTGGTTGCCAACTTTCGCACTGGATGCCTGGTGGGCCAGCGGCCCGTGCCTGATCGGCATGATGCTGCCCAGCCTTTACGTCAGCTGGCGTGCCCGCGCCCATGCCAGGAACCGGCTGCGTTGCGAATGGATTGAGCGTTAGCGCAATGGTGTTGGCACGGTATCGCTTCGCATCCATTTCATGACCTCGGCGCGCGTTCGGTAGGGAACCGTGCCAAAGCGCTTGAACCGCGTTTCGATGTCCTTCAATGAAGCCTTTGAAAAGTCCAGCTCCGGCAGGGGATGTCCATCGGCATTCATCACCAGTCCCCAATTGGACTTGAGCGGTCCACCCTTGAAACTCACCACCTTGAATGACCAGACCGCGGCCGCCCATCCTCGCTTCGCATAGGCGTCAAAACTGGCCCGGGTGATTTGCCCTCCGAGTTCATCATCCAGATCGGCCCACGGCTGAAACTCGCCGAGTAACAGGGGGGTGTCGAGTGCCGCCATCCGCGTGTCCCACGCGCACAACCCGGCACCGTCTGGCAGGCATAACAACCAATTCCTGTGAACGTCCAGCCCCGGCTTGCCCCAGCCAAAATGTCCGGGGTAGGGATGGGTTTCAAAGACCACGTTGTGCATGCCGTGCTCGCTGGGTTTGCCGTAGGCGGCAATGCCCTTGGGATGGTCCGCCAGCAGAATGATGTGGTCGGGGTCGACCTCGCGGATGCTGGTGTACAACTTGCGGCTGACCTCTGCCAGTTGCACATCGGTGCTGCCCCAGGGCTCATTGAGCAGCCCGTAGGCGGCGATGACCGGGTTGTCCTTGTACCGTGCGGCGATCTGGCGCCACAACCAGTCGGTTCGCTCCTGGTACTCAGGCGTTGTCCAGTACAGGTTTTGGCCGGCACAGCCGCTGTGGTGCTCCGTGCCCTGTGACCCCACTGCCCCATGCAGATCGAGGATGACGTACAAGCCACGCGCTTTGGCCTGGGCGATGGCCTTGTCCAGGTAGTGCCAGGCATCGGGCCGCAGGTGGCGGGGATTCTTTTCGTCCTCGATCAAGCTCCAGATAAAGGGCAGGCGCACCAGGTTCAGGCCAAACTGGGGGATCAAGTCCCAGTCGCGGCCAGTGATCCAGTTGTCACGGAACAGCTTGAGCAGACGTTGACGTTCGGCCACGCCAAATCGCCGGTCCAATACCGCCTCCAGCGTGCACTGGTCGTTGATGGCCGCTTGGTCGGAATACCCCATCATCCAGAATTCCGGCAGCAGCCAGTTGCCCAGATTGGTGCCCTTGAGCTGGATGGGGCTTCCATCAGCGCGAACCCACTGCGTGCCCTGGGTCCGCAGCAAGGAATGTGCGCCCGTTGATGCGGCCTGTGCATTTGCGGCCCCGAGTTGCCCCAGTACCAAGGCCAGCGCAAGCATCAACCCGCGCACCAAGGCGCGAAGCAGGAGGTGATAGGCGCACATGGCCTTAGTCCCGCAGTTCAAATGCGGCGCGCAGGCGGATGTCCGCCGCAGACGCTCCGACCATCAGCTCGAAGTCACCCGGCTCGGCGCCCCACAGCAGTTTGGCGTTGTAGAACGACAGCTTTTCACGGTCTACCGTGAAATGCAGGCGGCGCGACTCGCCGGGCGCAAGCCGGACTTTCTGGAAGTCCTTCAACTCGCGGACCGGTCGCACGACCGACGCCACCTTGTCCTGCAAATAGAGCTGCACCACCTCTTCGCCGACGCGCAGACCGGTGTTCGTCAGGGTCAAATATGCGGTGATCTTTTCATCCTTGCCCATGCTGGTCCTGTCGAGCTTCAGGTCCGAATACCTGAAGTCGGTATAGCTCAAGCCAAACCCAAAGGCATAGCGCGGGCTGCCCTGCACGTCGAGATAGCCGCTGACATAGCCGCCCACCTTGTCATCGCCGCCCGGACGCCCGGTGTTGAAGTGGTTGTAGTAGATGGGAATCTGCCCCTCGTTGCGCGGAAAGCTCATGGGCAGCTTCGCGCTGGGGTTGGTGTCGCCCAGCAACACATCGGCAATGGCGTTGCCCGCCTCACTGCCCAGCCACCAGGTGTAGAGGATGGCAGGCACCTTGTCGGCGATGGCGTTGAACACCAGCGGCCGACCCGCGTTGATCAGCACCACCACCGGCTTGCCGGTGGCCTGCAGTGCCAGAACCAGTTCTTCCTGCACCCCGGGCAGGTGCAGGTTGCTGCGGCTCTTTGCCTCGCCGCTCATGTCCCAGCGCTCGCCCACGCTCACCACCACCACATCCGCCTGCTGGGCCATGCGAAGCGCCTCGGCAAAGCCGCTGCGGTCCTCGCCCTCGATCTCGCAGCCCTTGGCATACAGCAGTTGGGTGCCGCTGCTCAGGTGGTTCTTGAGGCCGTCCCACTGCGTCACGATGAATTGCGAGTAGTCCACGTCTGGCAAGGTCACCGACCAGAAGCCGTGGTTGTCCTTGACGGCCTTGACCATGGGGCCAATGAAGGCGATGGTTTTCACGTTCCTGGACAAGGGCAGGAGCTGGTTGTCATTCTTCAGCAGGACAATGCTCTTGGTAGCCATCTCGCGTGCCGCCTGACGGTGCGTTGCATGGCCCACCAGAGCCTTTTCGCGCTCGGCGTTGCTGAAGCGGAACGGGTCGTCAAACAGACCCAGCTCGAACTTCTTGCGCAGCACACGCCGCACGGCATCGTCCAGCAGGGCCTGGGCGACTTTCTGGTCCGCCACCAACGCGGGCAGGTATTCGTGAAAGGCATTGCTCTCCATGTCCATATCGCTGCCGGCATGGATGGTCAAGCGGGCGGCGTCCGACTTGTCCTTGGCATAGCCGTGCGCCACCATTTCGCCGATCGAGCCCCAGTCCGACACCACAAAACCGGTGAAGCCCCATTGGCCCTTGAGGATGTCGCGCTGCAAATAGGCGTTGCCCGTGGCCGGAATGCCATTGAGGTCGTTGAAGGAGTTCATGAAGGTCGCTGCGCCCGCGTCCAGCGCGGCCTTGAACGGCGGCAGGTAGGTCTCCCACAGCATGCGCTCGCTCATGTCCACCGCGTTGTAGTCACGCCCGCCCACCGCTGCACCATAGGCCGCGAAGTGCTTGGCGGTGGCCATCACCGCATCCAGATCGCCGAGGTGCTTGCCCTGGAAACCCTTGACGCGGGCATAGCCGATTTTGGAGGCCAGGTAGGTGTCTTCACCCGCACCTTCCATGACGCGGCCCCAGCGCGGGTCGCGCGCAATGTCGACCATGGGCGCAAAGGTCCAGTGGATGCCGCTGGCCGAGGCTTCGATCGCGGCGATGCGCGCAGTCTGCTCAATGGCGGCGAGATCCCAGCTCGCGGCCTCCGCCAGGGGAATGGGGAACGTGGTCTTGTAGCCGTGGATGACATCCATGCCAAAGAGCAAGGGAATCTTCAGCCGCGACTGCATCGCCACCTGTTGGTACTGGCGGGTCGAGTTGGCCCCGATCACATTGAGCAGCGAGCCCACGTGCCCGTCCCGAATGCTCTTCTCCTGGTCGCCCTTGAAGGTGACGGGGCCGGTGGCCTGCGACTCGCCGGAGTACTGCGTGAGCTGGCCCACTTTCTCCTGCACCGTCATGCGCTGCAACAGTGCCTCAACTTTGGCGTCAATGGAATCGGTGGGAGCGGCGACTATGGGCATGGGCATACAGAGTTGAACCAGGCACCACGTGGCGCCCATGATTTGGACTTTTTTCATACGCAACGTCAGCCGTGGTTTTCCGTGGCGACGCGCATACCGGTCTGTCCGTCAAACCAGTGGGCGTGCTCGGGTGCAAATTGCAGACCGACCATGTCGCCGACCTTGGTCGCCACGTTTGGCGCCACACGGGTGGTGATGGCGCCGGTTGCGGTCTTCACCACCACAAAGGTGTCCGCCCCGGTGGGCTCCACCAACTGCACCTCGCCGCGCCAGGGCGCATCGGCGTTCAATTGGATGTGTTCGGGCCGCAACCCCAGTTGCCCCTCTCCCATCAAGGGACAAGGCAAGGATGAGCCACCTTCTTTGAAGGAAAATTGACTACCAGCCCCCGTAGTTATTGCGTAACCCGCTATGAAATTCATAGTAGGTGAGCCAATGAAGCCAGCCACATAGGTGTTGGCCGGACGGTTGTAGATGGCGTCCGGCGTGCCGATCTGCTGCAGCACGCCGTCCTTCATGACGGCGATGCGGCTGCCCAGCGTCATGGCCTCGATCTGGTCGTGCGTGACGTACACGCTGGTGATGCCGGACACCTGGTGCAGGCGCTTGATCTCGGCGCGCATCTCGACGCGCAGCTTGGCGTCCAGGTTGGAGAGCGGCTCGTCAAACAGGAACAGTTGCGGGTCGCGTGCCAATGCCCGGCCCATGGCCACGCGCTGGCGCTGGCCACCGGACAGTTGCGCGGGGCGGCGTTCCAGCAGGTGCTCGATCTGCAGCATGGCCGCCACCTCGGCAATGCGCTGGGTGCGCGCCGCCTTGGGGACCTTGCGCATTTCCAGCGCAAAGCCGATGTTGTCGGCCACGCTCATCGTGGGGTACAGCGCATAGCTCTGGAACACCATGGCGATGTCGCGCTGGGCCGGCGCCACGCCCACCACGTTCTTGCCGGCGATGCGCAGCTCTCCCTCGCTGGGTTGCTCCAGGCCGGCGATGATGTTGAGCAGCGTGGACTTGCCGCAACCGGACGGCCCCACCAGGATCAGGAACTCACCCGGCGCGACCTCGATGTCGATGCGCTTGAGCACTTCGACCGCATGGGCGTCCTTGCCATAGATTTTGCGGATGCCGGCGATGTGTAAGGAGGCTGCCATTTGTGTTTCTATCCCTTCACGGCACCGGCCGTGAGTCCCTTGACAAAATATTGACCGGCCAGCACGTACACCAGCATGGTGGGCAGGCCGGCGATCATGGCAGCAGCCATGTCCACGTTGTAGCTCTTGACGCTGCTGGAGGTGTTGGCCATGTTGTTGAGCCCGACGGTGATGGGCTTGCTGTCGGCACCACTGAAAGCCACGCCGAACAGGAAATCGTTCCAGATGTTGGTGAACTGCCAGATCAGCGTCACCATCAGAATGGGTGTGGACATGGGCAGCACGATGCGCCAGAAGATGCGCCAGAAACCGGCCCCATCCATGCGTGCAGCATTCACCAGCTCCTTGGGGATGGCGGCATAGTAGTTGCGGAAAAACAGCGTGGTGCCGGCCATACCGGCCAGGCAATGCACCAGCACCAGCCCGCTGACCGAGCTGGAGAGGCCCAGGTAGCCCAGCACCTGGCTCATGGGCAGCAGCACGACCTGAAACGGCATGAACACGCCAAACAGCAGCAGGCCAAACAGCAGCTCACTGCCCCGAAATCGCCACATGCTCAGCACATAGCCGTTGACAGCGCCCCAGGCGGTCGAGATCAGCACTGCGGGGACGGTCATGCTGACGGAGTTCCAGAAGTAGGGCTGCAGGCCGCGGCAATCGACCCCGGTGCAGGCCGCAGACCACGCCAGTTGCCAGGCATCCAGATTGAGTGATGCGGGAAGGCTCAGTAGGTTGCCGGATCGGATTTGCTCGGCGTCTTTCAAGGACGTGGCCACCATGACGTACAAGGGAGCGAGAAAGAACAGGGCCGCCAGCAGGAGCACTGCATAGAGCATGGCGCGGAACACGGACTTAGCGATCATGGGGCTTGGCTCGCAGTTCGCTGTAGAGGTAGGGCACCACGACGGCTGCGACCGTTGCCAGCATCATGGTGGCGCTGGCGGCACCCAGGCCAATCTGTCCACGCGTGAAACTCATGACGTACATGAAGGTGGCGGGCACGTCGGTGGCATAGCCGGGGCCACCGGCGGTAAGGGCCATGACCAGGTCGAAACTCTTGATCGACAGATGGGACAACACCAGGATGGTGGAAAACACCACCGGCCGCAACACGGGGAGGATGATGCGCCAGTAAATGCGCGGCAGCGAGGCGCCGTCCATCTGCGCCGCCTTGATGATGCTGTCGTCGATACCGCGCAAGCCGGCCAGGAACAGCGCCATGGCAAAACCGGCGGACTGCCAAACGCCGGCGATCACCACGCAATAGATGGCCGTGTCGGACTGCACCAGCCAGTCAAAGTGAAAGTCCGTCCAGCCCAGGTCGTGCATGAGCTTTTCGATGCCCAGGCTGGGATTCAAGATCCACTTCCACGCGGTTCCCGTGACAATGAACGACAGCGCCATGGGATACAGATAGACCGTCCGCAGAAACCCTTCCGCGCGGACCTTCTGGTCCAGCAAGATGGCCAGCACCAGGCCCAGCACCAGCGCGCCGCCGACATACAGCAGACTGAAAACGCCCAGGTTCTTGAGTGCCACCCACCAGCGGTCCATCTCGAACAATTTCTGGTACTGCTCCAGACCGACAAACTCTTCGTAGTTGGGCAGCATGCGCGAGGCCGTCACTGACAGCACCCCGTTCCACACCATCAGCCCATAGATAAAGGCAAAGCCCAGCACAAAGGCCGGTGCCACGACCAGCTTGGGCAGCAGCGATTCGAACGAGCGCGACACGGTGGCTTTCAGATGAGAAGATGAAGCGTTGGCTTAACGGGTGGCCGCTGCCTTGGCGATGTTCCTCATGCCGTCCGACACCGTGATTTTGTCGTCCGACCAGAACTGGCTGACCGCATCCTTGATGGCGCCCTCGGCCGCTGGCTTGATCGCCATGCCATGGGCCACGGAGGGCACCAGGCCGCCGATCTTGGCGGTTTCGACAAAGTCTCTGCTGGACAGCTTGGCGCAGTCGTCAAACTTGTCCATGGGCATGTTCAGACGCACCGGGATGGAACCCTTGTTGAGGTTGAACACCTGCTGGAACTCGGTACCCATGATGGTGGCGGCGAGGTCACTTTGGGCTTTTTGCGCGCCGGCATCCTTGAGCTTGAACATGGCGAAGGAATCGACGTTGAAGGTGTAAGCGTTGGCGCTGCCGGGTGCGGCGGCACACAGAAAGTCCTTGCCCGGCACCTTGCCGGCGGCGACGAACTCACCCTTGGCCCAGTCCCCCATGAACTGGAAGGCCGCCTTGTCCTGGATCACCAGGGCGGTGGACAGATTCCAGTCGCGCCCGGGCGCGGCAGGGTCCACAAAGGCCTTGATCCGGCGAAAGGTTTCCAGCGACTTCTTCATGGTCTCGCTGGTCAACGCTTTCTGGTCCAGCTTGACAAGCGCATCGTCATAAAACTTGGCACCACCCACGCCCAGCACCACGGACTCGAACGTGGTGAAGTCCCAGATATTCTGGCCGCTGTGGGCCACTGCAATCAGACCGGCCTTCTTGATCTTGTCGGCCGCCGCAAAGAACTCGTCCCAGGTCTTGGGCATGCTGGCAACACCGGCTTTTTTGAGTGCTGCTGCACTGCCCCACATCCAGTTGACGCGGTGCACATTCACCGGCACCGCCACGTAGTTGCCCTTGTATTTCAAACCGTTGGCGACCACCTGGGGCAGCAGACTGTCCCACTTCTCGGCCCGCGCCACGCCGTCCAGATTGGCCAGCACACCTTCAGACGCCCACTCCTGGATCGCAGGACCCTTGACCTGGGCGGCAGTGGGCGCGTTGCCGGACACCACGCGGCTCTTGAGCACGGTGGCCGCGTTGTCGCCACCGCCACCGGCCACGGCGAAGTCTTTCCAGACATGGCCCTTGGCTTCCATCATGGCCCTCAAACCAGCCACCGATTTGGCCTCGCCGCCGGATGTCCAGTAGTGCAGGACTTCGACCTGTCCGGCCACGGCCAAAGGTCCCGCCAGCACAGCTGCCAGCACCGCTGTCAATTTTGAAATCTTCTGCATGGAATGTCCGATTGTGTGAGGCTTGAGCGCCAGGTTTGGAATTGGAATGGGCGTCCGCCGCGACCCGATTTGCGACGGACGCCCACTCGCCCGCTGTAGAGGTTCATTATGAATGGAATCGTTTCCACTTTCATTGGTACTTCCCCTAATGCGACCCGGGATTCGGGTCGCCTGCGGGCAATCACGCTAGGGTTTGGTGTTCCAGACGAAGGTGGCCACGCTGGCATCGGCCATGGTGTAGGCAAAGGATTGCCCGCCAAAACGTACCGAGAAGTGGCGTGCCTGGTCTGCGCTATTCAAGACAATCAATACGATGGAGCGGTCGTCCGCGTTCTGGAAGGCCACACTCTCAAGGCCGTCGACCGCGGCGGTGGACGCAATGCGGTGAGCACCGGGTCGCACAAAGCGGCTGGCATGGGCCAGCGCGTAGTAGTCAAAATTACGGGTAACCTCGCCGGTCCTGGAGTCGATGGTGACCACGCCCCGGCAGTCGTTGCAGCCACCCAGGTGCGGCCCATGCGTTTCGTCTAGGGCGATATTCCATAGCAACACCCCCTTGGCCCAGCCGCGCGTCGTGCCCAGGATCAGGTTGCGCATGTACCACGGCAGCGTCTCGCGCCAATGCGGTTTCCAGTCGCCGCCCGAGCACTCGGTAAAGTAGGTTTCCTTGTCCGGGTAGGCATCGTGCACCTTGGACTGCACCGCCACATCTCCCGCGTAGCAGTGCCATGCAACCCCCGCCACGAAAGGGCGTGCCTTGTCATTGGCAAGCACCGCCAGCGGTGCTTGCGGTTCATCCCAGTTGTGGTCCCAGTCCAGAATGCGGATGGGCTGAGGGCGCTTGGCAAACAGAGGTCCCAAATGCTCGCCAATGAACCGGGCGCGCGCTGCGGAGTCCATGCGCATGCCGGGATAGTCCTTGGGCTCGAAATGCGGCTCATTCTGTACGGTGACCGCAAACAGGGGCACGCCTTCGGCTTCCATGGCATCGGCAAACTTGCCGAAATAGCGCGCATAGGCGTTGTACGCCTCGGGCCGCAGTGTGCCTTGAAACAAACTGCCATTGGTCTTCATCCAGGCCGGTGCGCTCCAGGGCGAGGCCATCACCCGCAATTGGGGGTTGATAGCCAGGGCGCGTTTGACCACGGGCAGCACATCGGCGCGCATGGGGTTTATGCTGAAGCGGGCCAGGGGGTAATCGGTTTGGCCCGCGGGTACGTCATCCAGTGCGTAGTGGCTGCGCGAAAAGTCCGATGCGCCCATCGTCAGACGCGTGAAACTGAAACCCAGTCCGGGCGCCTTCCCAAACAGGTCCTCCAGCAAGGCTTTGCGCTGGGGTTCACTCATGCGGTTCTGAATCAACCACGCCGAGGCGTCCGTGATGTTGGCACCAAAGCCGACCATCGTCTGGTAGCGTGTACTGGCATCGACTTCGATAGCCAAAGGCAAGGGTGCCTTCGCGTCAAAAGAAGTATCCGCTTCCCGGGTCAGCAACTTTGACTGGTCGGTCCGCGTCACCCAGCTGTGCACCACCGCACCCCGGACTGGTACTCCAGTACCCATCGATTGCGCCTGCAGCGAAGTACACCCCGCCATGCAAAAGCCCGCAACCATCAGCGCAGCCAGCGTGGAATTCAATCCAATTTTCATCATTGATTCTCTATTGCCCATTCGTTTCAAGCGCGCACTACAGGCGCTGCTCGGAGGTCTTGTCGAAGAGTGAAACTTTTGCCACATCGATGGTGAAACGAACCGCTTCGTCTACGCGAAACGTCAACGCCCCTGTCACGATGGAAGACAGGAGATTGCCGTTAAAGTCGATCCAGACGACGTGGTGATTCCCCATCGGTTCAATAACCGAAGCCGTCGCTTGCAGCTCACCTGCGGCATGGATCACAAGATTCTCCGGACGAATGCCCAGAAGGACCTCCTGTTCATCGCCCGGGCGACCCATGAGTGGGCAGGACTCGATATTCAGCGCTATACCCTTGGAAGAAAACACCAATCCATTCAAAGACACGCTCAGTCTGCCGCTCAGGATATTCATGCCGGGAGATCCTAGAAATCCGGCAACGAACAGGTTCTCGGGCTTTTCGTAGACCTCGGCCGGCGCCCCAATTTGCTGAATCTTTCCATTGCGCATCACCACGATGCGGGTGGCCAGCGTCATGGCCTCCACCTGGTCATGGGTCACATAGACCATGGTCGAGCCCAGGTTCTTGTGCAGCAACTTGAGTTCGCGGCGCAGCTCGGCGCGCAGCTTGGCATCCAGATTGGACAAGGGCTCATCAAACAAAAACACACCGGCCTCGCGCACCAACGCCCGCCCAATGGCCACGCGCTGGCGCTGGCCACCGGACAACTGCGAAGGCTTTCGATGCAACAGCGGCTGCAGTTGCAGCATCTCGGCCGCACGGTTGACCCGGCGCTCGATTTCGGCCTTGGGTGTGCCGTTGATGCGCAGGCCAAATGACATATTGCGCTCCACCGTCATGGTTGGATACAGCGCATAGGACTGGAACACCATGCCGATATTGCGGTCCGTCGGGTCCGCCCAGGTCATGTCGGTGCCACCAATATCGATGCGGCCAGCGGCAACATCAATCAGCCCGGCGATGCTATGCAGCAAGGTCGATTTGCCGCAGCCCGAGGGCCCCAGC
>Ga0208514_100288_pt1 | contig 32838 bp, 29 predicted proteins | sample LakWasMet70_HOW9_2_FD_183900 | JGI IMG/M metagenome (GOLD analysis project Ga0208514, IMG submission 183900) | Freshwater sediment methanotrophic microbial communities from Lake Washington under simulated oxygen tension - Sediment Metagenome... | ecosystem: Environmental > Aquatic > Freshwater >...
ATCTGCGCAAATTCACTGCTTTTCCACGGAAGCGTCTTCGCGCAGCCTGCAGGGGCTGATCTCACGCTCAATGCCTGGCTCAACCGTGTGCATCAGGCCGCGCGACAGAGTGTTTACACGGGAACCTTCGTGGTGTCCTCCGGCAACAACATGGCCAGCGCCAGAATCTGGCACGTTTGTGACGGAACACAGCAACTTGAACGCGTGGAGTCGTTGAGCGGTACGCCCAGAGCCATCTTTCGACGCAATGATCAGGTCGTTACCTTCTTTCCCCAGTCGCGGGTGGCTGTGGCGGAAGTACGTGAATCACTGGGTATTTTCCCCAATTTGCTCAAATCGGCCGATTCTTCCATTGGCGATTTCTACCGCCTGAAGTTGCTGGGAGTCGAGCGCATCGCTGGTTTCGATGCTGACGTATTTGAATTGGCACCCAACGATCGGTTGCGGTATGGCTACCGGGTATGGAGTGAAAAGAAGACCGGTCTCATTGTCCAGTTGCAGACCCTGGACGTGAATAGCAAGGTGCTGGAACAGGCAGCGTTCTCTGAGCTGCAACTGGACGCCCCGGTGAATGTGGGCAAATTGTCCCGCTCGGGCAGTACAGAGGGGTACCGTGTTTTGCGCCCTGATTTGCAGAAGACGACCGCTGATGCCCAAGGGTGGGTTCTGCAGCGCACTGTTGACGGCTTTAAGGCGATGGGGTGTTACCAACGTCCCGCCGCCGCGACAAGCCCCAACAATGGTCAAAACACCATGCAGTGGGTGTTTTCCGATGGGGTGGCCACCGTGTCCCTGTTCGTTGAAACCTATGACAGCCGTCGCCATGCCCGTGAGGGCGTTACCGATATGGGGGGCGCAACGCATACCCTGACCCGGCGGATCGACAGCTGGTGGGCGACCGCAATCGGAGAAGTGCCTGCGGAAACGCTGCACGCATTTGCCCAGGCGCTTGAACGTAAAAAATGAGTCCCTATCTGGAACTCTGCAAACACTGTCCACTCTATGACTGGATCGACTCTTTGAATGGAAGATTGACAATGAAGACTCTCATGATCAAACCTTTGAACACCCTCCTGGTGGCCCTAGCCATGACGGCCACCGCTTATGTAGCAGTTGCTCCGCTGCAGCCCGTCATGGCGCAGGCACGCGCCTTGCCGGACTTCACCGACCTGGTGGAACAGGTCGGTCCATCGGTGGTCAACATCCGTACCATGGAAAAAGTCAGCACGCGCACGGCGCAGGGTGGTCCTGGTGACGAAGAAATGCTGGAATTCTTTCGCCGGTTTGGTCTGCCTACACCGAACATGCCGGGAAATCCGCGCCAGGTACCGCGGCAAAACAGGCCACAGCAAGAAGAAGAACAGCCGCGTGGCGTGGGCTCTGGCTTCATTCTCACAGCCGATGGTTTCATCATGACCAACGCCCATGTGGTGGACGGGGCGGATGAAGTCTTGGTGACCCTCACCGACAAGCGTGAATTCAAGGCCAAGATCATTGGCGCTGACAAGCGTAGCGATGTTGCCGTGGTGAAGATCGAGGCCACAGGGTTACCTGCCGTTAAAGTAGGTGACGTCAGTCGGTTGAAGGTGGGTGAGTGGGTGATGGCCATTGGCTCACCCTTTAATTTGGAAAACACGGTTACCGCCGGTATCGTGAGTGCCAAGCAGCGTGATACCGGCGACTTTTTGCCCTTGATTCAAACGGATGTGGCCATCAATCCCGGGAACTCGGGCGGCCCGCTCATCAACATGCGCGGTGAGGTCGTGGGCATCAACAGCCAGATTTATTCACGTTCCGGCGGGTACATGGGCATTTCGTTTTCCATTCCCATGGATGAGGCGGTGCGCGTGAGCGATCAGCTCCGCAGTTCCGGCCGCGTATCCCGCGGGCTGCTGGGTGTGGCAATCGGCCCGGTCAGCAAGGAAGTGGCGGAATCGATTGGCCTGGGCAAGCCGGTAGGTGCGCTGATCCAACGCGTTGACAGCGGCTCTCCGGCTGAAAAAGCGGGTGTGGAGGCGGGCGACATCGTGACACGTTTTGATGGCAAGGCCATCGAAAAATTCAACGACCTGCGCCAAATGGTGAGCAACACCAAGCCTGGCACCAAGTCCACGATTACGGTGTTTCGCCGTGGAGCGACCAAGGATCTGAACATCACCCTCGCAGAGGCAGAAGCAGACAAGCCAGCAGTCAAAAGTCTTGCCCGTGAGGAGAAGAGCAAACCTTCCAGCGCAGGTCAATCTGTTGGGCTCGCCGTCAGCGACCTGCCAGAGGCACACAAAAAGGAATTGAAGATCAAGGGCGGTGTGCGCGTGGATGGTGCAGCCGACGCAGCGGCGCGCGCCGGTCTGCGCGAGGGGGATGTCATTCTGCAAATCAACAATGTGGAAGTCACCTCGGTCAAGGAGTTCGAAGCGGCGCTGGCCAAACACGACAAGGCCAAGGCCTTGCCGGTCACGTTCTTGCGGGCCAACATGGTGCAGATTGCAGTCATCAAACCCGCGCGCTGATTGAATTTCTGCGTAATCAACCCTGAAGCCCTGCGGGTTTTGGGGTTGTCGCGGGGGGTGTTCATAGATTTTTTATATGGCACCCCCAAGTTGATTTCGTATGTTTGCGGTCACTAACTTTAAGACGCAATTTGAAAATTGGTTAGAATAGAGGGCCTGCAAAGGCCTTTATGGGTATATGGATTGAGAATAATCCATCATATGGGATGCCGGCAACTCCCCCACAGCTGATCCACAGATCACCCACAAGTTGTGCAGAATCCTATCCTCTGAATTGTTGATAACCTGTGTACAAAATAACTGTTGTTGACTTGCAACGAGACCAGTGTGGTGTTTTTGGGGCTTTGCTTTCGGGACTTTTTGCCTACAATGAAGCTCCAACCTTCGCAGTTGCCAATGATTGTTGGTTCAGGGCGCGTCAATACTCGACGCGCCCTTTTTTCTTGCCTCCCTCTTTTTAATTCAACCACTTAAGCGTTCTCGTTGATGAATCACATCAGAAATTTTTCGATCATTGCGCACATTGATCATGGCAAATCCACACTTGCGGATCGACTGATACAACGTTGTGGTGGACTTGAAGCGCGCGAGATGGAGGCGCAGGTTCTGGACTCGATGGATATCGAAAAAGAGCGTGGGATAACCATCAAGGCACAGACTGCCGCACTGCAATACAAAGCCAAGAATGGACAGGTCTACAACCTCAATCTGATCGACACGCCAGGGCATGTGGACTTCTCGTATGAAGTGAGTCGATCACTCTCTGCATGCGAAGGTGCGCTGCTAGTGGTGGATGCTTCGCAAGGTGTCGAAGCGCAGACGGTCGCCAATTGCTACACGGCACTCGACCTGCATGTGGAAGTGCTGCCGGTCCTCAACAAAATCGACCTGCCCAATGCCGACCCCGACAACGCACGCAGTGAGATCGAAGACGTGATTGGCATTGACGCCACCGACGCGATCGTGTGTTCCGCGAAAACCGGTCTCGGTATCGACGACATTCTCGAAGCCATCGTTGCCAAGATTCCCGCGCCCAAGGGAAATCCGGATGGCCCGCTGCGCGCCATGATCATCGACAGCTGGTTCGACAGCTATGTCGGCGTGGTGATGCTGGTGCGCGTGGTGGATGGGCGCCTGGTCAAGGGTGAGCGCATCAAGATGATGGCTTCGGGCGCCATGTACAACGCCGACAACCTGGGCGTGTTCACACCGGCTACACAGCCTAGAAACTCTTTGGAAGCGGGTGAGGTGGGTTTCATCATTGCCGGTATCAAGGAGTTGCAGGCGGCCAAGGTCGGCGACACCGTCACCTTGATCAAACCCGGAACCGGTGGCGCAGCCGCCACCGCTACTGAAGCGCTGCCGGGCTTCAAGGAAATCCAACCGCAAGTTTTCGCCGGCCTGTACCCCACCGAAGCCAGCGAGTACGACTCTCTGCGCGACGCGCTGGAGAAACTCAAGCTCAACGATGCCTCGCTGCACTACGAGCCCGAGGTCTCGCAGGCACTGGGCTTTGGCTTTCGCTGCGGCTTCCTGGGCTTGCTGCACATGGAAATCGTGCAGGAGCGGCTGGAGCGCGAGTTTGACCAGGACCTGATCACCACCGCCCCCAGCGTGATTTACGAAGTCATGAAGAACGACGGCGAAGTCATCATGGTGGAAAACCCGTCCAAGATGCCCGACGTGGGCAAGACCGCCGAGATTCGCGAGCCCATCGTCACCGTGCACCTCTACATGCCGCAGGAATACGTGGGGGTGGTGATGACGCTGGCCAACCAGAAGCGCGGCGTGCAGATGAACATGGCCTACAAAGGGCGCCAGGTCGTGTTGACCTACGAAATGCCGCTGGCCGAAATCGTGCTCGACTTCTTCGACAAGCTGAAGAGCGTGAGCCGGGGCTATGCCTCCATGGACTACGAGTTCAAGGAGTACCGCGCGGCCGATGTGGTCAAGGTCGACATCTTGCTGAACTCTGAAAAGGTCGATGCGCTATCGATCATGCTGCACCGTAGCCAAAGCATTTACCGCGGTCGTGCGGTCGTGGGCAAGATGCGCGAGATCATTTCCCGCCAGATGTTCGATGTCGCCATCCAGGCCGCCATCGGAGCCAACATCATTGCCCGTGAGACAATCAAAGCCCTGCGCAAAAACGTCCTGGCCAAGTGCTACGGTGGCGATGTTTCGCGCAAGAAAAAGCTCCTTGAAAAACAAAAAGCAGGCAAGAAACGCATGAAGCAAATCGGTTCCGTGGAAGTACCACAAGAGGCATTTCTCGCCATTCTGCAGGTGGAAGACTGATGCAGGCAATTACCTCAGCCGTTCTGGCAGCCTTTGCGTTGTACGCGGGGTCCTGGTATTTGGGTCTGGTCGAAGGCAATTTTGCCCTGCTGCTGTTCTTGGCAAGCGTGGTAACGGGTGTCTATTGGCTGGCCGAGCGCTACTACTTTTTGCCACAACGGGAGAAGGCTGCCGCAACGCTGGAGGCTTCCGATATCAAGCGGCGTGCTGACCTGGGCAAGATGGGGATCACGCAAGTGGATGGAGACATCGCGGAAGCCAAAACGCGTTTGCTGATGCAGCCCTGGTGGCTGGACTGGACCGCCGGTCTGTTCCCCGTGATCATTGCGGTTTTCTTCCTGCGTTCGTTCTTGGTCGAACCCTTCAAGATCCCGTCGGGCTCGATGATCCCGACCCTGCTGGTCGGCGACCTGATTCTGGTCAATAAATTTACCTATGGCTTGCGGTTGCCGGTGCTCAACACCAAACTCACAGAGGGCAATGCGCCGAAGCGGGGCGATGTCATGGTGTTCCGTTACCCACCCAAACCCAGCCTGGACTACATCAAGCGTGTGGTGGGATTGCCGGGCGACCAGGTTGCGTACATCAACAAGCGCCTGACGATCAACGGCCAGGCGGTTGCAACCTCCAGCGTCCCCGAGTTTTTTGATGAGGACGCCATGCGTTACTTCAAACAGTTCGAGGAGCAACTGGGCGACAAGAAACACAAGCTGCTCAACGACGATGAACGGCCGGCGTTTGTGCCTGGTGCGGATAATTTTGTGGGTCGGGACGGTTGCCTGTATTCCGTTGAAGGCGTGACCTGCAAAGTTCCCGAAGGCCACTACTTCATGATGGGTGACAATCGCGATAATTCACTGGATTCCAGGTACTGGGGTTTTGTGCCCGAGAGGAATATCGTTGGCAAGGCCTTCTTTGTCTGGATGAATTTCAGCAATCCCAAGCGCATAGGCTCGTTTGATTGAAAGGAAAGATTCACATGAAAGTGCATAGCAAGTCCAAACAACGCGGCATCACGTTCTTTGGGCTCCTTTTTGTGGGCACCGTGATCGCGCTTACTGGCGTGGTTGCTGCGCAAGTGTTCCCGACGGTCATCGAGTACCAGGCGATCACCAAGGCGGTCAATAAAGCAGCGCTAGAGGGTGGGTCGGTCGTTGATATCCGCAACAGCTACGAGCGGATGCAGGCCATCGATGACTTCAAGTCTGTCGACAAGAAAGACCTGGAAATCACCAAAGAGGGTGAGAAAGTGGTCGTGAGTTTTTCCTACCAGCGCGAAATCCACTTGGTGGGTCCGGCCTGGCTGACGCTCAAATACGCCGGTCGCTCCAAATAGCGTGGCACCTGGACTGGTGGAGTTGCAGCGTCGCCTGCAACATGAATTCTCAAACACTTCCCTGCTGACCCAGGCACTGACCCACCGCAGCTTCTCGGCCGATCATTACGAGCGCCTGGAATTTTTGGGTGACTCCGTGCTCAATCTTGCGGTGTCGGACCTGCTGTATGCCCGCCTGGCCAGCCTGCCGGAGGGCGATTTGTCGCGCGTGCGTGCCAATCTGGTCAAGCAGGAGACCCTGCACCAGTTGGCGGTAGGCTTGGGTTTGCCCGACGTCATGCGCCTGGGCGAAGGCGAAGTGCGCTCAGGGGGCCAAAAGCGCCCCTCCATCCTGGCTGACACCCTGGAAGCACTGATCGGTGCGGTCTACCTGGACGCAGGTTTTACCGTCGCGCAGGCACTGGTGCACCGTCTTTTCGAGGCGGTGGAAATCAATCCCACCATGGATGCCATTGGCAAGGACCCAAAAACCGAGTTACAGGAATGGCTGCAGGGTCGCAAAATGAAGCTGCCGCTGTACAAAGTGGTGGGCACCATTGGCGCGGCACACAAACAGAGTTTTGACGTGGAGTGCGAGATTCCCGAATTGCGCTTGACCGAACGGGGCATCGGTGGTTCACGCCGATCCGGAGAACAGGCCGCAGCTGCCGCGATGCTGCTAACCATCAAGGCAAAAGTCAAACCATGACATCCAAAAAAAATACTACGAAAACCATAGCTGTAGATGCAGCATCCACGAGGGCTGGCGATGTAAATGACGTGCAGCCCGATCTGGACAGCATGCTCGAAGGCCTGCTCAAGAGCACCCCCAAATTGGCGCAGCCCGGCACGCAGGCCGATGAAGGCCAACGTTGCGGCCTGGTGGCGATTGTTGGCAAGCCCAATGTCGGCAAATCCACACTGCTCAACGCCTTGGTGGGGCAGAAGATCAGTATCACCTCGCGCAAGGCGCAGACCACGCGCCACCGCATCACCGGCATGCACACCCGCGGCGCCACGCAGTTTGTGTTTGTCGACACGCCCGGATTCCAGACCCTGCACGCCAATGCGCTGAACAAGTCACTGAACAAGACGGTGCAGGGCGCCGTGGCCGATGTGGACCTGATTTTGTTCGTCGTCGAGGCTGGCAGCTTCACGCCCGCCGACGCGCGGGTACTGGCCCTGCTGGGCAAGAACATTCCCACGCTGTTGATTGCCAACAAGCTCGACAACATCCACCGCCGGGGTGATATTGCACCGTGGCTGCAAACCATGCAGGACAAGCACCAGTTTGCGGAATTTGTGCCCATGTCGGCCAAGAGTGCCAAGGACACGGAGCGTCTGTTGGGCATCTGCGAAAAGTACCTGCCCGAGCAGGCCTGGTGGTATGCCGAAGACGAACTCACCGACCGCAGCGAGAAATTCCTGGCCAGCGAGTTGGTGCGCGAGAAGCTGTTCCGCCTGACCGGCGACGAGTTGCCCTATACCTCGACCGTGGTCATCGACAAGTTTGAAGAAGAGCCACCGCAACGCAAAGGCCAGAAGCGCCTGCTGCGCATCGCCGCCACCATCGTCGTCGAGCGCGACACCCACAAGGCCATGGTCATTGGCGACAAGGGCGAACGCATCAAACGCATCGGCATGGAAACCCGCGTCGAGCTGGAAAAGTTGGCCGATGCCAAGGTCTTCCTCGAACTCTGGGTCAAGGTGCGCTCCGGCTGGGCAGACGACGAGGCCCGTGTCCGTTCATTCGGCTATGAATGAGCACACCCCCCGGCTTGCTCGCTGCGCGTAGCCGCTTTCCCCCTTGCAGGGGGCAACGCCAGCGGCCCGGCGAAGCCGGTTCCACGGCGTTTGCTGGTTTGAATGCACGGTAATCATGGCGACCAAGAGAATTTCCGACGAGCCCGCGTATGTGCTGCACCGCTACGACTGGAGCGAGTCCAGCCTGATCCTGGAGGTGCTGACGCGAAACCACGGGCGCATTGCGCTGGTGGCCAAGGGCGCCAAGCGGCCCAGCTCCAGTTTTCGCCCGGTGCTGCTGCCGCTGCAGATGCTGCATGTGGCTTTTGGCGGCGATGCGGAGATCCGCACCCTGAAGAGCGCCGAGTGGCAGGGCGGCCACGTCATGCCCACGGGCGATGCGCTCTTGTCGGGCTATTACCTGAACGAACTGTTGCTCACCCTGCTGGCCCGCGACGACCCGCACCCCGTGCTGTTTGATGTGTATGCCAACGTCGTGCGCGTGCTGGCCAGTGAGCATGGCGAGGTCCTGCAAGCCGCGCTGCGAACCTATGAGCTGCTGTTGTTGCGGGAAATTGGCCTGCTGCCGCAACTCGACCTGCAAACCCTGACACTGGGCGCGCTGGACGCCGATGCCCGCTACAGCCTGGTGCCCGAGGGTGGCCTGCGCCTGGCCCACGACGACGACCGCGCCAGCCTGAGCGGCGGGCAATGGAGCGATTTGCAGGCCGCGCTGGAAGACGGTGCGCCCTTCACGACCACCTTGCGCGCCTGCGCTGCCGTGACCAGCGAACTCAAGCCCCAGCTGCGCGCCCTGTTGCACTACCATTGCGGTGTCAAGACCCTGCGCACCCGTCAGATGATGATGGATATTCAAACTTTATGATCACCAGTCTCTCCGTTAACCTCAACAAGGTTGCCCTGGTGCGCAACACCCGCCACCTGGGCATCCCCAGCGTCACCCGCGCGGCCACGCTGTGCCTGCAGGCGGGTGCGGCGGGCATCACCGTGCACCCACGCCCGGACGCACGCCATATCCGCGCCGATGATGTAGTGGATCTGGCCGCACTGCTCAAGGCCTGGCCGGACCGCGAATTCAACGTCGAGGGCAACCCCTTCCACAACCTGATGGACTGCGTGGCCGATCTGGTGGCGCGCAAGCTGCCGGTGCACCAGGTCACCTTTGTGCCCGACTCCGAGGGCCAGTTCACCAGCGACCACGGCTGGACCTTTCCGCAGGATGCCGCACGTCTGAAACCCTTGATTGATCAGGCCCATGCCCTGGGCCTGCGCGTGAGCCTGTTCATGGATGCAGAGCCCGAATCCATGGCCGCCGCCAAGGCTGTGGGCGCCGACCGCATCGAGCTCTACACCGAGCCCTATGCCGCCGCCTGGGGCACGCCCGAGCAGGATGCCCAGTTGCAGCGCTTCGCCCGCGCCGCCCAGGCTGCGCTGGACGCGGGGCTGGGCGTCAACGCCGGCCACGACCTGAACCGCGACAACCTGGCCGCCTTTGTGCAAAAGGTTCCGGGTGTGCAGGAGGTGTCCATCGGCCACGCACTGATCTCCGACGCGCTGGAGCTGGGCTACGCGGCTACCATCAAGGCCTATCTGGATTGTTTGGCATGAGCGGCGCCGGGCCGTCCCAAGCCGCGAAGGCCCCCTGGGGGGGCAGCGCAGCACACGCTGTGGCAAGCGTGAGGGCCACATTCCCATGATCTACGGCATCGGAACCGACATCTGCGACGTGCGCCGCATCCGCGACAGCCTGGAGCGCCATGGCGACCGCTTCGCGCTCAAAGTTCTGAGCGACGGCGAGTTCGCCACCTGGCAGGCGCGCAGCCAGCGCTGGCCCGAGCGTGGTGTGCGGTACCTGGCCACGCGCTTTTCCGCGAAAGAGGCCTTCAGCAAGGCCATAGGCCTGGGCATGCGCATGCCCATGACCTGGCGTCTGTGTGAGATCGCCAAGTTGCCCAGTGGGGCGCCCATCGTCGTGCTGCACGGTGGGCTCAAGGAATGGTTCGAAGCCCGCAAACTCAGCGCACACATCAGCGTGACCGACGAGACCGACTACGCGGCGAGCTTCTGCGTGGTGGAAGCGGCATCAGAACCCTAGTGTGGAGGCCCCCTGCGACGCGGTGCCTGCTGAAATTGCATCAATCGGCGGACTCGTGGAAACGGATGGCATTACGACCCGCTTCCTTGGCCTGGTACATGGCCAGATCCGCCCAACGAAGTATGTCCTCGGGTTTGGCTTCGTGGTCCACAAACAGCGATACACCAATGCTCGCCGTGCAATGGTGTTTCACCGTGGACTGCATGTCTGCGTCCGGTTGCGTCACGAGCACATAGGGTTTCGAAATGGCAGCACAAATCTTTTCGGCAATGGCCTGGGTGAGTGACTCCGCTTCGACTTTGTTGGTGCTCAATGCGCTCAGTATCACGACGAACTCGTCGCCGCCAATGCGGGCGACCGTGTCCTCCGCACGCATCAGGCGTTTGAGACGCCCCGCCACCTCGACCAGCAGCAGGTCACCCACCGCATGCCCGTGGCGATCATTGACGGGTTTGAAATTGTCCAGATCCAGAAAAATGAGCGCGTTGTAGCAACCACTGCGCTTGCTTCCCGCCAGGGTCTGCTTCAGCCGATCGCCGAGCAGGCGGCGGTTCGGAAGTCCGGTGAGGACGTCGTTGAACGCCATGTCATGCACCTGCGCTTCATTGCGTTTGCGCTCCGTGATGTCATAGGAGACCACCGCCACGTTCTTGATCCGGCCCATGCTGTCCCGGATCACGCCGCTGCGGGATTCCATGATACGCATGCCTTTTTCGTGGGGCAGCATGAACCGGTATTCCAGGTGTTGCCCGATTCCGGTGGCGACCGTCTTGCGGAAGGCCTGCACGACGCGGTCGCGATCATCCGGATGAATTTCCACGAAAGACGAGGTGCCGGCGGTCTTGATGTTGCCCAGCAGGCGTACGTACGACGGGCTGTTGTAGACCCGCACGCCGTCGAGGTCGAGCACCGCGACGAATCCGTCCAGATTTTCCGTGATCAGGCGGAAGAACTCGCTTTGCTCGCGCAGCGCCGCTTCGGTTTTCTTGCGATCGGTGATGTCCCGCAGAAAAGCAAATACTTCCCCGTCATTCACTTCCGAATAGGCCGCAGACACGTCCGCGTACCACGGGGAGCCGTCCTTGCGCCTATGGATGGTTTCGAAACGGTGGGCCCCGAACTTGATGATGTGTTCGGTGTTCGCCTTGACCTTTTCGGCACTTTCTCCCAATGCAGAGATATGCATTCCCAGCAGCTCTTCGCGGGTGTACCCCGAGAGGTCGCAATAGGCCGCATTCACGTCCAGCAGCAGCCCCTGTTTCGAGATGTGCAAGTAGCCATCCAGCGACGTCTCGATCGCCTGGCGATGGTTTACCTGTGTGCCGCTCGTACCCATTCAGAATCTCCTCGTGTGCAGCACGTTCCGGTGCGTACCCCCAATGCCTCCGACGCCGTTTGCCTTCCGTGCAACCCCTTATTCAGCGAGTTATACACCTGAACGCGCGTGCGCGTTCCAGACCTCCCGTCAACCCACGCCTCTGACCAATTCCTGTGTCAACACCGCGGCCGGCACCTCCCGGCACCCCGCAACATTCTGCCCCGCCCACAGCGGGGAAAAATCGCCGCTGGCCAAGCCCTCGGCCTTGGCACGCAGCGGTGCCACGGCCGAGGTGGCCAGTGGAAAACGGGGCGCCAGCGGGCTGATCGATCCCAGCTCGCGCAGGATGCGGTTGACGATGCCACGCGCTGGGCGACCCGTGAACAGGTTGGTCAATGCGGTGTGGCGCGCGGCATCGCTTTGCAGCACGGCGCGGTGCACGGCGCTGGTGGTGGCTTCGGGACACAGCAGGTAGGCCGTGCCGACTTGCACCCCCGCCGCGCCCAGCACCAGGGCCGCAGCCACGCCCCGGGCGTCGGCGATGCCGCCAGCGGCGATCACCGGCACGTGCAGGGCGCGCACCAGTTGGGGCAGCAGGGCAAAAGTGCCCACCTGGGTAGTCAGGTCGTCCGACAAAAACATGCCCCGGTGGCCGCCAGCTTCCAGGCCCTGGGCAATGACGGCGTCCACACCGTGGGCCTGCAGCCACAGCGCCTCATCCACGGTGGTGGCGGAGGACAGCACCCTGGCGCCCCAGGCTTTTACCCGTGCCAGCAGGTCGGGCGATGGCAAGCCAAAGTGAAAGCTCACCACGGGAGGTTCAAATTCGGCCAGCACATCGGCCACCGCGGCGCTGAAGGGCAGGCGGGCCGGGGCCGTGGCAATGCTGGCCGGGTCTATGCCGAACTCGGCGTAATAGGGTGCCAGCGCAGCGCGCCAGGCGGCCTCGCGTGCGGGGTCTGGCGCGGGCTGGGCGTGGCAGAAAAAATTGACGTTGTAGGGCCGCGTGGTCTGGGCGCGAATGGCGGTCAGCTCCTGGCGCAGCGCATCGGGCGTGAGCATGGCGCCGGGCAGGGAGCCCAGGCCACCGGCGTTGGACACGGCAACCGTCAGTGCACTGCCCTGCACCCCTGCCATGGGCGCCTGGATGATGGGCAGCTCCGTGCCCACAAGGGTCTGCAAATTCATCATGGTGTGGGCCTTGGGTAGTCGCTGCGCAGCAGACCGTATTGCAGCAGGTCATGGTACTGGCCCAGCCAGAATCCGGCCTGGCGTATGCGCCCCTCGTACTCAAACCCAAGGGCCTGCACCCTCTTGAGGGACGCGGTGTTGTCCGGATGAACCTGGGCTTCGATGCGGTTCAGCGCCATATTGTCAAAGCCCCAGTCCAGCGCGGCCGTCAGCGCTTCGCGCATATAGCCCTGGCCCCAGGCGGGTTGCGCCAGCTCATAGCCCAGCGTGCAACAGCGCCAGCCCCGGTTCCACTTGAACAGGCCGCAACTGCCGATCAGTGCACCACCGTCTTGCAGCGCAATGCCCCAGCGCACGCCGGGGTTGGGCAGCTTGCGCCACGCGGCAAAGGTCTCGACCAGTTTCGCGGCTTGTGGCAGCTCCGTGAGGGGGTCGGTGCCAAACCAGCGCATGGCCTGCGCGTCGCCATGGATGGCCAACAAGGCGGGTGCATCGGCGGCGGTAATCTCGCGCAGGTGCAGGCGCGGTGTGCGCAGGATGGGGAAGTCGTTCATGGAGGGTCGCATGGCGTTTCTTGTGGTTCACATAGTTTGCACCAAGCGACCCGGCGCGGAAAGCTTGTATGTCCAATTGGCCTCCAGCCTTCGTACAATATGAGAATACAGCTACTAAATGTATAGCATTCACGCGCTACTGGAGTACTCCCATGACCTTCCACGCCCCCCTCATTATCGACATTGCCGGCCTGTCCCTGACCCCGGTGGACCGCCAGCGCCTGCGCCACCCGCTGGTCGGCGGGCTGATTCTGTTTGCGCGCAACTGGCAAGACCGCGCCCAGCTCACTGCCCTGTGCCGTGACATCAAGAAAGTCCGCGCCGACCTGCTGATCTGCGTGGACCATGAAGGCGGCCGCGTGCAGCGGTTCAAGACCGATGGATTCACCCACCTTCCGCCCATGCGTGCACTGGGTGAAATGTGGCTGGCGTCCCCGAAGGCCAACACCCATGCCGGGCCGCTGGACGCCACCAACGCGGCCACCGCCTGCGGCTACGTGCTGGGTGCCGAGCTGCGCGCCTGCGGTGTGGACTTGAGTTTCACGCCCGTGCTGGACCTGGACTACGGTGAGAGCTCTGTCATCGGCGACCGCTCCTTCGGCCGTGATCCGCGCGTGGTCAGCCTGCTGGCCAAGAGCCTGATGCACGGCCTGCTGCAAAGCGGCATGGCCAATTGCGGTAAGCATTTCCCCGGCCACGGCTTCGTCAGGGCCGACTCGCACACCGACATTCCGGTCGACAAGCGCAGCCTCAAAGCCATCCTGGCCGACGACGCCGCACCCTACCGCTGGCTCAACACGGTGACCACCAGCGTGATGCCGGCCCATGTCATCTATCCCAAGGTGGATGCGCGAGCGGCAGGCTTCTCCAGCACCTGGCTCAATGACATCCTGCGCGGCCAACTGGGCTTTGGTGGCGCCATCTTTAGTGACGACCTGTCCATGGCCGGGGCGCGCCGGATTGACGGCAGGGCTGTCAGCTACACCGAGGCGGTAGTAGCGGCACTCACCGCGGGCTGCGACATGGTGCTGCTGTGCAACCAGTCCACTGCCAGCAGCGTTGGCGGTGGCACTGCCGTGGACGAACTGATTGCCGTGCTGACCGAGGCCCAGCTCAAAGGCCAGTGGCAGGCCAGTGACGCCAGCGAGGCGCGCCGGCGTGCGCTGCTGCCGGTCACGCCCGCGCTGGACTGGGAGGCGCTGATGGTGCAGCCGGCCTACATGCAGGCGTTGGACTGGGTGGTCTGAGGTGGGGCGCTAACGTGGTCTGGCAGTTTGACCGCGTAGCGTATGACAGCGGTGCCTGGTGGCTGGTGCTGACGGCGCAGTGGGTGCATTTCGGCTGGCTACATGCGGGCGCGAATGTACTGGCCGCCGTGGTCCTGCTGTTGGCGTTTCGGGGTCTGGTGGAGGGGCGTGTGCAATGGGCCGCTCTGCTCGGCGGTTATGTAGGGGTGGCGGTGGTCCTGGTGCTGGATACCAGCTGTGCCTACTATGCGGGCGCGTCCGGCGCCTTGCATGGACTGTTGGCGGGCAGCGCGCTGGGCTTGTTGCTCGGCGCACCGCAACACTCTGCCACGTCGCGCGCACGGTTCCGTGGCGTGGGTGCACTGTTGTTGATGGGGCTGGTGGCCAAGCTGGCCCTGCAGCGCTGGAATGGCGACCCGTGGGCGCCGGGCTGGCTGGGCATCGCCACGTATTACCCGGCCCACGAAGCCGGTGCGGTGGGAGGGCTGCTGTCAGTCTTGCTGGTCCACACGTTTTGGCTCTGGCGTCTGGCGCAACCGGGCCGTCGCTAACAGCAGGAACAAGCCGGCCACCACGTCGATCCAGTGCAGGGAACCGCCGCCCCCGCCTCCACTGGCCACCGGGGCTGCTGGAGTGACAGGCACCACGGGCTCCACGGGTATGGCCGTCGTCACCGAAATCTTGACCGAGATGCTGGCCCCCAGCGTTGCACCGTCAGTGGGTTGGATCACAAAGGTGTAGTCCCCAGCCGGTTGCGCCTTGCTCCAGGTGAAGACACCAGTGACGGCGTTGAACGTCGCGCCTGCGGGCAAGCCGCTGCCTAAGAATGCAACTTCGTCGCCCTCCGCATCCCTGGCAGACGCGGTGAATTGCAGCGTGCCGCCCGGCAACACATACTGGGTGGGCAGCGCGTTCATCAGCGGCGCTGCGTTGGCGATTCCCTGGGACTGCAGCAGGGTGTGCACGGCCTTGAAGGCATCGAGCATTCCGGCACCGCAATCGCTGTGGCTTGCGCAGTAGGTTCCGCTGGCATAGGGGCGTGCGGAATTCACTAGATGGGCCTGCACCTCCGCCGGGGAAATGCCGGGTTTGATCTGCATCAGCAGTGCGGCGACACCGGCCACGTGGGGCGCGGAAAAACTGGTTCCGGTGTGCGCGCCATAGCTGTCAGCATCCGGCACCGTGGTGCCGGTGTTTTTGGTGGTGTAAATGCTGTTGCCGGGCGCGCTGATGGTGGTGCCGGGGCCGACGTTGGTGTAGTCGCTGGCGGCGCCCGTTGACGTGTGTGCAGCGACTGCAATCACGCCGGCGCAGTTGGCAGGTTGGGTGATGGTGGTCTTGGAGTATTCGTTGCCGGTGGATACGACGATGACACTGCCCGCAGTGCGTGCTGCGGTGATCGCGTTCTGGTAGGTCAGTGAGCAGGTGCCGCTGCGCCCAAAACTCATGTTGATGACCTTGGCCGGATTGGGGTTGGCCGGTACGCCCGGCACGCTGATTCCGGCGGCCCACTGCAGCGCGGCGGCGGTGTCGGATGTGTAGCCACCACAGACACCCAGCACCCGCACCGGCAGAATCCGGGCCCGGTAGGCCACGCCGATGATGCCGGTGCCGTTGTTGCCAACGGCTCCAATGATGCCTGCCACTTTGGTGCCGTGCCACGACGAATTCTCGACATCGCACAGGCTGGCCTGGGTGTTCCAGTCGCCGGGGTCCAGCGCATCGGCATCGCGCGCGTTGCCATCGTTGGCGGTCGTGAAGTCGTTGAAGCCGTCCTGGCTGATGAAGTCGTAGCCACCCACAATATTGGCCGCCAGATCGGCATGCGGGCGGTAACCGGTGTCCAGCACAGCGACGGTCACGCCTGCACCACTGACCGGCACACCTGCGGCCATGCGACCCCAGGCATTGGGCAGGTTGGCGCCACCCGCCTCGACAAAGGGCGATTTCAGGTTGCCTTGCTGTGATGTGTAAGAGGTGTCGTTGGGCACAAAATGCGCAAACACGCGCTCGTCCACCTCGGCATATTCCACGCGCGGGTCCAGCGCCACGGTTTGTGCCAGAGCCCTCAGCTCGGCGTGGCTCATGGTTGCGCTGGTCTGCGCCACGTGGGTGTGCTGCGACACGGATTTGAGGTAGGTCAGCATGCTGGTGGTGGCTCTGCCGGCCATGGCGACGGAGCGGTTCAGCGCCTGGACGCGCTCCTGGCCCGACGCGGCACTTTGCGCTGTGGTTTTGCTACTGCCGTCGTCCCTGAATTTGACAATCAGGCGGTTCATCCGCGGCTGCGACTCCCACAGCTGTTGCATGACGGCGCGCGGTTGCACGCGGGGTTCGGTGGTGTTTTGGGCCAGCGCATGCGACGAGGCGCTGGCCAGCACGGACACACAGGCCACGGCTGCCATGAAGCGGGTATCAGACATCAGTCAATCCTTGCGTTAACGGGCTTTGTCGTCGAGCTCGGCGCGGGCGACCGATGGCAGTGCGCCCAGCCGCTGCAGCGTAGCGGTCGGCGCCTGGTCCGCCGGCAGTTGCACGCCGTAGACGTGGGTGTCAGCCGAGACCGCGGTCAGGTAGTGCACGGGCGCCTGGGCCTGCGCTTGCAGCGTTTTGACCAGCGCATCGTCGTTAGGGACCGCGGCTTGCCTGAACTGCACGATGACGCGCACCGTGACCGGCTGGGTCATGGCGCGGCCCTGCAACAGGCTGGGCGGTGGTAATGGGTCAGGGTTGGGATACCCGGGACTTTGGGCACAGGCCCACAGGTTCAACGCGGATACGCCAACCAGCAGAAGTTTACGTTTCATCACAAATGCGTCTCCGGGAAATGCCGTGCCATGCCAATAAATGCGCCCGTCCTTACGGCGCGCGGTGCAAACGCGAGCCCTTCAGCGCCGCAATCTGGTCTTGCGTGGTGCTGTCAATCACGGGGTGGCGCTTGAGCAAACCGGAATTTTCAAGCAGGGTGCGCAGCTGCTCTACATCCTTCACCGAGGGCGCCACCTTGATCTGTGCCAGCGCGGCCTGCGTGTTGCCACCCTGGATCAGCGCAACAACCTTGGTAGCCCAAATAGCGGGACGGGACATGGTGGAACTCCTCACAGAACAAAAGCTTGCAGTGATTGTGGCACATAGCCCTCGTGGAATGTGCGCAGTTAGCTATCAACTTGATAGCAAAAACAGCGCTGCGGGCCCACCCCGAAAAGCGCCCGTGTCGGCTGGCGCTATGCTTGGACCATGCAAGCTGAGGACCTACAACTGCTGGTGACCCGCGTCATGCCGTTTGGCAAGTATCAGGGGCGCATCATCGCCGATTTGCCGGGCAACTACCTGACCTGGTTCGCACGCACAGGCTTTCCCAAGGGTGAAATCGGCCGCCTGCTGGCGCTGATGCACGAGATCGACCACAACGGGCTGAGCGACCTGCTCAAGCCGCTGCGCCGCAGTTCGGCATAGGGAAGATGACCGGGTGCTATGGCTCCAGCGTGCTCAGCCCGGTCCACACGGCCGTCTGTTGCCAGGTGGCCAACCACGGTAGTACGTGCAGGGGTGGCATGGGTTGGGCGATGCCGTAGCCTTGCGCCAGGTGGCAGCCCAGGCGCAGCAGGGCAGCACCGTGCTCCAGTGTCTCCACCCCTTCGGCGATGACGTCGCGCTTGAAAGCGCCGGCCAGGCGGATGACGCCTTCGACGATGCTCAGGTCTTCTGCGTTCGTGAGCATGTTGCGTACAAAGCTCTGGTCGATTTTCAGCAGATCGACGGGTAGTTTGCGCAGATACGTCAGTGACGAATAACCGGTGCCAAAGTCGTCCAGTGCAAACTTGACGCCCAGGGCACTGCAACGCTGCAACATCGCCACGGCGAGGTCCATGTCCGACAGGGCCGCAGTTTCAAGCACCTCCAGTTCCAGAAGCGTGGCAGACACTTGGCCGTGCTGTTCCAGTACAGATTTCAGGTTGTCGTAAAAGTCAGGCTGCAGCAAATGGGCTGCGCTGATATTCACGCTGACGTTGAGAGCCGAGCCCAAACGACTCCATGTGGCCGCCTGCGCCAACGCGGTTCGGATCACCCATTCACCCAGGGGCTTTTCCAGATTGCTGCCGTCAATGAAAGGCAAAAACTCAGCGGGTGGCACCAGCCCGCGCTGCGGGTGTTGCCAACGGATCAGCGCCTCAACACCGACCATTTCGCCAGTGATCAAATTGACCTTGGGCTGGTAGTGCAACACGAACTCGTCGTGATCCAGCGCATTGCGCAATACATCAAGAAAATTGCGGTGCACCTGGGACTTGCGGTCATTTTCCGGATCGAACAGCACGTAGCGGTTCCTGCCGGCTTCCTTGGCCAGGTACATCGCCTGGTCCGCGTGTCGCAACAAGGTGTCCGCGTCGGAATTGTCGGTGGGGTACAGACTGACACCAATGCTGGCGGAGATGGTGACGGCCTGGCCCTCCAGCATCACCGGGCTATGGGTGACCTGCAGAATGCGGTTCAAGATCAGCGCGCATTCCTGCGGTGTGGAGATGTCGGACAGCAGCAGCACGAACTCGTCACCACCCAGTCGTGCCAGCGTGTCGTCGACACGTAAAACGTGGTGCAGGTTGGCCGTGACACCCACCAGCAATGCATCACCTGCGGCATGCCCCAGGCGATCATTGACGGACTTGAATCCGTCCAGATCCAGGACGCACACGGCCAGCAAATGGCCGTTGCGGGTTGAACGCAGAATGGACTGCTCTAGTCTGTCTGCCAGCAGTCGCCGGTTGGGGGTCCCGGTCAGTGGGTCGTAGTGCGCGATGCGGTCCAACTCCGCCGCATGGGCCTTGAGATGGCTGATATCGGTGAACACGCCAACGTAATGCTGGACCACCCCGCTGGCATCGCGTACCGTCGAGATGGACAACAACTCCGCAAACACCTCACCGTTTTTGCGGCGGTTCCAGACCTCTCCGCGCCAGAAATCACGCTGCGCCAGCGCATCCCACATGCTGCGGTAGAACGCTGCGTCTTGTCGACCCGAGGACAGCATGCTGGGGGATTGACCCACGACCTCTTCAGGGCTGTAGCCGCTGATGCGGGTGAAAGCCGGATTGACTTTCGTGATGCGCATCGTGGGGTCGACCACCATGATGCCCTCGTAGCTGCTGGCAAAGACCGTGTTGGCCTCGCGCTGGGCGCTTTCGAATTGTTTGCGTTCGGTGATGTCGGTGTGGGTTCCCGACATCATCAGCGCCTGGCCGTCCGCCGTGTGTTCGACAATCCGGCCACGTGTCAGTATCCAGCGCCATTCGCCGGATTTGGTGCGCGCACGGAATTCGGCTTCATGGGTGGGCGTCAAGCCGTCGGTGTGGCGCCGGATGGACTCCATCGTTGCCACCAGGTCATCCGGGTGGACCAGATTGCCCCAGTTGTCGGTGGATACATCCATTTCCCCGGGCGCGTATCCCAGCATGGTCTCCCAACGGTCGCTAACCGTGAAGGCGTTGGTCTGCAGGTTCCAGTCCCAATAGCCTTGGTCAGAACCGGCGATCACGCGGGCCAGGCGACGTTCACGCTGCTGCAGGTCGGCAGCGGCTTTGGTTTGTGACGTGATGTTGCGTGAGATTCCGAACAAGCCTATAGCGGTGCCGCGGTCGTCAACAATAGGCCCCTTGGTCACCCAGAACACCAGGGCTTGCCCGTCCAGCGTTGACAGCCGCTCCTCGTGGCTGACGGTCTGGCCGCTGGCGATGATTCGCTGGTCGGTTTCCATGACCTGCCGCGCTGTGTCGGCGGAGAACAGGTGCCTGTCGTCTGCGCCCAGGATTTCGGTGATGGGCTTTCCCGCCAATTGGGCCGTCGCCTGGTTGGCCAGCAGGTATTGACCGTCCAGGTCCTTGGCAAACACGGCGTCCTCGGTGCCGGAGACGATGGCATCGAGCAAGCGGTGTTTGGCTTCAACCCGGGCTGCGGCAACACGCAACATTTCACTCAGTACGCTGACCGCAGTGCCGTTAACGACCAGAAAGAACCACTGCAAGAGGTCCTGGCTGGCGGCTACACGGAAACTGGCAATCGGAGGGATGACAAAGTAGTCAGTGACCAGGGCGACCACAACCGTTGAGGCCAGCCCCGGCCCCATCCCGCCCAGCAAAGCGCTCAACACAATGGGCAGCATAAAGAGAATCAGCATCAAGCGCCCGCCACTCTGGGGCGCCAGGGACTGGTGCAGCACCAGAGCGCTGAACGACACCAGGACAGCAAACACATACATAGGCCAGCGGCTTTTGCGTCCATTCACTCCGCTGGTCAGGGCGTGCATCAGTGTGCTGCCCGCAGAGGTGTTGCCGTCGGGTACAGAGCGCAACGCAAAGAAAAACATGGCGGCGCTGACTGCGACAAAAAATACACCCTTGACGGTGGACAACCACTGGATGGATGCGATATCGGTGAACGCCGAGAGCAATTGGTCCGACAGAAAAATCCACGCCAGCGCAGAGACTGCGTATACCGCCGTGACGGTCACTACGAAGCGATGGCGGGCCGATGTGTTCATGTCCTGGGGAATCTGGCCTGCAGCGCAATGCGGGTCCATGTGGGACCGGAACTGCTTTCTCCGCTGCCAGGACGCGCCATGGGTTGTTGATTGGATGGCAAATTTGACCTAAGTCAAGATATTTGTGCTTGGACTATTTTGCACTTTTTTCGCCAGCCTTAGCTACCGGCTTCCCCATAGTAGTTCACATCCAGCGTCCAGATAGGTCAGATACAGACGCAGCTCAAATTCCAACTGGTGGTAGCCCGGTTCCATATAGGCGCAGAGCTGGTAGAAGGCCTTGTCGTGGGCGCGTTCACGCAGGTGGGCCAGTTCATGGACCACGATCATGCGCAGGAACTCGTGCGGGCCGTCCTTGAATAGCGAGGCGATGCGGATCTCCCGCTTGGATTTCAGCTTGCTGCCCTGCACCCTTGATATCGTGGTGTGGGTGCCCAGTGCGTGCTGCACGATCTGCAGTTTGCTGTCAAAGACCACTTTGCTCAAGGGTTCGGCGCCACGCAGGTATTCGGTTTTGAGTTCCTGCACGTAGTCATAGAGAGCACGGTCGGTGCGCACACCGTGGGCCTCGGGGTATTTTTGCAGCAGCCAGGGGCCAATTCGCCCACCGTCGAGCATCTGCTGCACCTGGGCCAGCGTTTCCGCAGGGTAGCCGTGCAGAAATTTCAACGCTACGGGCGCTACGTTTTTCATAGCGTAGTGCGCTTATTTGACGAGGGCTAGCGGCCAGTTTTCCTTAAGCTTCACGGCGCAAAGCGGGGAACAGGATGATGTCGCGGATGCTGGGGCTGTCGGTCAGCAGCATCATCAGGCGGTCAATGCCGATGCCGCAGCCGCCCGTGGGTGGCATGCCGTGCTCCAGTGCGCGCACAAAGTCGTGGTCGTAGTGCATGGCCTCGTCATCGCCGCTGTCCTTGGCGTCGACCTGGGACTTGAAGCGCGCGGCCTGGTCTTCGGCATCGTTGAGCTCGCTAAAGCCGTTGCCGAACTCGCGGCCGGTGATGTAGAGCTCAAAGCGCTCGGTCACCTCGGGGTTGGTGTCACTGGCGCGCGCCAGTGGCGAGATCTCAACCGGATGCTCGCAGATGAAGGTGGGGTTCCACAGCTTCTCTTCCACGGTTTCTTCAAAGTACAGCACCTGCAAGCTGGCCAGGCTGCGCGTGGACAGGTGGTGCTTGGCCTCGGTCATGCCGAGTTTGCGCAGGGCGTTGGTCAGCCAGGTGGCGTCGTCCACTTTGCGGCCACTGCCGCCTTCCAGCGCTTCACCGGCTTCGGTGTATTTGCAAATCGCTTCATGGATGGTCAAGCGCTCAAACGGTGCCTCCAGGTCCACGGGCTTGCCGCCGTAGGTCAGGTGCAGGCTGTCGCCGGCCTTGATGGCGGCGTCGCGCACCAGGGCTTCGGTAAACGACATCAGGTCCTGGTAGTTCCAGTAGGCCGCGTAGAACTCCATCATCGTGAACTCGGGGTTGTGGCGCACCGAGATGCCTTCGTTGCGGAAGTTGCGGTTGATCTCGAACACCCGGTCAAAGCCGCCGACGATGAGGCGCTTGAGGTACAGCTCGGGCGCAATGCGCAGGAACATTTGCTGGTCCAGCGCGTTGTGGTGGGTCACAAAGGGCTTGGCGTTGGCACCGCCGGGAATGGGGTGCAGCATGGGCGTCTCGACTTCCAGAAAGCCGTGCTGCACCATGAACTCGCGCAGGCCGCTGACCGCCTTGCTGCGGGCCACAAAACGCTTGCGCGCGGTTTCGTCCATCATCAGGTCGATGTAACGCTGGCGGTACTTCACTTCCTGGTCGTTGATGCCGTGGAACTTGTCGGGCATGGGGCGCAGGCTCTTGGTCAGCAGGCGGATGCTGCTGGCGTGCAGGGACAGCTCACCGGTCTTGGTCTTGAACACCGTGCCCTCGGCGGCCACGATGTCGCCCAGGTCCCAGTGCTTGAACAGGGCATACAACTCAGCGCCCACGTCCTCGCCCTTGACATAAATCTGGATGCGTCCGCCGCTGGGGCCAAAGGAGGCGTCCTGCAGCGTGCAGAAGCTGGCCTTGCCCATGACGCGCTTGAGCATCATGCGCCCTGCAACCTTGGCGGTGACGGCCATGCTGGCCAGGATCTCGGTGGAGTGCGCGTCGTACTCGGCGAACAATTCTTCAGCCTTGTGCGTGGGCTTGAAGTCGTTGGGAAAGGCCACGCCGTGGCCGTCAATCTGGCGCTGGCGGATGGCCTTGAGTTTCTCCCGGCGTTCGAGGATCAGCTGGTTTTCGTCCTGGGGAGCAGGGGATTGGGCCGATGCGGAAACGGGTACAGAAACGGGAGCAAGTGGGTCAGACATGGGGTGCGCGCAGTAGGTCAATGAGGGCCGCTTTTGCCGGCCAGAACCCTTGATTCTAAGAGGGGCGGTCCGTATATGATGGAAACGCTCTTTTCATTGGACACCATGCTCTACCAAATTACCTCGCTGCTGCTGGAAGTGGCCGCCGGATTGATCGCCGGAACCTGCCTGCTGCGCCTGTACATGCAGTACCAGCGCATTCCCATGTCGGTGCGCTCGGGCAACCCGCTGGCCAAGTTCATTTTTGCGCTGACCGACTGGCTGGTGTTGCCGCTGCGCCGGGTCATTCCGGCCGTGGGGCGCTGGGACATGGCCAGTCTGGTGGGGGCGTTTCTGGTGCAGTTGGCGCAGTTTGTGATTTTGTGGGCCCTCACCGGCATGACCGCCGGCATGCTGTCCGTGGTGGTGTTGGCCGCCTTTGGCCTGGTGCGCATGGCGATTTCCGGCATGACCGGGCTGGTCATCATTTACGCGATTCTGTCCTGGGTGCAAAGCCATTCGGTTGGCGCGGATTTCCTGGAGCGCCTAGTGCTGCCCGTGTTGATTCCGATACGGCGTGTGGTGCCGCTGGTGGGGGGCATTGACCTGTCTCCGCTGGTGCTGCTGCTGATTCTGCAGGTGGCCGGGATTGTGCTGGGGAATGTGCAGGCTGCGGTGTTGGTGGCGATCTGATGTCTGGTTATTACGCCACGCAAATGTAGAGCGGGGGATTGCGGTGAGTCGGGGTCCGATTTCTGCGCATTTGGCAGTATGAGGACACCGGCTCACCGCAATCCCCCGCGGTGGCGGAAGAAGAAGGGCTTTTAAATCACCGCATCGGCAGGCTGACGTTGCAACATCGCCAGCGAATTGGCCACGGTCTTGCGCAGATCGCGGCGGTCGCAAATCAGGTCTACCGCGCCCTTGGTTTGCAGGAACTCGGAGCGCTGGAAGCCCTCGGGCAAGGTCACACGCACCGTGGACTCGATGACGCGCGGTCCGGCAAAGCCGATCAGGGCCTTGGGCTCGGCGATCACCATGTCGCCCAGGAAGGCAAAGCCGGCACTTACGCCGCCCATGGTCGGGTCGGTCAGCACGCTGATATAGGGCAGGCCCTTTTTGGCTAGGCGGGTCAGCGCGGCATTGGTCTTGGCCATTTGCATCAGCGAGAGCAGGCCCTCCTGCATGCGCGCGCCACCGGTGGCGGTAAAGCACAGGAAGGGTACCTTTTGCTCGATGGCGGTCTCGACGCCGCGTACAAAGCGCTCGCCCACCACGGAGCCCATGCTGCCGCCCATGAAGTCAAACTCAAAACAGGCCGCCACCAGGCTGATGCCCATCACGGCACCGCCCATGACCACCAGCGCATCGGTCTCGCCAGTGTTTTCCAGGGCTTCCTTCAGGCGTTCGGGGTATTTGCGGCTGTCCTTGAACTTGAGCGGGTCCACGGGCAGGATTTCCTGCCCGATTTCGAACCGGCCTTCGTTGTCCAGAAACACATTGAGACGTGCACGGGCGCCAATGCGGTGGTGGTGGCTGCAGCTGGGGCAGACGTTCTGGTTTTGTTCCAGATCGGTCTTGTACAACACGGATTCGCAGCTGGGGCACTTGACCCACAGGCCTTCCGGTACGCTGCGGCGGTCCGCAGGGTCGGTTTGTTGAATTTTCGGGGGAAGCAGTTTTTCAAGCCAGCTCATGGGTTTTCCTTCATCACAAGGGGGAACCGATGGGGCTGCTGCTGGGCAGCAGCGCCCGGTTCCGCAAGGGTGCCATTATGAATCCAAAGCGCTCCGGACTTCTTTCAGGAAGTTCTGGGCAGTGGCCGCCACCTGATCGCGGGGCTGGTTCTCCAGCAATTGGATGATCTTGCTGCCAATCACCACGGCATCGGCCACCCGGGAGATCGTTTTGGCGGTCGCCGCATCGCGGATGCCAAAGCCCACGCCCACTGGCACACTAATGTGCTGGCGGATGCGCGGCAGCATGGCCTCCACGGCACCCACGTCCAGCGCGCCCGAACCGGTCACACCCTTCAACGACACGTAGTACACGTAGCCGCTGGCCACCCGGGCCACCTGCTGCATGCGGGCATCGGTGCTGGTGGGTGCCAGCAGGAAGATCAAATCCATGCTGTGGGCGCGCAGGTCGGCGGCGAAGGCCTCGCACTCTTCGGGCGGGTAGTCGACGATCAGCACGCCGTCTACGCCGGCGGCTGCGGCGTCTTTCACGAAGGGACTGGCTACACCGGGTGTGACGTGTTTCTGGTCGTAGCGCTCCACCGGGTTGGCGTAGCCCATCAGCACCACGGGGGTGGTAGCGTCGGTCTTGCGGAATTCTCGGACCATGGCCAGCACCTGCACCAAGCCAATGCCAAAGGCCAGGGCCTTGTCGCCGGCTTTCTGGATGACGGGGCCGTCGGCGCTGGGGTCGGAAAAGGGCACACCCAACTCAATCACGTCCGCACCACCCGCCACCATGGCGTGCATCAGTTCGGGGGTGACGTCAGCATACGGGTAGCCGGCGGTGACGAAGGGAATCAGCGCCTTGCGGCCCTGTGCCTTGAGTTCGGCAAACTTCAGGGCAATGCGGCTCATGCTGCTGCTCCTTGCTTGACGATCTGGATAGGCTGTTCGCCCCCCTTGACCGACTGGCCGGTGCAGCTGGGCCTGCAGAAGAATTCGCCATTGCTCAGATCGGCCACCGTGCCAATGTCCTTGTCCCCCCGTCCGGACAGATTGACCAGAATGGATTGGTCCGGACGCATGGTCTTAGCCAGCTTCATGCCATAGGCCACCGCATGGCTGGATTCCAGCGCGGGGATGATGCCCTCGGTGCGGCACAGGTAGTGGAAGGCTTCTAGTGCTTCCTTGTCGGTGACGCCCACGTATTCGGCGCGGCCAATATCGGCCAGAAAGGCATGCTCGGGGCCGACGCCGGGGTAGTCCAGGCCGGCGCTGATGCTGTGCGTCTCGGTGACCTGGCCGTTGTCGTCCTGCAGCACATAGGTGCGGTTGCCGTGCAGCACGCCGGGGCTGCCGCGCTGGATGGACGCCGAATGCTTGCCACTGTCCAGGCCTTCTCCCGCAGCCTCCACGCCGATCAGGCGGGTCTTTTCATGTTGGATATAGGGGTAGAAAATGCCCATGGCGTTCGATCCGCCGCCCACGCAGGCGATCACCGCGTCGGGTTGGTCGCCCTTGCAGCCGGCAGCTTTGAGCATCTCGGGCATCTGCACCAGGCATTCCTCGCCAATGACGCTCTGGAAGTCGCGCACCATCATCGGGTAGGGATGCGGTCCCGCCACGGTGCCGATGATGTAGAAAGTGTTGTCCACGTTGGCGACCCAGTCGCGCATGGCCTCGTTCAACGCGTCCTTCAGGGTCTTGCTGCCGCTCTCGACTGGCACCACGGTGGCACCGAGCAACTTCATGCGGTAGACATTGGGGCTCTGGCGCTTGACGTCTTCGCTACCCATATAGACCACGCATTCCAGCCCGTAGCGGGCGCAGATGGTGGCGGTCGCCACACCATGCTGGCCGGCACCGGTCTCGGCAATCACACGCGGCTTGCCCATGCGCTTGGCAAGCATGGCCTGGCCGATGGTGTTGTTGATTTTGTGGGCACCGGTGTGGTTAAGGTCTTCACGTTTCAGGAAGATTTGCGCACCGCCCATCTCACGGCTCATGCGCGCCGCGTGGTAGACCGGTGAAGGGCGCCCCACAAAGTGGGCCAGCTCGGACTTGAACTCGGCGATGAAGGCCGGGTCATACTGGTACTTGGCGTAAGCGTCTTTCAGCTCATTGATGGCGTGGGTCAGTGTCTCGGAGACAAAGCTGCCGCCGTATTTCCCGAAGTGGCCGGTCGGGTCCGGTTGGTGGTAGTCGTACATAGTCGTAAAGTGTTGAGGACAGAGCTGGCTCGCTGCGCGTAGCTGCGGTCTGTCCCGCAAGGTTTCAGGTGGTGGTCTGATCCGCTGCGCGCGCGGCGGCAACGAACTGGAAAATTTTCTCGGGATCCTTGATGCCCTTCAAAGGCAGTCCCTGCGCGTCCACGGCTTCCACGCCGGAGCTCACGTCCACGGCCAGCGTTTTACAGCGCGGCCGAAGCTGTCTGACCCCATCGCCCACGTTTGCAGGTGTGAGTCCACCACTCAAGACGAGGTGAGCGTTGACGTTTGGAGGAAGCAGTGACCAATTGAATGCCTTGCCGCCGCCGCCAAATCCGTCGACATGGGCGTCGAGCAGGATGGCCTGGGCGTGAGAGTAATCGTGGGCGTATTTTACGAGGTCAAAGTCCCGCGCGCCATCGCCCAGTGGAATGCGGGCGGCGCGCACCCATGGTCGGCTGTTGTTCAGCGTTGCCTCGGCACAGTCCTGCGCCGACTCATCACCATGAAACTGGACGGTAGCCCCCGCAATCATTGCGCAGGCAGCTATTATTTCTGTAGCAGGGGCGTTGACAAACAGCAGCACCGGTGTGATGAAGGGCGGCAGGCGTTTGGCCAGCTCGGCGGCGCGCTGGACACTGACAGCACGCGGGCTCTTGGCGTACAGCACGAAACCGATCGCGTCCGCACCGGCCGCCACCGCTGCGTCCACATCCTGTTCGCGGGTCAGACCGCAGATCTTGATTCGGGTTCGTGTAGGACGTGTCATGGCAACCCATCATACGCAGCAGTGCGGTCCGGGATGCCCCATTTGGCGTCATAGCGGGGACCCAGGAAATACAGGCCGTCGGGAGAAAACGTGGGAGCCGCGGCACGGCGGTCTCGGGCTTCCAGGACCTCGCTCATCCAACTGGCCGGTTTTTTCCCCTGACCGATCAGCACCAGGCAGCCCATGATGTTGCGGATCATGTGGTGCAAGAAGGCATTGGCCTCAAACTCGATGCGCCAGTAGGCACCGCGCTTGCTCATGCTGATCTCAAATAGGTTTTTGACCGGAGTCAGTGCCTGGCATTGTGAAGCGCGGAACGATGTGAAGTCGTGTTCGCCCAACAGCAGTTGGGACGCCTGCTGCATGGCCTCACCGTCCAGGCTGCGAAAGGCCCAGCCCACGCGCCCGTGGTCCACGCTGGGGCGAATGGGGGATTCGTACAGCACGTAGGCATAGCGTCGGGATGTTGCACAAGCCCGGCAGTGGAAGGCGTCGGGTGTCAGCACGGCCCACTGGACGGCAATGTCCCGGGGCAGATTGGCGTTGGTTCCACGGACCCAGGAGTAAGTATCCCGTTCTAGCTCCGTGTCAAAGTGAACGACCTGCATGATGCCGTGCACGCCAGCGTCGGTACGGCCCGCGCACAGCGTGGACACTTTTCGGGCTGCGAACTTGCCCAGCGCCTTCTCAAGCTGATCCTGGACGGTTTGCCCGGAAGACTGGCTCTGCCAGCCCTGGTAGGCCCTACCGTTGTAGCTGACGCCCAGCGCAACCCTCACGGCCTGATCAAGCCTGCACCAAGCACCAGGCGTACCAGCAAGGGTTTAGCTCAGGTTCGCCAATGCGCGTTGCGCCTTGGCACGCATCTCGCCAGTTGCCTCGGCAACCACTTCCTCAATCAGGGCGCGGGCGCCGTCCTCGTCACCGATGGAGACAAATTCATCGGCAAGCGCCAATTTTGTCTCCAGGGGGTCTTCGTTCTCGCTGTCCGGTGCCAAGGTTGGTTTTTCGGTGGTCGGCCCGTCCAGATCCAGCGACAGCGAGCCCAGGTCGAACTCCAGCATGCCCGAATCATCCACAGCGGGCGCCGTTGGAACAACCGGTTCGACGGGCATGGGTGCAGTGGCATTGAAATCAGGCCGCGGAAGTTGGTCGTGGTCGTCCAAACTGAAGCTGTCCATGGACAGCGAATTTTCCAGCACCGCACTGGCTTCCTCGTGTACCGGTTCCGGGTCGGGGGCGGGTGCTTCATCTGGAAGGTCAAAGTCCATATCCAGGGGCGAACCCGCTTCAGCGGCAGGCATCTTGACGGTCTGCTCCACTGCGGCTTGGTTGAAGCTGTCGTTGGTAACCTCGGTAATTGCGCTGGCGGGTTCCTCGTCCAGTGAAAAGTCCAGGTCCAGGTCCAGATCGACGCCCGAAACGGGCTCGCTCACGTCGGCGCGTACCGGCTGCGGTATGGTGCTGTTGCCAAACGATGAGTTGGGGGCAGCGGACAGTGGCTGGGTTGCCATATTGTCCGGCGCACCGCCGGGCTGGTACAGGGGGTTGCTGGGGTCGAACCCCAGGCCCATTTCACAAACCCGCACCCAGTCAGGGCCGTTGCCACCCGTCAGTTGAAAGGCTTGCGTGGCACTCGCTTCAAAATTCTTGGCGTCACGGCGCTTGGCGAAAATCTCCAGCAATTTGGTGTGAATCGCCAGTCGTCCCGGGTTGGTACGCACCGCTTCCCTGAGAATTTCTTCGGCCTGCAGGTCACGTCCATAGGCCAGGTACACGTCGGCTTCGGCGACCGGATCCACGTCATCCGCCGCATCCAGCTGGCTGGCGGAATAGACCATTGAAGAACCAGTGGCCGCGTTTTCGTTGTTGGTGTCTACCCGCTGTCCACCACTGGCTCCAAAGAACGAGTCGGGTTGTAGTCGGCTCTCCAGGAACGAACTATCCATGTGCGACTGATTTTTCTTGCGCTGGCGGCTGCGCCAAAACGCAAAACCACCCAGGAGCGCAATCAAGCCACCGGCACCATATGGAAGCCAAGGGTTTTCCAGCAATTCGTCGATCAATCCGGGAGGTTCTACGGGTTCCGGCACAGGAACCACAACTGCCTTGGGCTTGTCCGCAGCGGCGGATGCTGGCAACGTTGCTGGCGCCGCCACTGGAGCGGAAGCCGGTGCCGACGCTGGCATGGCCATCGGAGCTGAAGCAGGCGCAGAGGCTACAACAACTGGCGCAGGTGCGGAGGCTGGAACAGGAACGGGCGGTGGTGCTGCTACAACCAACGCCGGTGCGGACGATGCCGCTGCCTTGGGTTGAGACGCTGTAACGGCGGGCACCGGTGCGGCTGGAGTAGCGGGGGTACCAAGTTTCTTCAGATCGCTGATGTTTTTGGCAATCTCGGTGGCACGTGCCGCAGCTTCCTTGTCCGCGCGTTCCTTGGCTATTTTTGCGTCGTTCGCCTTGGCTTGTATGGCACCTTTTGAAAGCGTCAACTTGTCTGGCGTTACCGCCGCGGCCTTTTTGTCTTCAACTTTGGTCTCGATTGCACCGCCGGCTTTGCGGGTTGGAGCCGCCACGGCTGCGACGGGTGCATTGGACGCAAGACTGCGTCGGAATTCATTGAAATCCTTGCTCTGGGCAATGACGGTTTGCGTCGCTTCCGCCGCAGACAGCGCTTGGGCCTGCTCTGCGCTGGGGATGTCCATAACGGCGCCGGAACGGATCCGGTTGATGTTGCTGTGCACAAAAGCGTCTGGATTGGCGCGCAATAGGGCCACCAACATCTGGTCCAGCGAAACTCCCGCAGGTTTGTTGTTGGCTGCAATCTTGCTGGCGGTGTCCCCGGTCTTGACGACGATGCGTCGCGCATCGTCGGACGGTGTGCTGGTCGCTGCCTTCGATGGTGCGAGCGTCGTTGCCGAAGGTCGGGCCTGTGGCGGGCTGCTGCGAGAGGGCTGTGGAGGCTCACTCAGGGTGGATCCCGCTGGCATTGCCGGCCTGGAGGAAGTGGCTGGTGCCGGGGAGACCTGCGGCAATGTGGCAGCCACTGGTGCTGGCTTGCGCAGCACGGGTGGGTCAAACAGCATGGTGTAGTCGCGCAGGATGCGCCCGGACGACCAGCTGGCTTCCATGATCATGTCCACAAACGGGTCGTTGACGGGGCGGTCGCTACTAAGGCGTATATAGGCGCGGCCATCAGGGCGGCGTTGCAGTGTTGCTTGCAAGCTGGCCATGGCAGCGTTGTATTCAAGGCCAGCTGCGGCAAATGCTGCAGGGGAAGCGATGCTGGTTTTGAGCGACGCCGCCTCTTCAGCGTTAATTTCAGGCACTTCAATTTCAGCGCGTAACGGTTCGCCCAACGCGGACTGAACAGTGATGCGGCCCAGAGACAAAGCCCAAGCCCCATTTGTGGATAGGCCGAGTAGCGCAATGGCCGCAGCTGCTACAGCGGTCTTCTGCCAAAGATGTGACTTAGCAATCAATTTATATGCCTCCGGTGCTGCTCACGCGAGCGGCAATTACTATGCTTTTTTCGGGCAGAAGGCCCAACTCTTAAAACGTAAAAAGTACCATAACATCAATGTCTTAGCCTGACAAGCTAAGAAAGCGCTTAACTTTGTAAGCTTCGCTTGCTACCCATCATCTTGTGGCGCATTTGTTGCCTGTCGACAACGACTCGGGAGTGTAATCGGTGTCGATGCTCCCGAGTTGCAATTAATTACGCGGCTAGCAAAATCCGTAGCATCCGGCGCAATGGCTCCGCGGCTCCCCAGAGCAATTGGTCACCAATCGTGAAGGCGCCGACGTATTGCGGACCCATGGCCAATTTGCGTACGCGGCCCACCGGAATCGTCATCGTCCCAGTCACTGCGACGGGGGTCAGATCCTTGATCGTGGCCTCGCGTGTGTTGGGGACAACCTTGACCCACTGGTTGTCGGCAGCCATCATGGCTTCCAGGTCGGCCACCGGCACATCCTTGTTCAGCTTGAAGGTCAGCGCCTGGCTATGGCAGCGCATGGCGCCCACGCGCACACAGAAACCGTCCACGGGAATGGCCGGGGCGCTGAAGCCTTCGCCCAGTCCCATGATCTTGTTGGTCTCGGCCATGCCTTTCCATTCTTCCTTGGACTGGCCATTGCCCAGATCCTTGTCGATCCAGGGAATCAGCGAGCCGCCCAGAGGCACCCCGAAGTTAGCGGTTTCAGCGGAAGTTAGTGCTCGCTGCTTGGCAATGACCTTGCGGTCGATCTCCAGGATGGCGCTCTTGGGATCGTCCAACAGGGCTTTGACTTCCGCATTCAGTGTGCCGTACTGCGTCAGCAGTTCGCGCATGTGCTGCGCGCCGCCGCCGGAAGCCGCTTGATAGGTCTGGGTGCTCATCCATTCCACCAGACCGGCCTTGTACAGCACACCTACGCCCATCAGCATGCAACTGACAGTGCAGTTGCCACCGATCCAGTTCTTGCCGCCATTGGACAGCGCTTTTTGGATGACCGGCATGTTGACCGGGTCCAGAATGATGATGGCGTCTTTTTCCATCCGCAAGGTAGACGCGGCATCGATCCAGTGGCCGCTCCAGCCGGCGGCGCGCAGTTTGGGGAAGACTTCGGTCGTGTAGTCGCCACCCTGGGCGCTGATGATGATGTCGCAACGCTTCAGCGCGTCAATGTTGAAGGCGTCCTGCAGCGCGGTTTCGTTCTTGGCCTGGGCCGGGGCTTTGCCGCCGGCATTTGAGGTGGAGAAGAACATGGGTTCAATCAACGCGAAGTCGCCCTCGGTTTCCATGCGGTCCATCAGGACCGACCCCACCATGCCGCGCCAACCGACGAGGCCTACGAGATTACCTACCTTCATGACATTGCCCTTTCAGAAAAATTCAACTACTCAGAATTTGATCTGCCCGGCTCGTCTGGCCGGGAAGGGCGCGACGAACCGGGCTCTTTAGCCTTTAATGGTTGTCGTCTTGGTGGTCGCAGGCATAGCTGACGACACACCGGCCCACGCACCTGTACCGCCGCAGAAGGGCAGTGGCAGGACA
>Ga0208514_100289_pt1 | contig 32725 bp, 22 predicted proteins | sample LakWasMet70_HOW9_2_FD_183900 | JGI IMG/M metagenome (GOLD analysis project Ga0208514, IMG submission 183900) | Freshwater sediment methanotrophic microbial communities from Lake Washington under simulated oxygen tension - Sediment Metagenome... | ecosystem: Environmental > Aquatic > Freshwater >...
GCGGTCGGGACAAGCGAAGGGAGATTTGTGTCCATAAATCGAATTTGTGGGCACAACTGCTGTGCCAAAATTCGATGATGGCTGAGGCGGCTTCAGGTCGTCCAGACGGTGCTCAGTTGACGCTTACCATTCTGCTGGAGGCCCCGACTGCAATCATCACGGACAGACTCCTGAATCGAGGAGATTCAACTTGGGAGCCAGCCGAAATTGAGGCATTCGCTCAAGCCGAATCGGAACACGCAGAGGATGTTTGTCACCGGTTGGATGTTCCGCTCGTGAAACTTTGCAGCCCTTCCGAAGCAGAAGTTCGCGAGGCGGTCGAACGGCTCTTAGTCTGAGGTATATAGGCGCCTGCACAGCCGCTGAGTGAGGAGGACAGGCGGTTGCCGTTACGATTTCCGAAAAATTTCATTTATCATGTCAAGGAACGCGGATTCTTTCACATTCTGTGACATATACGAGGCCTACCCATGACGAAGAACTTGAAAAAAGCGTTTGTAATCAATGCTCAGTTTTTCACGTTCAACGTCATCTGACAAGCAACAAACGACGTCGGAGCCGGAATGGCCAGCATCCTCACAGGTGCTGGCCATTTTGCTTTGGTACCAAAGATTCTGCTGCCGAGCGCAGCGCTCGACTGTCAAGCGCACCAAGGGTGCCACGCGTCTTCAGTGTTGTAGCCACGGCTTTTGAACGGAACCCAGACGTCATTGCTGAAGTTCTGGAGCGCGCTGGTGGAATTTGCGAATCCTGCAGCCAAGAGGCTCGGTTCGGAATGATTTAGGCGTTTCAGGAATCCGACTGAATTGCCCGCCCATCCAGCATGTATTTCGGAATACCAGAAATTTCACTCCCCACTAGCGGAAAAGCACTGGTATTTCTGAAAATCCGAAACACACAACCTGCATAGGTCATCATTGCGCCGGCCGACATCGGCGCAAAGGTGCGGGCACAACGCAAGCAACAAGGACTGCGCATCGCGCCGTTCGACGAAGCGTGGTCGCTACGGGACACCCCAACCTGGCAGGACGACACGGCCGCGTTCCAGCTTACGCGGGGATGACGGGGGTACGCTTACAATACCGCTTTCCTGAAGACTTCAACCGGTTCCCATGCCTGATTCCACACCTGTTCAAGCTGCCATCATCGGCGGTGGTCCCGCCGGCCTGATGGCGGCGGAGGCGTTGAGCATGGCGGGGGTGCAGGTCGATGTCTATGACGCCATGCCCTCGCTCGGCCGCAAGCTCCTGCGCGCCGGCATCGGCGGCTTGAACATCACCCACAGCGAGGACTACGAACTCTTTTGCACCCGCTACGGCAAACAGCAGCCGCAGCTGCAAGCCATGCTCGACCGCATGCCGCCCGCGGCCCTGCGCGCCTGGGTGCATGGCCTGGGTGTCGACACCTTCGTCGGTAGCTCGGGCCGGGTCTTCCCCGCCGAGATGAAGGCGGCGCCGCTGCTGCGCTCCTGGCTGCATCGGCTGCGCGGCGCGGGCGTGCGCCTGCATACGCGCCACCGCTGGCTGGGCTGGGACGCCGAGGGCGCGCTGCGCCTGGCCGGACCCGAGGGCGAGTTCACCATCCGCCCGCGGGCGACGGTGCTGGCGCTTGGCGGCGCCAGCTGGCCGCAGCTCGGATCGGATGGCTCCTGGGTCCCGCTGCTGGCAGCGCGCGGGGTGGCCATCGCGCCCCTGCAAAGCGCCAATTGCGGCTTCGCGGTGGCTTGGAGCGCACACGTGCGCGACAAGTTCGCCGGGACCCAGCTCAAGTCGGTCGCCTTGTCGTTCATGCATCCGGACGGCCGCGTCGAGCGGCGGCCCGGAGAACTGGTGCTCAGCGCCTACGGCGTGGAAGGCAGCCTGATCTATGCGTTTTCCCGGCCGCTGCGCGAAGCCCTGAACGCCCATGGCAGCGCGACTTTCACGCTGGACCTGGCGCCCGGCCGGAGCGCGGAACAGGTGCTGGCCGCGATCAGCCATCCGCGCGGCGCACGTTCGCTGTCGAACCATTTGCAAAGCCGGCTTGGACTTGCCGGCGCCAAGGCCGCCCTGCTGTACGAAACGCTGGACAAGGCCCAGCTGGCCGATGCCCCCACGCTGGCGGCCACGATCAAGGCGCTGCCGATCACGGTGACGGCGACCCGGCCCGTGGCCGAGGCGATCAGCACGGCCGGCGGCGTCAGCTTCGCCAGCCTCGACCACAAGCTGATGCTGAACGCGCTGCCGGGGGTGTTCGTGGCCGGCGAAATGCTCGATTGGGAAGCGCCGACGGGCGGCTACCTGCTCAACGCCTGCTTCGCCACCGGCCTGCACGCCGGCTTGGGGGCCAAGGCTTGGCTCAGCGAAGCTTCATTTAGCTTAAGAAATGTTGACAAGCGAGCAAATTAGAATTACCTTTTCGGAAACAAAACTGGAGACATCCGCATGCGCCACCTCGCCGCCGGCCTTGGCCTCGCGCTCGCCCTGCAGGCCGCCCACGCGCTTGAGCCGGAACCGGTCACCATCGACATCAAGCTCAGCGCCAAGGACGAGATCGTGGTGAACAACAGCCAGCGCATGAATCCGGCCGAACTGGAGCAGATGCTGCAAGCCAAGGCCAAGACCCAGCCCCAGCCGGAAGTCCGGCTCGACGCCAAGGAGGCGAAGAATTATCAGATGCTGGGCAAGGTAATCACCGGGATCTTCCACGCCGGCTTCGAGAAGGACAAGGTCACGGTGCTGACCGAGCATCCGAAGTAAGCTTCTTGTGAGCCTGGGAACGGCTTTTTAACGCGGCCGAAAGCAGGTTACACTTGGCGCCATGCACGCTTTCCCTGCCGCCATGCGATCGTTGCTGCTCCTGCTGCCCCTGCTGCTGGCGGGTTGTGTCAACGACTCGGCCAGCTACTACATCGAAGGCAACGACCACGCCATCAGCGTGCGCGCGGAGCAGGACTATTTCTGGGACGAGTCGGTGACGGTATATGTCACGGCCTCGCGCCTGCCGGACTGCCAGCGCCGCTACACCCTCAAGACGCTACCGATCGCCAAGCTTCAGCTCACGCTGCTGAGCAATGGCGACAACGCCTACACGTTGACGGCGGGTGCGGACACCTGGGCTGTCGAGACACAGCAGTGCGGCCAGATTGAGCCGCCCGGTGGCGGCGAGCCGGTGGGCGTGTTCACGCTCACCGACGGCAAGCTGAGCTTCACCCCGGCCGCACCGGCAAACTGACCGCCCCCCCATCGTTCCCGCGCGGACCACCGCTTCGCGCCACACCCTGTCATTCCCGCGCAGGCGGGAATCCATGGCGGCTTGAGTGGCCTGCAACTTACCATGGGCCCACGCCTGCGCGGGGGTGACGGGTTTGGCTTGAGTGGCCTGCCACTTACCATAGGCCCCCGCCTGCGCGGGGGTGACGGGTTTGGCTTGAGGGGCCTGCCACTTGCTATGGCCCCGGCCTACGCGGGGGTGACGGGCTTGATGCGGCCGTTCATGTGGGCCGCTCGCTGTCGAGCATAGCCATCTGCGCCGGACTGTAGCGGCTCCCCGCCACGGCGGCGGCCGGCACCAGGGTTTCCAGATGCGCCAAGTCGGCCGGGCTCAACTCCACGGGCAGCGCGCCCAGCGCCTCGTCCAGCCGCCCCACGCGGCGCGCACCGATCAGCGGCACGATATCCTCCCCCTGCGCCAGCACCCAGGCGATGGCCAGCTGGGCCACCGACACCCCCTTGCTGGCCGCAAAGCCGCGCAAGCGCTCGACCAGGGCCAGGTTGTGCTGCAAATTCTCCCCCTGGAACCGCGGAATGGTCGCGCTGCGAAAGTCCGCCTGCCCGGCCCGCGCCGCCTCCCAGTGGCCAGAAATGAGGCCGCGCGAAAGCACCCCATAGGCCGTCACGCCGATGCCCAGTTCACGCGCCGTTTCCAGAATGCCGTTCTGTTCGATGCCGCGCGAGATCAGCGAGTACTCGATCTGCAGGTCGCTGATGGGATGTACGGCGTGGGCCCGGCGCAAGGTCTCCGGCCCCACCTCGGACAGCCCGATGTGGCGCACGTAGCCGGCCTGCACCAGCTCGGCGATGGCCCCCACCGTCTCCTCGATCGGCACCAGCGGATCGAGCCGCGCGGGTCGATAGATGTCGATGTGCTCCAAGCCCAGCCGCTTGAGGGAATAGGCCGCGAAATTCTTCACGGCCGCGGGCCGGGCGTCATGCCCGATCCAGTCGCCGCTCGGGTCGCGCAGGGCGCCGAACTTGACGCTCACGACCAGCTGGTCGCGGTCGCGCCCGGCCAGGGCTTCGGCGATCAGCATTTCGTTGTGGCCCATGCCGTAGAAGTCGCCCGTGTCGATCAGGGTGACGCCCGACTCCAGCGCGGCATGGATGGTAGCAATGCTTTCGCGCCGGTCGGCCGTCCCATACAGGTCCGACATCCCCATCGCGCCCAGGCCCAGGCGGGACACCAGCGGGCCGTTATTTCCCAGTTGTACGCGTTTCACAGCACTCTCCTTGGTTGAACGATGGAGGCATTCTGCTATTATCGGAAACAACAATAAATATACAAATTCCAACTACATTATTCATCCATAGATAACAATGGATCAGCTCAAAAGCCTGCACATCTTCCGCACCGTGGCCGAATGCAAGAGCTTCGCCATGGCCGCCGAGCAGCTCGACCTGCCGCGTCCGACCGTCACCCACGCGGTGCAGGCCCTGGAGCGCCAGCTGGGCGTGCGCCTGCTCCAGCGCACCACGCGCAAGGTCAGTCTCACGGTCGAGGGCAGCGTCTACCTGGAACGCTGCACCCGCGTGCTGGACGAGATCGAGGACATGAACGGCCTGTTCACCGGCAGCGGCGCCAAGCCGGCCGGCGTGGTCCGGGTCGATCTGCCGGAGCGCCTGGCCCGGCACCAGCTGATTCCGCGCCTGCCCGCCTTCTTCGACCAGTATCCGGACATTCAGTTGCGCGTCGGTGCGACGGACCGCTTTGCCGACCTGGTGGGCGAGGGCATCGACTGCGCGGTGCGGGTCGGCACCCTGCGCGACTCCAGCCTCGTGGCCAAGCGCCTCGGCCAGCTGGAGCAGGCCAACTTCGCCGCGCCGGCCTATCTCGCGCGCCACGGCACGCCGCAGCACCTGACCGACCTGCCGCATCACTACGCCGTCAACTTTTTTTCGAGCCAGACCGGACGCGACCTCGACTGGGAATACGTCGAACACGGCCAGACCCGCACCGTGGGCATGCGCAGCCAGGTCGCGGTATCGAGCAGCGAAGCCTACCTGGCCTGCTGCCTGGCTGGCTTGGGTCTGGTCCAGATTCCGCGCCTGGGCGTGGAGGAGCTGCTCGCCGCCGGCACCCTGGTCGACGTGCTGCCACAGTGGCGGCCCGCGCCGCTGCCGGTCTCGGTGGTGTACTCGCACAACCGCCAGCTCTCGCCGCGCGTCAAGGCTTTCGTCGACTGGGTGGCGGCGGTGCTGCTGCTGAGTTAACCCATGGTGCAATGGGCGATCTGACCCTCCTCATTTCAGCTGCGCGCGCAGCTTGGTCAGCAGGTCGGCACGGCCGATCATCTGGAAGGCTTGCTCCAGCAGCGTTTCCTCGTTGTAGCGCTTGAGCGTCCACTGGGTGTAGTACTCGTGCACCGTGCGCCAGGGCGGGAAGGACGGCGGCAGGCTGCGCCAGGGCCCGCCCGTCTCGACGAAGTGGATCACGGCGCGGAAGACGTCGTACAGGTCATGCACGCGCGGGCGCGTGCGCCGCCGCGCGCCCTCCAGCATGGCGCGCACGGGTTCGAATTGTTCGCGGGTCAGTGGTTCCATGTTGTCTCCCAAAACCCCTTGGAGACAAGAAAAGGAACAAAGTTCGCTCAGGCGCCCGACGCGCCGAGCCGAGCGGCGGCGCGCGCCAGCTGGATGCGGTTGCGCTGGGCCTGCGGATCTTGCGCCGCGGCCAGGATCTGCTGGTACACGGCGCCCACAGTAGCGCCGTCCGGCAGGGCCATCAGGTAGGCCACGCCCCATTGGGTGCGCGTGGCCGGGCCGCGCGCGGCCTGCCAGGCGCGCTCGTACCAGGACAGGGCGTCGGCCGCGTCGCCGCGCTTCTTCGCCACGGCGGCCAGGTTGTGCATGAAGTACCAGGGCGCGTGGGAACGCTCCAGCTCGCCCTCCAGCACCTCCTGGGCGGCGTCGAGCAGGCCGGCGTCGGACAGGATCCCGGCGCCGCTGTTGACCACCACGTGGCGCAGGGCCGCTTCCTGCGTCACCAGCAGCGCGGTGGCGACCCGCGCGCGCACTGCGCCGAGTTCGACCGCAGGTCCTCCCAGGCGCGCCAGGCGCACCCGGGAACGCAGGGCCTGCAGGCGGTCAGATAAATGCAGGCCCAGGTCGTTTTCGATCCCGGCCAGGGCGCCGGACCAGGCGGCGGCCAGGCGCGTGCGCTCCTCGCTTTCCGCCTCGCTCAGCGCGCGCACCAGGTCCGGGCCGAGATTGCAGACGAGATCGAGCTGGGCGCGCACGGCGGCCGGATCGGCCAGCGTGGCGCACAGATCGGCGCCGGCCGGCGCCGCGCCCGCCTGCAGCGCGAACCACAGGAAACGGGTGCGCGCCTCGGCCTGCGGACAGGCCCCCGCCAGCGCCAGCAGGGTCGGGCCCAGTTGCCGCTGGCCCAGCAGGCGGCCTTCGTCCGTATCCCAGGAATAAAAGCCGAGCAGGGTCCATTCCGCCTCGCTCAGCGGCGTGCCGGCTTCGGCCTTGGCCAGCGCGGCGGCGGCGCTGGTGGCGCCATCCGCGGCCAGATCCAACGCGAGGTCAAGCAAACTCAGGAAGCGGGCGCCGTCCACCTCGCACGGCAGACGGGTCACTTCGGCCCCGTCCGGGCGGCACACGACCAGGGTCGGATAGCTGCGCAGGCCGTACTGGTCGCCCAGCACCTGCGCGCCGGGGGCGTCGCCGTCCAGGTGCAGCAGCACGGCGCGCGCGGCCAGCGCGCCAAAGCGCGGATGCTGGAACACGGTCGCCTTGGTGCGGTTGCACGGCGGGCACCACACGGCGCCCCAGTACAGGAACAGGGGCCGTCCCTGCGCGCGCGCCTGCGCGAAAGCCGCGCCGGCATCCGTCAGCCACGCCGCGCCGGCCATCAGTCGCGCGCGAGGGCCAGGAATTCCGTGCGCAGCGCCAGGTTCGGCTGCAGCTCGCCCAGCATGGCGGAGGTGATGGTCTCCTCGCCCGGGGTGCGGATGCCGCGGCTTTCCATGCACAGGTGGCGGCACTTGACCACGACGCCCACCGCCTTCGGCTCGAGCGCCATCATCAGGGCTTCGGCGATCTGGATCGTCATGCGCTCCTGCACCTGCAGGCGCTTGGCGTAGCAGTCCACCAGCCGGGTCAGCTTGGACAGGCCGACGATCTTGCCGTTGGGCAGATAACCGACCGTGGCCTTGCCGAAGAAAGGCGCCAGATGGTGTTCGCAGTGGCTGTACACGGGAATGTTCTTCACCACGATCAGCTCGTTGTACTGCTCGGCGCCATCCTCGAAGGCCTTGAGCAGTTCGACCGGGTCCATGGCGTAGCCCGAGGTCCAGTGCTTCCAGGCCTTGGTCACGCGGCTCGGCGTTTCCAGCAGGCCTGGACGGTCGGGATTCTCGCCCAGGCTCTCGAGCAGGCGCCGCCAGTCGTGTTCGGTAAAGCTGTCGTGGGACATGGTGTTGCAACCTAAAAATTCATATAGGGACGCCAGTATATAGAAATCCCGGGAAAGCATCCGGCCGGGCCTTGATCCACGGCCATATGCCCCGGGCCGGGCCAAGCTAGTTTTGAAGCAATATTCACTGCCCAGGGAGGCCGACATGTTCGGCAGCACCGTGCTCGAAGTCGCGATCGGCATGACCTTTTGCTATGGCTTTGTCGGCCTGCTCGTGACCACGCTCCAGGAGGCGCTCGCCTCGGCCCTGCGCCTGCGCGCGCGCAGCCTGCTGTCCGGCGTCAAGGCCATGCTCAACGACTACGCCTTCACCGGCCTGGCGCGGGCGCTGTACGCCCACCTGCTGGTCAACCCGCGCGACGACGGCAGCGCGACCGATCCGCACACCCTGGCCACCAAGCCGTCCTACATCGCGCCCCAGCACTTCGCCATCGCCCTGGTCGACATCCTGCAGACGGCGCCCGGCGACTTCGCCCAGCTCGGGCGCGACATCGATGCCCTGCCCGACCCGCAGCTGCGCGCGGTCCTGCAGTCCCTGTACCAGCGGGCCGACGGCGAGCTGGCCGCCTTCCAGCGCTGCGCGGCGCAGTGGTTCGACCAGACCATGGAACGGGTGTCGGGGGCCTACAAGCGGCGCGCGGTGGCCATCAGCATGGCGATCTCGCTCCTGATCGCGGTGCTGTTCAACATCGACAGCGTGCAGCTGTTCAAGGCGCTGTGGCAGCACCCGGCGCTGGCGGCCCAGATCGCGGCGGCGCCGGCCTCGCTCGACGCCGATGCGCTGGCCACCCTGTACCGGCTGCCGGTCGGCTGGGACGCCTTTCCGCCGCGCCTGGACCGCGCCCTGGCCGGCCACGCGGCGGGCTGGCTGCTGACGGCGGCCAGCAGCCTGTTCGGCGCGCCGTTCTGGTTCGACCTGCTGCAGCGCCTGGTCAACATGCGCGGCACCGGCGACAAGCCGCGCGGGGCCTAAAAAGTTGCTTGGAAAACCGGGTCTGGCGCGACCCGGTCTGTCCCCGATTTTCGGGCGGACTCGATGAGGTGGCTGGAGATGGAGAAGCCGGGCACGGGCTCGGGCCAGGCGTCGCCGGGGCCGAACCAGCGCGCCTCGGCAATCTCGCCGGGGTCGATCCGGATCTCGCCGGACAGGTAGTCGGCCGTGAAGGCGAGCATCAGGGAGTGCGGGAAGGGCCAGGCCTGGCTGCCGAAGTAGCGCAAATTGTGCACCCGCAGCCCGACTTCCTCGTACACCTCGCGGTGCACGGCGTCCTCGGCCGCTTCGCCCGCTTCCAGGAAGCCGGCCAGCGGGGCGTAGCGTTTGTAGGGCGACTGGGTGTGCAGCGCCAGCAGTATTGATTCGCCCTTGCGGATCAGCACGATCATGGCCGGCGAGATGCGCGGGTAGGCCAGGTGGCCGCAGCGCTCGCACTTGTAGCAGCGCTCGCCGGCGGCCAGGCTCATCGGGTGGGCGCAGGCGCCGCAGTAGCGGTGGGTGCGCGCCCACTCGGCGATCTGGGCGGCGCGCCCGGCCACCCCCATCAGGCCGTCGTCGGCGCTGCCGAACAGGGCGCGCAGGCTCTTGTAGGCATAGCCGGCGGCCGGTACGTCCTCGGACTCGACCCAGGCGGTGCGCACGTAGCGCCCGTCCAGCAGGCCGACCGGGTGCAGGCGCTCGGGCGCGAGCTCCAGCCGGGCCGTGAGACCGGCCGCGGGCAAGGCGAGGTCGTCCTCGCGCACCAGCAGGCGGCCCTGGTGAAACACCAGGGTCAAGGGATCGGGGTGGTCCACCGCCGCCAGGAGCGGCGTGAACGAGGCGGGCGTGTGCAGCATGCGGCCATCATACGCGAGCCCGGCAATTCTTGCTTTCAATGCCATGAATTGGCCGTAAAAGCACCGGTTCTTCTTCCCCTTTGGCTAGTTTCCACTAGGATATAGTCAGTGGAGGAGGAGAATTCCATGGCTTCGATCGTCCCTGGCTTGTCAACGCAGCAAATTTCCGCGCTCGGTTCGAGCCAGCTGCTGTCGCTCGGGTCGGCCGATATCGCCCTGCTCTCTACGGCCCAGCTCGACGCCCTGGACACGGCCCAGATCCACCTGCTCACCACGCGCCAGACGGCCGGCTTGAGCTCGTCCCAGCTGGCCCACCTGGGCACGGCCGCCATCGCCGCGCTCGGCACGGCGCCGGTGGCGCTGCTGAGCTCGCGCCAGAGCGTGGGCTTGTCCACGGAACAAGTGGCCGCCCTCGGTACCGGGCAGGCCGCCGCGCTCGGTTCGCGCTTCCTGTCCTATCTGAACACGGCCCAGCTGGCCGGCCTGGAAACGGCCGACCTGCAGGCGCTGCGCACGGACGCCCTGCAGGGGCTGAGCAGCGTGCAGCTGCGCGCCCTGGCTACCGACCAGGTCGCGGCCCTGACCAGCCTGCAAGTGGCGCGCCTGGCCACGCGCCAGATCGGCTGGCTCGGCACCGACCAGCTGCCGGCCCTCGACACGGAGGACGTGGCGGCCTTGAGTACCGCCCAGTTGGCGGCGCTCGGCACGCGCAACCTGGACCTCCTGACCAGCGACCAGCTGGGCGCGCTCACCAGCGTCCAGGTGGGCGCCCTGTCCAGCGCCCAGCTCAACAATCTCAGCAGCGAGCACCTGGCGGCGCTTTCCACCCAGCAGGTGGCCGCCCTGTCCACGCGCTGGCTGCCGCTCTTGACCAGCACCACCCTGGCGGCCCTGGGTCCGGCCGGGATCGCAGCCTTCACCACGCGCCAGCTGGGGGTGCTGAGCACGCGCCAGTTCGCCGCCTTCGACAGCGCCCAGCTGGCCGCCCTGACCACCGCCCAGGCCGCCCTGCTGGCCACCCAGCAGCTGGCCGCCCTGGACAGCGCGCAGTTCGGCGCGCTGGAGACGGCCGACCTGACCGCGCTCGGCACGCGCCAGCTGGCGGCCCTGCGCTCGGCCCAGGGCGCCGGCTTGAACACGGACCAGGCGGCCGCCCTGTCCACCGCCCAGATCGCAGCGCTGGCGACCCAGGCTTGGCTGGCCTTGGCGACCGAGGTGGTGGCCGCGCTGTCGACCGCCCAGGCCGCCGCCCTGACCACCCGCCAGACGGCCGTCCTGGGCACCGCCCAGGTGGCCGCGCTCGGCACCGACCAGTTGCTTGCGCTCGGTTCGCGCCAGCTGGCCGCCATCGGCACCGCCCAGATCGCCCAGCTGACGAGCGCGCAGGTCGCCGCCTTCGGCAGCGCCCAGGGCGCCGCCTTGAGCACGCGCCAGCTGGCGGCGCTCGGCACGCTCCAGGCCGCCGCCCTGCCGACCGAGCTGCTGGCCAACCTCGGCACGGCGGCCCTGAACGCCCTGGCCACGGCGGCCGTGGCCGCCCTCGATCCCGCCCAGACGGCGGTCCTGTCCACCCGCCAGCTGGCCGGCCTCAGCACCCGCACGCTGGCGGCCTTGACCAGCGCCCAGCTGCAGGCCTGGTCCAGCACCCAACTGGGCGCGCTCTCCGTGCGCAGCCTGACGGCCCTGTCCACGGCCCAGGTGGCGGCCCTGGCCACGGACGACCTGGACGGCTTGAGCAGCACCCAGCTGGCGGGCCTGGCGACCCAGCAGGTGGCCGCGCTGGCCACCGACCAGGTGGCCGCGCTCGGTTCGCGCCTCCTGGCCAGCCTGGTGGCGCGCCAGTGGGCGGCCCTGCGCAGCGACCAGGTGCAGGCGATCGCCACCGACAGCCTGGCGGCGCTGCGCACCAACATGATGACCTCGGTCGGCACCGCCCAGATCGCGGCCTTCAGCACGGACCAGATCGCGGCCCTGTCCAGCGCCCAGGTCGCCAACCTGTCCAACGTCCAGGCGGCGGCGCTTACCGCGGCCCAGGCGGCGGCCCTGGAGACGGTCGACCTGCGCGCCCTGCGCAACGCCCAGCTGGCCCAGCTGTCGAGCGCGGCGGTGGCGGCCCTGACGAGCGAGCAGATGGCGGCCTTGAGCACGCTCCAGCTGCCCGGCCTGGCCACGGCCCAGGTCGCCGTGCTGGGCAGTGCGCAGACCGCGGCCTGGTCCAGCGCCCAGGCCGCGAGCCTGACCATCAACCAGCTCAACGCCTTGAACAGCGTGGCCTTGGCGGCCCTGGCGCCGGACGTGGTGGCCGGCCTGCGCGGGGCCCAGCTGGCGGGCCTGTCGACCAAGCAATTGGCCCGCCTCGACTCGGACCAGCTGGATGCCCTGTCCTCGAGCGCCTTTGCGGCCCTGACCTCGGCCCAACTGAGCTATGGCCTGACTTCGGCCCAGCTGGCGGCCCTGCCGACCAGCCATCTGGCGGTGCTGAGCGCTACCCAGTTGCGCGCGATCGGCACCGGGGTGCTGGCCGCGCTGCGCACCGACCAGCTGCAGGCGCTGTCGACCCGCGCGGTGACGGCCTTGTCCACCAGTCAGATCGCCGAGGCCCTGTCGAGCGCGGCGATCGCGGCCCTGACCAGCGTCCAGGTGGCCAGCCTGACGGCGGCCCAGCTCAACGCGCTCTCAAGCGACCAGCTGGCGGCCCTGGAAACGGAGGACGCCGCGGCCCTGCGCTCGTCCCAGCTGGCCGGCCTGGCCACGGCCCAGCTTGCCTTGCTGAGCAGCGCCCAGCTGGCGGCGCTCGACCCGAGTGCGCTGCGCGCGCTCACCACGGCCCAGATCGCCCAGGCCTGGTCGACCGACCAGATGGCGGCCCTGACCACCGACCAGGTGGCGGCCCTGACCAGCGCCCAGGCGCGCGCCCTGTCCAGCGCCCAGCTGGCCGCCCTGTCCAGCCTGCAGGTGCAAAGCCTGAGCACGGCGGCCCTGGCCGCGCTCGGCTCGGCCCAACTGCTGGCCGGCCTGGATCCGACCGAGATCGCGGCCATGGCGACCGACCAGCTGCGCGGCCTGGGGACCAGCATCGCCTTCCTCGGCACCGACCAGGTCGCGGCGCTGCCGACGGACGGCCTGGCCGCCCTGTCCACGGCCCAGATCGCCGCGCTGGGCAGCGTCCAGCTGGCCGTGCTGGACAGCACCCAGCTCGCGGCCCTGCCCACGGCCAGCCTGCGCGCCCTGTCCAGTGCCCAGATCGCGACCGGCCTGTCCAGCGCCCAGCTGGCCGCCCTGCTGACCAGCCAGCTGAGCGGGCTGGCGAGCACCCAGCTGCGGGCCCTGCGCAGCGACCAGCTGGCCGGGCTCGGCACCGACCAGATCGCGGTCCTGGCCACCCAGCAGCTGGCCGGCCTCAACTCGGACCAGCTGGCCGCCGGCCTGACGACGGCCCAGGCCATGGCCCTGTCCAGCGCCCAGCTGCGCGCCCTCAGCACGGCGCAGCTGCCCGGCCTGGGCAGCGCCCAGCTGCTGGCCCTGGGCACGGACGGCATCGCCGCCTTCAGCACGAGCCAGCTCAATGCCCTCTCCAGCGAGCAGTTCGGCGCCCTGTCCACGGACGAGCTGAACGCCCTGGCCACGGCCACCGTGGCCGCCCTGTCGACCAGCCAGCTGAATCTGGCCCTGGGCACGGCCCAGTATGCGGGCCTGGCTCCGGCCAGCCTGGCGGCCCTGACCACGCTGCAGATCGCGGCCGGCCTGGAGCCGGAAGACCTGGCCTGCCTGAACTCGGACCAGCTGGCCGCCCTCCAGACCCGGCAGATCGCGGCCCTGACGACGGACGCGGTGGCGGCCTTGCAGGACAGCCAGCTGGCCCTGCTGTCCACGGCCCAGCTGGCCAGTCTGGCGACACGCCAGATCGCGGCCCTGACCGAGGCCCAGCTGGCCAGCTTCGATCCGGCCCAGCTGGCCCGGTTCGGCACGGCCCAGGTGCGCGCCCTCGCCAGCATCCAGCTGCAAGCCCTGGGCACGGCCCAAGTGCAAGCCTTCACCACGACCCAGTTCGCCGCCTTGAGCACGGCCCAGCTCGACGCCTTCACGGCCGGCCAGTGCGCCGCCCTCACGACGGCCCAGCTGGGGGCGCTGACGACGGCCCAGGCCGCGGCGCTGGAAGACAGCCTGCTGGCCGCGCTCGACACGGACCAGGTTGGCGCCCTGGCGACGGCGGCCGTGGCCGCCCTCTCGACCGCCCAGATCGCGGCCCTGCCGGACTTGCAGTTGCAGGCGCTGACCTCGGTCCAGCTGGCCGCGCTCAAGAGCAGCCAGCTGGCCAGCCTGTCGGTGGACCAGTTGTACGCCCTGTCCACCACCCAGTTCCAAAGCCTGAGCAGCACCCAGATCGGCTACCTGGCCACCAGCCAGCTGGCCGCGCTGTCCCTGCCGCACATTCAGGCCTTGACGACGGCCCAGATCGCGGGCCTGAAGATCTCGCAAATCCCGGCCCTGACGGCCGATCAGGTGATGGCGCTGTCGACCGAGCAGATCGACGCCCTGAGCGTGTTCCAGGTCGCCAATCTGGGCACGGCCCAGGTCGGCGGGCTGACCAACGACCAGGTGGCCACGCTCGGCTCGGCCCAGCTGCAAGCCTTGCGCGCGAGCCAGCTGGCGGTCCTGTCGGCCGACCAGATGGGGGCCTTGACGACCGACCAGCTGCCCTGGTTCACGGTGGCCCAGATCGGCTCCCTGTCGAGCATGCAGATCGCCGAACTGCTGGCGGCGCAGATCGCGGTGCTGACCACGGCCCAGGTGGCGGGCCTGAAGGCGAGCCAGGTCCAGAGCCTGGCGGCCGACCAGCTCAACGCCCTGCCCAGCACCCAGCTGCGCGCCCTGAGCGCGACCCAGCTCGGCTATCTGTCCACGGCCCAGGTAGCCGGCCTGGCCACCCAGCAGGTCGCTAGCCTGTCGAGCTACCAGATCGGCCAGCTGCGCACCCACCAGATCGCCGTGCTCGGCACGGACCAAATCGCCGCCTTCGGCACGGAACAGGTCGGCGCCCTGAGCGGCAGCGCGCTGGCCCTGCTGTCGACCGCCCAGCTGGCGGCCATGGAGACCCAGGACCTGGCGGCGCTGAGCTTCGTGCAAGTGACCAATTTCACCACCGTCCAGGTGGCGGCCCTGACGAGCGACCAGCTCAACGCCCTGACCAGCATCCAGCTGCGTACCCTGTCGGCCACCCAGCTGGGCGCCTTGACCAGCGCGCAGCTGGCCGCCCTGGCCGCCGGCCAGCTGACCGCCCTGACCACGGCCCAGGTGCGCTACCTCGGCAGCGCGCAGGTGGCGGCGCTCGGCACGGACGCGGTGGCGGCGCTGACCACGGCCCAGATCGCGGCCCTGGGCAGCCTGCAGGTGGCGGGCCTGGACTCGGCCCAGGTGACGGCCCTGACGACGGCCCAGGCCGCGGCGCTGACCAGCGTGCAGCTGACCGCCCTGTCCACGGCCCAGATCACGGCCGTGGAGCTGAGCGACTGGACCGTGCTGTCGACGGCGCAGATCCGCTATCTGTCGAGCGCCCAGTTCGCGGCCCTGGACACCGACCACATCGCCGGCCTGACGACGGCCCAGGCGGGCGCGCTCACCAGCGCCGCCATCGCGGGCCTGTCCACCGACCAGATCGTGGCCCTGGAGACGGCCGACATCGCCGCCATGAGCATCGTGCAGGACAGCTATTTTTCGGCGCCGCAGCTCGCTGCGATGAGCACGGCGCAGACCATGGCCTTCAACGTCTCCTCGCCCAATTACGCCACGCCGTTGATCCTCGATCTGGACGGCGACGGGGTGCGCACGCGCGGCTTGGCCGAGGGCGTGCGCTTCGACCTGTACGCGGACGGTGCGCCCGTGACGACCGGCTGGGTCGGCGCGGGCGACGGTCTGCTGGCCCTGGACCGCAACGGCAACGGCCGCATCGACGATGGCGGCGAGCTGTTCGGGGATGCGACCGTCCTGGACGGCGGGCGGGCGGCGGATGGCTACGCGGCCCTGGCCGCGCTCGACGGCAACGCCGACGGCCGGATCGACGCCGCGGACGGCGCCTGGGGCGAGCTGCGGGTGTGGGTCGACGCCAACGCCGACGGGGTCAGCCAGGCGGACGAGTTGCGCACGCTGGACAGCCTGGGGGTGGCCAGCCTGGCCACGGCGGCCACGGCCACGGCCGGCGTCGACCACGGCAATGTGGTGGGGCTCAGCTCGACCTGGACTGACAGGTCCGGTGGCGTGCACGCCAGCGCCGACGTGTGGTTCGCCACCGACCGTGCCGCCGGCGCGCGGCAAACCACCGTCACCCCGCATCCCCCCGTCATCGCGCAAACCACCGTCATCCCGCATCCCCCCGTCATCGCGCAAACCACCGTCATCCCGCAAACCACCGTCATCCCCGCGCACGCGGGGATCCATGGTAGGGCGCAGGTGGCGGAGCATGCGGTCATCGATTCCCGCCTGCGCGGGAATGACGGGGTGGCGGCGCAGGTGGCGGAGCATGCGGTCATCGATTCCCGCCTGCGCGGGAATGACGGGGTGGCGACGCAGGTGGCGGAGCATGCGGTCATCGATTCCCGCCTGCGCGGGAATGACGTGGTGGCGGCGCAGGTGGCGGAGCATGCGGTCATCGATTCCCGCCTGCGCGGGAATGACGTGGTGGCGACGCAGGTGGCGGAGTATGCGGTCATCGATTCCCGCCTGCGCGGGAATGACGGGGTGGCGGCGCAGGTGGCGGAGCACGCGGTCATCGATTCCCGCCTGCGCGGGAATGACGGGGTGGCGGCGCAGGTGGCGGAGCATGCGGTCATCGATTCCCGCCTGCGCGGGAATGACGGGGCGTGGTTCGCCGCCCGCGGCGCGGCGGCCGGCCTGGACCGTTTGACCGGCGCCATCGGCGCCTGGCAGGCGCCCCAGGAGCACGCCGCCCCCGTCGCCGACGCCTGGCGCGCCTCTCCGCTGGCCGCCGCCCTGGCCGCTTACGCTCCCCCGCCCGCGCCGGCGGCGCCCCAGCTGTCGGCCAGCGGCATCGCCGAGCGCCTGCGCGAGGCCATGCCGGCCTGGCTGGCCGCCCCCTCGAAATGAGGGAAAGGCCCCGTAAACGGGTGTTGCTTCTGCGTTAGAATGGCCCGGTCCGGCGTGACAATATTCGCGTCGGCCCGTCCGTTCACGCGCGGGCATCACCATAAAACAAAAGGGGAGCACCATGAAAGCAGTCATCCTTGCCGGCGGCCTCGGCACGCGGCTTAGCGAAGAGACCACCGTCCGCCCCAAGCCGATGGTCGAAATCGGCGGCAAGCCGATCCTGTGGCACATCCTCAAGAGCTATTCCAGCCACGGCATCAACGAGTTCGTGATCTGCTGCGGCTACAAGGGCTACGTGATCAAGGAATTCTTCGCGAACTACTTCCTGCACATGTCCGACGTGACCTTCGACATCCACTACAACACGATGGAAGTCCACCAGCGCAACGCCGAGCCCTGGAAGGTGACCGTGGTCGATACCGGCGACACCACCATGACCGGCGGCCGCCTGCGCCGCGTACGCCGCTACATCGAGAACGAGGAAGCCTTCTGCTTCACCTACGGCGACGGCGTGTCCGACATCGACATCGGCGCCTCGATCGAATTCCACAAGGCCCACGGCAAGCTGGCCACCATGACGGCCGTGCAGCCGCCGGGCCGCTTCGGCGCCATCGAGCTGAACGAATCGCGCATCACCACCTTCAAGGAAAAGCCGGTCGGCGACGGCAACTGGGTCAACGGCGGCTACTTCGTGCTCTCGCCCAAGGTGCTGAACTACATCGAGGAAGACGCGACCATCTGGGAAAAGGAACCCATGGAAGCCCTGGCCCACGCCGGCGAGATCCACGCCTTCAAGCACCACGGTTTCTGGCAGCCGATGGACACCCTGCGTGACCGGGTCTACCTGGAAGAGCTGTGGGCGGAAGGCAAGGCGCCCTGGAAGCGCTGGAAATGACGCCTGACTTCTGGCGCGGCAAGCGCGTTTTCCTGACCGGGCACACGGGCTTCAAGGGCAGCTGGCTGAGCCTGTGGCTGCAGCGCATGGGCGCCCACGTCACCGGCTTCGCCCTGACCCCGCCCACCGATCCCAGCCTGTTCGACGTGGCCCGCGTGGCCGAGGGCATGACCTCGGTCATCGGCGACATCCGCGACGCCGACGCCCTGCGCCGCGCCATGCACGACGCCCAGCCCGACATCGCGATCCACATGGCGGCCCAGGCCCTGGTGCGCTATTCCTACGCCCACCCGGTCGAGACCTATGCCGTCAACGTGATGGGACTGGTGCACTTCTTCGAAGCGGTGCGCGCCACGCCGTCCGTCAAGGCCGTGGTCAACGTCACCAGCGACAAGTGCTACGAGAACCGCGAATGGGTGTGGGGCTACCGCGAGAACGAGGCCTTCGGCGGCTACGATCCCTACTCCAACAGCAAGGGCTGCGCGGAGCTGGTGACCGCGGCCTACCGCAGTTCCTTCTTCAACCCGGCCCGGCACGCCGAGCACGGCGTGGCGCTCGGTTCCGGCCGCGCCGGCAATGTCATCGGCGGCGGCGACTGGGCCCTGGACCGCCTGGTGCCCGACATCGTGCGCGCCATCGGCGTGGGCGAGCCGGTCCACATCCGCAGCCCGCACGCGATCCGGCCCTGGCAGCACGTGCTCGAACCGCTGTCCGGCTACCTGACCCTGGCCGAGCACCTCTACACCGACGGCGCCAAATATGCCGAAGGCTTCAACTTCGGCCCGGCCGACACGGACGCCCAGCCGGTGCAATGGATCGTCGAGCGCCTGTGCGCGGCCTGGGGCGAGGGCGCGCGCTGGGAGCTCGATCGCAATCCGCAGCCGCACGAAGCCCACTACCTGAAACTCGATTGCGCCAAGGCGCACAGCGTGCTGCACTGGCGTCCGCGCTGGACGCTCGGCACCGCCCTCGACAAGATCGTCGAATGGCACCGCGCCCAGCTGGCCGGCGCCGACATGCGCGCGCTGACCCTGGCCCAGATCGACTCCTATCTTTCGACCACCTGAACGTAAGCAAACCACAATGAACGAGAAAACTCCCGCACAGCTCCGCGCCCAGATCGCCGCCCTGGTGGCCGAATACGGCGCCCTGACCGGCACCCCGCGCCCCTTCGTGCGCGGCGAAACTGTCGTGCCGCCGGCCGGCAAGGTGGTCGGCACGCCCGAGATGCAGGCGATGGTCGAAGCCTCGCTGGACGCCTGGCTCACCACCGGCCGCTTCAACGACCAATTCGAGAAAAAGCTGGCTGCCTTCCTCGGCGTGAACTACCTGATCACGGTGAACTCCGGCTCCTCGGCCAACCTGGTCGCCTTCTCGGCCCTGACTTCGCCGCGCCTGGGCGCGCGCGCCATCCAGCCGGGCGACGAGGTGATCGGCGTGGCGGCGGGCTTCCCGACCACCGTCAACCCGATCATCCAGTTCGGCGCGGTGCCGGTGTTCGTGGACGTCGAGCTCGGCACCTACAACATCGACGCGTCCAAGATCGAGGCGGCCATCTCGCCCAAGACCAAGGCCATCATGCTGGCCCACACCCTGGGTAATCCGTACAACCTGGACGTGATCACGGCGCTGTGCAAGAAGCACAATCTGTGGCTGGTCGAGGACTGCTGCGACGCGCTCGGCTCGACCTACAACGGCAAGCTGGTGGGCACCTTCGGCGACATCGGCACCATGTCCTTCTACCCGGCCCACCACATCACCATGGGCGAGGGCGGCGCGGTGTTCACCAACAATCCGGAGCTCAAGTCGATCGCCGAGTCCTTCCGCGACTGGGGCCGCGACTGCTATTGCGCGCCGGGCTGCGACAACACCTGCGGCAAGCGTTTCGGCTGGCAGCTGGGTACCCTGCCGCAGGGCTACGACCACAAGTACACCTACAGCCACCTGGGCTACAACCTCAAGATCACCGACATGCAGGCCGCCTGCGGCCTGGCCCAGATCGACCGCGCCGAGGGCTTCATCCAGGCCCGCAAGGACAACTTCGCCTACCTGAAGGAGCGCCTGCAAAGCTGCGCCGACTTCCTGATCCTGCCGGAAGCGACCGAGCATTCGGATCCGTCCTGGTTCGGCTTCCCGGTCACCCTGAAGCCCGAGGCGAACTGCGCCCGCGTCGACCTGCTCACCTACCTGGACGAGCGCAAGATCGGCACCCGCCTGCTGTTCGCCGGCAACCTGACCCGCCAGCCCTATATGCAGGGTCGGAACTACCGGGTCAGCGGCGAGCTGACCAATACCGACCGCATCATGAACGACACCTTCTGGGTCGGCGTGTACCCGGGCCTGACCCGCGAGATGCTCGACCACGTCGTCGACTCCCTCGAAACCTTCTTCGGCGTCAGCGGGTTCTGACCCGCCTTCAGCATCCTCGGAAGGGCGCCCGGTGGCGCCCTTTTTTTCATGGGGTTCTCTTTCGAGCTAATTCGGCCCCGACGCTGATAAACGAGGCTTAAAAAAGGGGCCGCGAAATTTTTTAAGACCGATCGCGTCAATCGCGCCGATCCCTTAGACCATTCCAGCGCGTGCCGCTCTTAGCGGCGACCGAATTAGCCGGCCTCATAGACGCAATTAGCACGCTTCTGCACCCGGCGCGCGTGCCGCGCCCGGCAATCCGCGGCGCGCTGCCAGTGCTCGTCGCCGGGAAAACGCAGCCAGACGGCACGCCAGGCATTGCGGCCCCTGCCATCGCCATTGGCGAACTGCGAAGGCGAGGTCCGCTGCCCCTCGTGGACGATGCAGTCACCGCTGACCGCGGCAAACGCCTGATTGCCGTCGCGGCTGGTCCGCAACGCCGTGCCTTCCGGCAGGAAGACCGTCTTCCACTGATAACCGCGCAAGGTCTCGTTCTTGTTTTGCCGCCTGCGTGCGATGTCGGCGGCGAGCCAGCGCTCGACGAGCTCCTTGATGAAGTCCTTGGGTTTGACCTCGGGGCGCGTCTCCCACAGGTGCAGCTCCAGGTTCAGGAACAGGGTTGCCGGCAGTTCGACCGGATGCATAGCGATGTACATAAGTCCTCCGTTGTTTAGATGATGCTAAAACCTTGGACCGACACCCCCGATTTAAGTTCCGTCTCGATCGCGGTGCATTCGTACGTGCTAAAACCCTTCCGCGCCTTTCAAATTCAAGACCGGATTAGCAACTGACACCCTGAAATTGGCCGGATTAAGACCGAGTGCGCGGAAATAAGAACGAAAGAGGACAAATGCCTGCAGAACACGGGACACCCTGGCTTCGCTGCGGGCCGGTTGGATCGGTTTTTGAATGGTCGGACGCCAACCAGGCGCAGGACCTGCAGGCGTGCGCGAAGTACCCCGACAGCAGTCAGTATCGCGAATGCCTGCAGCGCGGCGTCAGGCGCCGCTCAAGCCGCCGTAGGCGTTGAGGGTGGACTGGGAGCCGACCACGCCGCACACGCGGCCGTCGAGGGCGCGGTGGTCGATGCGGGCCAGCAGCTCCGGGCGGCCGGCCAGGGACTCCATCAACCAGGAGCCGAAACCGGCGTCGCGCAGGTGGTCTTCGAAGGTGGTGACGCGCGCGCAGGCGCCCACCTGCTCGGCCTGCGCGGCCTTGGTGTCCATGCCCCACAGCGGCAGCGAATAGACGGCGGCGTCGCCGGCCGCAGCCAGGGCCGTGCCGAGCGCCGCGCCGGTGGCCAGCAGGGCCGCGTCGGAACCGGCCTTGACCGGCACCCAGCGCCCCGGCGCCACGGCCGGCACCTCGGTGTGGAACTTGGGTTCGCCCGCTTTGCCCAGGCGCAGATAGGACGGCTGCGGATGCTCCACCAGGTAGCGCATCACGGCGCGCGTCTCGAGCGGATCGCCCGGCGCCCCGATCAGCATATTCGGCATGGTGCGCATCAGCGCATAGTCCTGCACCGCGTGGTGCGAGTAGCCGAGCGCCCCGTAGGCCAGGCCCCCGCCCACCGCCACCACCGTCACCGGCAGCTGGTGGTAGGCCACGTCGTTGCGCACCTGCTCCGCGCAGCGGAAGGTCGGGAAGTTCGCGATCGAGTAGGTGAACACATGGTAGCCCTCGGAGGCGAGGCCGGCCGCGAAGCCGGTCATGTTCTGCTCGGCCACGCCGGCGTTCCAGAAGCGGTCGGGGAAACGGTCGGCGAAGGGCTCGATCACGGAGTACCCGAGGTCGCCCACCACCAGCGCGATATGGGGATGGACTTCGGCCAGGGCCACCAGTTCTTCGATGAAGGCGTTGCGCATCGGCTTACTCCAGTTCCGCCAGCGCCTGCGCCAGCTGTTCGTCGTTCGGGCTGCTGTAGTGCCAGCGCACCGAGTTCTCCATGAAGCTCACGCCCTTGCCCTTGGTGGTGTGGGCCAGCACCAGGCTCGGACGCCCGGCCACCCAGGGCGCGCCGCCGATGGCGCCGCGCAGGGCCGCATGGTCGTGCCCGTCCACCTCGTGCACCTCCCAGCCGAAGGCGCGGAACTTGTCGGCCAGCGGCTCCAGGTTCAGCGTGGCGGCCACGGTGGTCAGGCTTTGCAGCTTGTTGTAATCGAGGACGACGACCAGGTTGTCCAGGCCATGGTGGGCCGCGAACAGGGCCGCTTCCCAGTTGCTGCCCTCGCCCCACTCGCCGTCGGAGGTGAGCACCACGGTGCGCCAGGCCGCGCCGCGGCGCTTGGCCGCCAGCGCCTTGCCGGCGCCGAAGGGCAGGCCGTGGCCCAGCGAACCGGTCGAGAATTCCACGCCCGGCACCTTGTGGCTGATGTGGTTCATCAGGTCCGAGTAGTCCTGGCCGTAGGTCTCCAGCTGCGCGTGCGGGAAGAAGCCGCGCGCCGCCAGCGTGGCGTACACGGCGACGCAGGCGTGGCCCTTGGACAGGATGAAGCGGTCGCGCCCGTCCCAGCGCGGATTGGCCGGATCGACGTTCAGCACGGCGCCGTACAGCACCGCCAGGATATCGGTGATCGAGAGGGCGCTCGCGATGTGCGAGGCGCGCGCCCGGTGCACCATGCGCAGCGCGTCGCGGCGGATGGTCTTGGCGAGCAGTTCGGTGTCAGCCATGCGGAAGTCCTTCGATGTGCTTCAATCGGTAGCGGAAGTGTGCCAGCGCGCCATGCGCCGGATGCCTTCGTCGAGCGGCAGCGGCGGCGGCAGGTCCAGCTCGCGCTGGATGCGGCCCACGTCGCACACGTAGCGTTCGGCCGGCGCGCCGCTGGGCGTCTTGAGCACGCGCACCGCGCCGGGCGAAGCGAGCACGCGGGTGACGCGTTCGGCCAGCTCGGCGATCGAAAGGGCCTCGGCGCCGCCGACGTTGTAGACGGCGCCGGCCGGCCCGCGCAGCAGCATGGCCCACAGCCAGCCGGCCAGGTCGGCCGCGTACAGGTAGCTCCGGTAAGGCGTGCCGTCGCCCTGGATCACGATGTCCTGACCGGCCAGCGCATCGCGCACGAAATTGCCGACCGCGAACTGCTTGTCCAGCGCCAGATAGGGCCCGACAAAGGCGAAGCAGCGCGCCACGCGCACCCGGCAGCCGGTGGCGGCGGCCGCCATGTGAGTCAGCCATTCGGACACCCGCTTGCCCTCGCCGTAGGCGGCGCCGGCCTGGCGCAGGTCGGGCGCGCCGCGGTAGTCCTCGTCGATGGCGGGCAGCTCGGGCGGCTGGCGCCCATATACCGCGCCCGAGCTGACCAGCAGCAGATCCTGCACGCCGCGCGCGGCGGCGAAGTCGAGCACCCGGCGCGTGCCGTCGACGCACACGGCGAAGGTGGCGGCCGGCGTGGCCTGGGCCACGACATCGGTGGCCGCATGGATGACATGGCTGAACGCGCCGTCCGGGAACACGAAATCGCGCACGTCGCCGCGCACCAGGCGCACCGGGCCGGCGTTGGCCAGCTCCGGCGCCGCCGCCCGGAACGCATCCGGGTCGCGCGAGAGCAGCACCAGCTCCACCCCCAGACCGAGAGTCCGGTCCGCATGCAGCAGGGCCGCCGTCAGCCACTTGCCGACAAAGCCGGTGCCGCCGGTCAGGAACACGCGCGCGCCGCGCAGCGACTCCCACGCGGGGGCGCCGGCGAGGGCGAAGCTATGCGCCAGATCGGCATCGGAAAGTGGTCGGCTCATGGCTCGGCTCGGCGTTCGACAATGCCAGCCATTCTACACGAGCAGTTACCGCCCGGAACCGCGAGATAAGCGGGTTAACCCGGGCTGTTCGTCCGACCGCGGCCCCCGCCCGCGCCTTAGGATCGCAGCTGCCGCGCGCCCTCCCGGCGATTGTGCTGGGCCCCGCCGCGCGTCATAATCCTTTCCATCCAGACAGCCGAGCCCGTCCATGACCGAGACCCCGTCGCCCCAGCAGATCATCGAAGCCGCGTTCCGCAATGCCAGCCTGGGCTTGCTGAGCATCGTGGACCTGTTCAACACGGCCGCCAAGCTGAGCGAGGCGGGGCAGAAGGTGCTGGCGATCGACCTGTACCGGCGCTGGCTGAGCGCCACCAGCTCGCCGGTGGCCTACGCGGCCCAGTTCAACCTGGCGGTCCTGCTGTCGGAGACGGGCGACGACGCCGGCGCGGAGGGCACCTACCGCGCGGCGCTGGCGCAGAACCCCGCGTTCTGCGAAGCCTACCTGAACCTGGGCACCCTGCTCGAGCGCCTCAAGCGCCCCGAGGAAGCGCTCGAGCAATGGCGCAAGGTGCTCGACGTCGCCCGCCCCGAGGCGGCCGCCGAAAAGACCCATCACCTGCAAGCCTTGAACAACCTGGGCCGCCTGCTGGAGATCCTGAAACGCTACCCGGACGCGGAAGACATGCTGGCGCGCAGCCTGCGCCTCGACCCGGCCCAGCCGAACGTCATCACGCACTGGGTCCACCTGCGCCAGAAGCAGTGCAAATGGCCGGTCTACGCCAGCGCGGAGATCGGCATCCCCGAAGCCGACCTGATGGACGCCACCTCGGCCCTGGCCATGCTCGGCGCCTCGGGCGACCCGGCCATGCAGCTCAAGGCCTCGCGCAACTTCGTCGAGCAGAAGGTGATCCACGACGCGCCGCGCCTGTCCGGACCGGCCGGCTACGGCCACGAGCGGCTGCGGATCGGCTACCTGTCGTCCGACTTCTGCTCGCACGCGGTCTCGATCCTGACCGCGGAGTTGTACGGCCTGCACGACCGCAAACGGGTCGAGGTGTATGGCTTCGACTGGAGCAACGAGGACGGCTCGCCCCTGCGCGCGCGGGTGGTGGGCGGCTTCGACCACCACGTCCGCATCCACGCCCTGAGCGACGAGGACGCGGCGCGCCTGATCCGGGCCCACGAGATCGACATCCTGGTCGACCTGCACGGCCTGACCCTGGGCGCGCGCCCCAACATCCTGGCCTACCGCCCGGCGCCGGTCCAGGTGACCTGGCTCGGCCTGCCCGGCCCCACCGGCCAGGACGCGATCGACTACGTGATCGCCGATCCCTTTCTGCTGCCGCCGGAGCTGGAACCCTACTTCACCGAGCAGCCGCTGCACATGCCGCGCTGCTTCCAGATCAACGACCGCCAGCGCCCGATCGGCCCCACGCCGACGCGCGCCGCCTGCGCCCTGCCGGAAGACGCCTTCGTCTACTGCGCCTTCAACAACAACTTCAAGATCACCCCGGAAGTGTTCGACGCCTGGCTGCGCATCCTCAAGCAGGTGCCGGGCAGCGTGCTGTGGACCGTGGGCGACAACGAACAGGTGCGCACCAACCTGACCCGGCGCGCCGAGCTGGCCGGCATCGATCCGGCCCGCATCGTGTTCGCCGGCCGGGTGCCGCCGGCCGACTACCTGGCGCGCTTCCGGGTGGCCGACCTGTTCCTCGACACCAATCCCTTCAACGGCGGCACCACCGTCAGCGACGCGCTCTGGGCCTGCCTGCCCGTGCTCACCTGGACCGGCCATACCTTCTCGGCGCGCATGGGCGGCAGCCTGCTGCGCGCGGTCGACCTGCCCGAGCTGATCACCTACAGCCTGGCCGACTACGAGGCCAAGGCGGTCGAACTGGGACGCGATCCCCAGCGCGCGCGCGCCCTGCGCCGCCATCTGGAAGAGCACCGCATGAGCTGCGCCCTGTTCGACAGCCCGCGCTTCGTGCGCGACCTGGAGGACGCCTTCGAGCGCATCGCCATCCGCGGCGTGCCGCGCCCGGCGGCCGCGCCGGCCCGCCGCGCCGAGGACAGCCGGCTGCCGCTGGTGTCGGTCCTGATCCCGACCCACAACCGTCCGGACTACGCCGAGCTGGCCCTCAAGAGCGCGCTGGCCCAGAGCTGGGCCAACACGGAAATCGTCATCAGCGACAACAGCGACAACGAGGAGACCCGGGAGCGTTTCGCGCCCTACCTGGAGCGCCATCCGAACATCGTGTACCTGCGCGCCCCCGGCCTGTCGCCGCTGGAGAACTTCCACAACTGCTACGACCACAGCCAGGGCGACTACCTCAACTACCTGATGGACGACGACCTGTGGCACCCGCAGAAGCTGGAACGCATGATGTCCCTGATGCTGGTCCAGCCCACCATCGGCCTGGTCACCTCGTTCCGCCAGCTGATCGACGGCGACGGCAATTTCATGGCGCCGATCCCCGGCACCGAGCGCCTGTTCGACAAGGAGACCCTGATCGGCGGGCGCTCGCTGGGCGAGATGATCCTCACCAACGGCCAGAACCTGATCGGCGAGCCGACCACGGTGCTGTTCCGGCGCAGCGCCGTGCCGGGCAGGTTCGGCATGTTCATGGGGCGCCAGTACGAGACCATGTCCGACATCTCGACCTGGCTGCAGATCCTGTCGACCCACGACTGCGTCTACGTGCCGGAAGCGCTCAGCTACTTCCGCATTCACGGCGGCCAGGACCAGGCCCGCGGCCTGCCGATCCGGGTGCGCGCCAACGTCGACTGGCTGCAGATGCTGTGCGACGCCCACAGCCACGGCGCCTTCCTGCGCAACCGCGACGTGGTGCGCGAGATGTTGACCAGCAAGCTGACCACCTGCATCTGGTATCTCTCCTCGGTGCGCGAGGAGCTCAAGGATCTCAAGCCGAAGATGTTCGCCCTGGACGACCTGCAGGGGGTGGTCCAGCAGGCCCTGGCGATCCTGTTCGCCAAGTAGGCCCGGCCCCGCCCCTAGAGCACGAAGTGGCTCTGGGTGCGGTCGGCGAACTCCAGCAGGCTGTGGCGGAAGGTCGCCACCAGGTAGCGCGCGCGTTCGAAGGCTTCGTGCACCGTGCGCAGCGCCCGGTCCAGCTCGGCCGGGGACTCGTCGAAGGCGATCCCGCCCGTGCCCAGCTCGTAATACTCGAGGTCGGCGCGGGTCCACACCATGTCGTGGTAGCTCAGATGCTTCATGATGACGACCGCCCCGCAGATGGCCGCTTCGCCATTGGTGCAGCTCAGGGCGTCGTAGGAATACAGGTAGCGCGTCTTGCGCAGCTGGGCGGCCAGCTCCGGCCGGGTCGGCGGCCAGCTATAGGTGATGTCGACCACGTTGGCCGGACGCTCCTGGCAAAAGCGCGCGCCCTTGCCCAGCCAGAGCATGTCCTGCTCGCGCGGCCCGGCGCCGCGCGGATGGAACAGGGTCAGGTCGACCGGCAGGTAGAACAGCACCGGCGCCGGCGTGCGCTTGTCGTGCCGGTAGGAGCGCGAGTAATACACCCGGAACTCGTCTTCCGGCGCCGGCTCGGTCTCGGTGCCCAGCACGTACAGGACGTAGCGCTTGGCGCCCAGGGGATTGCCGCGGATGCTGTCCGGATAGATGACGATCGCTTCCTCGTTCAGCGCGTCCCAGCCCCGTTCGTTGAACTCCTGGTTGACCACCGGCGTGTTCAGGGCCGGGTTCACGATCGGCTCGCCCGGCGGACTCAGGTTGGTCGTCAGCAGCAGGCGGGCGTCGAAGCCGATCGTGTTGAGTTCATGGCACAGCATGTGCATGACGCGCACGCCGGCGCTGACGCAATAGGTCGGTGTGACGATGATGTAGGGGCGGGTTTGCATGGGCTGGCTCAGGGTTCGCGGATCGATTCGTCCATGGCCTTGGTCAGCGGCCACAGCAGATAGGACATGACGGAGCGCTTGCCGACCACGATCTCGGCGGTCAGGGTCATGCCCGGCAGCAGGCGCGCGCCGGGCGGCATCTTCTTCAAGGTGGCGGCGCCGAAGCCGACCCGGCTCAGGTAGTAGGCGTCGGTGCCGTCGCCCGGACGCACCTGCTCGCGCCGGAAGGCGTCGCCGCTGATGGTGCGCACCCGGCCGTCCAGCGCGCCGTGCTCCTGGAACGGGAAGGCGTCGAACTTCAGGTGCGCCAGCGCGTCCTTCTTGATGTAGCCGACGTCGAGCGAGTCGACCTGCACCTCCGCTTCGAGCTGGGTCCCGAGCGGCACCAGCGAGAACATCTGCTCGGCCTCCTTGACCACCGTGCCCGGCGCCAGCTTGCCCACCTCCAGCACCACGGCGTCGGCCGGGGCGGTCAGCTCCACCAGCTGGTGGCGCTTGTCGGCCTTGGCCAGCTGCTCGGCCAGCGCGTCGTGCTCGCGGGTAGCGGCCAGCAGGTCCTCCATCGACTTCTGGCGCCAGCTCTTGTTGAAGGCGGAGCGCTCGGCCTCGGCCGCGGCCAGCTCGCGCGCCTGCTCGGCTTCCTTGTTCTTCGACAGCAGCAGGTCGCGCTCCACTTCCAGGCGGCGGTCGCGCGCTTCCAACAGCTGCATGCGCGCGCCGTACTGCTGCGCCATCAGCTTTTCCTGCATCGCCTCGACTTCGCCCAGCGACTTGACGCGCTGGGCCAGCACCTGCTGGTCGCGCCGGTTGGTCTCGATGCCGGCCTTGAGGCGCTCGATGTTCTGGTCCATCTTGAGTTTTTGCGCCTCGTAGTTGGCGCGCCGCTCGGTCGTGATCTGCGCCTGCAGCAAGGCGTCGGCGCCGACCGCCAGGCCCGGCGCCTGCTTGCCCGCGATCTCGGCCTTCAAACCGTCGATCTGGGTGTTCAGGCTTTGCAGGCGGATGCGCAGCTGGGCCTCGTCGGCCTGGGTGAAGGTTGGGTCGAGCGTGGCCAGCACCTGGCCCTTCTTCACCACCTGCCCGACGCGCACGGCCACGCTTTGCACCAGCGAGGTTTCGAGCGGCTGCACCACGATGTTCTGCTGCGGCGTGACCAGGCGCCCGTGCGCGACCACGATCTTTTCGACCTTCGAGAACGAGGCCCACACGATGAAGCTGACGAAGGCGAAGGCCAGCACGTGCAAGGTCATGCGCACGTAGCGCGGCAGCGGCGTGCGCTCGATCGCGTCGGCGTCCGGCAGGAAGTCGATTTCGGTCTGGTCGCGCCGCCGCTTGGGCGTCACAGGTGGCTGGTTTGCTGGTTCCATAGGTGCTGGTAGGTGTCGCTGCGCGAGAGCAGCTCTTCGTGGCGGCCGGCGTCGACCAGGCGCCCGCGCTGCATCACGAGGATGGCGTCGGCGTTCACCAGCGTGGACAGGCGGTGCGAGATCATCACCACCGTGCGGCCGACGGCGATGCGGGACAGGTTGTTGATGAAGATGGCTTCGCTCTCGGGGTCGAGCGCGCTGGCCGCTTCGTCCAGGATCAGGATGCGCGGCTTGGCCAAGAGCGAACGGGCGATCGACAGGCGCTGCTTCTGGCCGCCGGACAGGTTGGAGGCGTTCTCCTCGAGCAAGGTGTCGTAGCCCATCGGCAGGCGCTCGATGAATTCGTCGGCCCCGGCCGCGGCGGCCGCTTCCGCGATCTCCTCGAAGGTGGCGTCCGGCTTGGTCACCACCAGGTTCTCGCGCACGGTGCCGCGGAACAGGAAGTTCTCCTGCAGGACCACGCCGATCTGGCGCCGCAGGTGCGACAGCTCGATCTCGCGCGAGTCGATCCCGTCGAAGCGCACGATGCCTTCCTGGACCGCGTACAGGCCCTGGATCACCTTGGTCAGGGTGGTCTTGCCCGAGCCGCTGCGCCCGACGATGCCGACCACGGTGCCGGGGCGGATCGTGAAGGCGGTGCGGTCCAGGGCGTTGGTCTGGCCGCCCGGATAGCGGAAGGTCACGTCCTCGAACTTGATCTCGCCATTGAGCACCGGGCGCAGGCCGCCGGCCCCGGCGCGGCCTTCCGGCGCGCGGTTCATCACTTCGCCCAGCATCTTCACCGACAGCGCCGTCTCCTGGTATTCGTTGACCAGGCCGACGATCGAGATCAGGGGCTGGGTCACGCGCTGGGACAGCATCTGGAACGCGATCAGGGCGCCCACCGACAGGGTCTGGTCGAACACGTCGCCGGCGCCGACCACGATCAGGGTGATCGGCAGCAGCTTGCCGAGGAAGTCGGTGACGGCGTTGCCGGCGATCGAGATCTGGCCGACCCGGAAGTGCATGGTGATCGCCTCGGCCGAGCGCTGGTCCCAGTTGCGCCGCTGGGCCGGCTCGATCGCCAGCGCCTTCACGGTGCGCATGCCGTGGATGGTCTCGACCAGCATGCCCTGGCGCGCGCCCTCGGCCGCGTACAGGGCGTTCAGGCGGGCCTGGAAGGTCGGCACCATCAGCATCACCACGCCGGCGATCAGGCCGGCGAACAGCAGCACGATCAAGGCCAGCTTGAAGGAGTAGGCGAACAGGATCGGCAGGAACACGATCAGCGAGATCAGGTCCAGGCCGGTGAAGAACAAGCGGCCGGTCAGGAAGTTGCGGATCCGCTCGAGCTGCTGCATGTGGCGCGTGATGACGCCGGCGGTGGTGGTCTCGAAATAATCGATCGGCAGCGACAGCAGGTGCGCGAAGGTGCGCCGCGTGAGGCGCATGTCGATCTTGTTGGAGGCGGCCAGGGTCAGGGTCTGGCGCAGGAAGCCGAAGGTGGCGTCGAACACCAGGGCCAGCACGATGCCCACCGCCAGCACCGACAGGGTCGAGATGCTCTGGTGGGTCAGCACCTTGTCGATCACCAGCTGGAAGAACACGGGCGAGGCCAGCGCCAGGAGCTGCATGGCGATGGCGGCGATGAAGATGTCGCGGAAGGCCGCCTTCTGCTTGAGGATCTCGGGGATGAACCAGCGCAGCCCGAACGGCTGGTGCGGGTCGGTCAGCTTGTGCTGGCGCTTGACGAACACCACCTCGCCCTGCCAGCGGGCGCAGAATTCTTCGCGTCCGACCAGCACCACCTGGGCGTTGGCGGCCAGCGGGTTGAGCACCGCCACCTGGCCTTCGTCGCCGTCCGGCTTGGTGCCGACCACGATCACCATGTTGCCGTCGGCCAGGCGCGCGAGCAGGGGGAACACCCCGCTCTGGGCGGCCAGCGCGTCCCACGACAGGCGCTTGGCGCGCGCCTTGAGGCCGATGTCGGCCGCGATGCGCTGCAGCAGCAGGTCGCCCGGCTCCTCGGCACCGAGGGCGTATTCGTCGATCAGCCGTTCCGGATTGATCTGCAGGCCGTGATGCTGGGCGATGGCCGTGAGGCATTGAATCGCCGTGTGGGGATATTTGTCGGACATGGATAGGGACGTTGTGCGCGCCCGACGATTCTACCGCAGGGATTGCCTCAGAAACATAAAGTCAAAGCCAAGAAAAAAGCGGCAAGACAGGCTGTCTTGCCGCTTTTGGACTGCCCGGAGGCAGGCTGGCTTACTTGTTCGGCGTGGCCAGGATGCCGTGGCCGGCGCCGCCTTCCAGGGCCTTCAGACGCAGGCTCTGGTCGGTGCCGGCCATGGTGCTGCTCAGGCGCGGCTTGCCGTCGGCGTCGAACTGGCCGAGGGCGCTGGCCAGGTTGGCCACGTGGCCCGCCACCCCGGCCCGGTCCGCTTCCATGCGCAGGGCGCCGCTGCGGGCCGCAGCCGAGACCTGCTCACCGAAGGCCGACATCGCCTGGACCATGCCGCTGACGCTGCCGCGCATGCCGTCGGCCGGGGCCGCGGCCTTGAACCACACGTCGGCCGCGGTATGGGTCGCCCCGTCGGCGGTGGTGTAGTCCGAGGTCAGGCCGACCAAGTTGCCGTTGTTCAGGCTGACGTTCTTGGTCGCGTCGACGCTGATCGCGGTGATCTTCAGCTCGTCCATCGACTTCAGCTCGCCGGCCTGGCTGACCCCGTCCGCGTTGGCGTCGACCCACACCTTCAGCTGGCCGAAGGCGGCGTCGGCGGCGTCCAGCTTGCCGTCGGCGTTGCCGTCCAGCTCAGCCAGGGCCTGGTAGCCGGTGCCCGCCTTATGGCCGTTGGCCAGGGTGGTGCCGGAACCGAACAGCTCGGAGCCGTCGTTGATGGTGCCGTCGCCGTTGCGGTCCATGGCCAGCAGACCGTCGCCGCCCGCCACCCAGCCCATTTGCTGGGCGTGGCCGTTGGCCAGCAGGTCGAACTTGACGCCCTGGTTGGCCGCCAAGGTCTCGATGCCGTTGCCGTTCAGGTCCAGCACGATCGGCGTCAGGCTCGCCAGGGCGCCGATCTGGTCGGTCGTCAAGGCGCTGAGCTGGGCGTTGGTCAGCGCGTGGATCTGCTGCGTGGTCAGGGCGTGGATCGCGTCGGTCGTCAGGGCGGCGATCGCTTGCGTGGACAGACCCGGGATGGCGTTCGTCTTCAGCACGGCGATGTCGCTCGTCTCGATCGCCACCGCCTGGTCGCTCGACAGTGCGGCCAGCTGGGCGCTGGACAGCACGTAGGCCTGGGCGGTGGAAAGGGCGGCCACGTCGGCGGTCGCCAGGGCGGCCACCTGGTGGGTCTTGAGTCCGGCGATGGCCGCGGTCTTCAGGACCGCGAAGTCGGCCGTCTCGAGGGCCGCCACCGCATCGGTGGACAGCGCCGCGACCTGGGCCGAGCTGAGCACCGCGGCCTGGTCGGAGGTCAGGGCCACCGCCTGGTCGCTGGACAGGACCGCCATCGAGGCCGTGGTCAGGACCGCCGCCTGGTTGGTGCCCAGGCCGGCGACCTGGTCGGTCGTGAGGGCGGCCACCTGCTGGGTCTTCAGGGCGGCGATCACCGAGGTCTTCAGGGTCGCGACGTTGTCCGTCGAGATCGCAGCGATGGCGTCGGTGGCCAGGGCCGCGAACTGGGCGGTCGACAGGGCGGCCAGCTGGTTGGACGCCAGCGCCACCACCTGGTCGGAGGTCAGGCCGTTGGCCAGCACGTTGGTCGACAGCACCGCGATCTGGTTGGTGCCCATCGCGGCGATCTGGGCCGTGCCCATGTTCGCCACCTGGGCCGTCGTCAGACCGGACAGGGCCGCC
>Ga0208514_100290_pt1 | contig 32717 bp, 18 predicted proteins | sample LakWasMet70_HOW9_2_FD_183900 | JGI IMG/M metagenome (GOLD analysis project Ga0208514, IMG submission 183900) | Freshwater sediment methanotrophic microbial communities from Lake Washington under simulated oxygen tension - Sediment Metagenome... | ecosystem: Environmental > Aquatic > Freshwater >...
AACTCCGCAGCCTGTTTGCCACCCCCATGGGCTGGCTGATTCTGGCCATTTTCCAGGCCATTGTCGGCACCTATTACAGCCTGAGTTTTAACCAGTATTTTGAAATCATGCGCAGTGCACAATGGCAGGTGCAGCGCATCGGCATCACCCAGTTTATGGCAGAAGGTGTGTTTGGCGTCGCCACAATATTAATGCTGTTTGTGGTGCCACTGGTATCGATGAAACTCATTAGTGAAGAGCGCAAAAACCAGACCATGGCCTTGCTGATGAGCGCGCCGTTGAGCATGAGTGAGCTTATTTTAGGCAAGCTACTGGGTATCGTCACCTATCTCAGCATACTGATTATCAGCATGGTGCTCATGATTGCCATGCTGTTACCCTGGGCAGAAATTGACCTGCCCTACCTGCTCACACATGCCTTGGGACTGTGGTTGCTGGTGGTGGCCAGCAGTGCATTGGGGCTATATGTGTCCTGCCTGACGGCGAATCCGATCCTGGCGGCATTTTGCAGCATGACAGCCCTCTCCGTCTGTTTACTACTGGACAAGTTCTTTAGTGACAATCGCCAGGCGCTGTTTCATAACCTATCCCTGATGCAGCACTACCGCCAATTCTCATTGGGCATACTCAACAGCTACGACATATTGTTTTTCGTGCTGTTCGCACTGTTTTTTGTGCTGCTTTCTATCCGCCGTTTACATGCTGACCGACTTTATGGCTAACCTCCGGCAACGCGCCTCAATCAAACACTGGCTGGCGAGTGCAGCACACTGGTGGCAACACCGCCTGGCGGTGCCTGCCTTGCTGCTGCTCACGCTGGCACTGGGCGCGCTCGCCTGGCAGTTCCATATCATGGCGGATACGACGCACAATCACCGCAACACCTTATCTGCAGCCAGTGTCCAGGTGCTACAACATTTACCAGGCACCATCGAAATCACCGCTTTTTGCAGTAATAGCCCTTACAAAGGGCGTTATTTCAGAAAGTCGATCACCTCGCTGCTGCAGCGTTATCAATACCTGCATGCAGACTTACGTGTGCAATTTATTGACCCAGCCACCTCACCGACCCTGGCACGCGAGCAGCAGATCAAAAAAGAAGGCGAAATGATCATCCGCTATCGCGGCCAAGAAAAGCGCATGTATTTGCCATACACCGAAGAAGCGTTTACCAATGTATTGCTACAACTACAGCATGGTGAACGCGCGCCACTATTATTTGCCAGCGGACAGGGTGAAACCGCACTGGACAACACCTCTGCCAGTGGTGGCAGCCAGCTGGCACAGGCCATGCAAGCGGCCGGTTTACAGGTAGTGGCGAGCACATCGCTAACTTATGTCGCGAGTAAAAGTAAACCATTACCCACCCTGGTGCTGGCAGGCGCCACACAGGCTTATACACCCGCGCAGGCAGCCGCCATCAAAGCCCATCTTACCCAGGGTGGTAACCTGGTCTGGCTGGTCGACTCAGCACAAACACAAGGCCTGCAAGCGCTGGCTGAAGGGTTAGGCCTCGATATCAGCCCAGGTATGGTCATAGACCCGGCCAATCGCCAGTTCGATATTCCGCTGCATGCCTTGAGTACACAGCGCTATGCCGCACAAGGCCCGACCCAGGAGTTTGCCCTGCGCACCTTTTTTGAGGAGGCTCATGCCATCCAGCGCATGCGCCAGCCAAATGATACATGGCGTACGCTACCACTGGTTGCGGCGGCAGAGCATGGCTGGGTCAGCGCGAGTTATCGCCCTGGGCAGTCAACAGCGATGCCGGCGTTTAATGCCGACACAGATATGCAGGGGCCTGCCACGGTGATGCTGGCCTTAGAAAAAGAACAGGCCACGGGCGAGCATCAACGTATTCTGGTCATCGGCAGCCGGCAGTTTTTTAGCAACAGTCAGTTACAGCGTGGTGGCAATCTGGCGCTCAGTATGCAAAGCCTGCAATGGGTGGTCAATAATCAGCCTAGCATCAGTTTGCCAGTCACCCCGTTAAGAGATAGCGTGATTGCCCTGCCATCGACACAGACCTGGCTGATCTTGTTATTTAACAGCTTTCAATTTGGTTTGCCAGCCCTGTTACTGTGGGCAGGCTGGATGCGCTGGCGTAGAAAACAGCAACATTAAAGCCATCGACATTCCATTTTGCGCGGATTTGGGAACAACTCGCACCCAATAAAAAACCCCGGCAAGCCGGGGTTTTCGCAAGGTTGCTCGCTAAATTACAGGCCTGACAATCCTTTTTCAATCGCTTGATTATGATGTGCTGGCTGCTCAGTCGTCTCAGACACTGGCGAAGCCACGGCTGATTCCGGTTTTGCCTCAGCAGGCGCCACAGGCACTGCCGGCGCAGTCGTCGCACCACTATCCAGAGTCAGTTTGGAAAAGTCGCCGTAGAACTCCACTTTAGCGTCCTTACGCAAAGCAGACACTTCGTTCTTGATCACCGTTTGCTGATTAGAATTCACCAGGAATTGCTGGATCACAGGTTTGGCTTTTTCCAGATCTACCGGTTGACGGTCAACTTTGGCCAAAAACAGCAGCACCAAGGCCTGAGGGCTTTTCACCACCAGCGTATCGCCCGCTTTCAAGGTATTCAGTTTTTTCAACAGCTCCAAAGGCAGTTGCTCAGCCGCTTTACGACTGGCATTGGCACTAAACACATAGTTATTGTCTTTTAACCATTTAGCCAAATCATCTGCCGTTTTCGCGGCGCTAATCCCAGCCTCAATGTCGCTGGCATGTTCATTGCCATCTTTGACTGCAAACTCCTGAATCACATACACGTTACGCTCGCTGAACAATTCAGGATGCGTATCATAAAACTTCTTGATGTCATCCGCAGACGGCGCTGCTTGTTTGGCCGCTACCTTTTGCATGTAAGCCTGTGCCAGCACCTGTTGTTTGGTCGCTTCCAGCACTTGCAGTACATTCGGATCACGGTCCAGTTTTTCATCTACAGACTTCTGCTTGAGCAACTCCAGGTCGACCATTTGTTGCAATACTTTTTCAGAAGCAGCCTTGACTTGTGACTGATCCAGCTTACCCAATTTGGATAAGGCAAAATTCAATTGATGCACGGTAATTTCACTGCCATTCACTTTGGCCACGACTTGTGACCCGGCTTTGGCCGCGTCATCATGTTTACTGCACCCGGCCATCACCAGCATCAGTGCTGGCACAATTAATGCGATTTTTTTCATCATCACCCTTTAATATTTTGGTATTTTTTGTGTTCTGTTGCGACAGTTCGCCAAACTAATTACGGCCGCCCTCAGGCCTGTCTTTAGCGGTCATTGTCAAAATTTTCAAAACACATGCTAACACACTCTTGTTACCAATATTGCCAGTGACCAGTGTATACCACCCAAACACCGAGTACGGCATTGGTGGTCACATGGGCAAGGATTGATACCCAGAGCACCTGGAAACGACGGTATAACCAGGCATATACCAGTCCTGCCAACAGCCCGGCTAACCAGAGCTGATGTTCCACTGCAAATAATACGCTACTTACTGCAATTGCATAAGCCGTCGCGCGCGCAGGAGAGACCGACATAAAATCGGCACTATCCAGCCTGCGCATTAAATATGACCGCCAGAACAGCTCCTCAATCACCGGCACCACCAATGCCGAACCACTCCAGCGACAAATTAACCAGAAAATATCGGCGCTGCTCTGCATCGGCATGGCAACCGTATGGCTCGCCCCATGCCCACCCAGCCAGGCGGGATAAGGGGCAATCCACAGCAGAAAGACCAGCCAACCAGCCAGCAGCGCGATTAAGGCTTGGTTAAACGTGGGTGTCACACGCAGTTCGAGGTAATCGCGGCGGAAATATAACAGCAGGCACAAGGCCAATACACTGCGCAGCAAATAGGTGGGTTCTGCGCCTATACCTAACCAGGACAACGCCATTGCCAGCCACGGCTCGGCCGCCAGTAATAAGATAAACCCGGCAAACGGGTAAATACGGGCACGCTCATGCCGGGTAAACCAAGAATCAAGTAAAGCAGTCATTGCGCCAGCCGATCATCAAAAAGCACAGGCCTCGCCTAAAAAGTGGTCAAGGCGTTGCTATTGTATCAACTTTATTTTCCAGTAGTTGTGTCTGCTTACCCTGCACAATATTTTCCAGTTCTACCCGTTTGAGCTGGAAAAATGGCTCTGCGCGCAAGAAGCGCTGATAAGCCCCGGCATCCGCGTACAAATTGACCAAGTCATGGCCATAGCTATACAAGCGGCCATTTTTTTCTTCACATGCCACCAGTTGCTGGTGAGTGGCACTCACTTTGGTCACCAAGCCTTTACGTTGGCCGTCATTGGTAGCCAGATCGGCTTTCGCGACCTTTAGTTGTTGCTCGGTGGTTTCCAGGCGTTGCGCCTGCTCTGCCAACTGCGCCTGTAATTGCTGCACCTGCGCCGACAATGCGTCTTTTTCCTGACCTAACTTCTGCTTATCGGACTCTAGCTGCTGGTTACGCCTGACCTGACCCTGCAGTTTGGCCGAATGTGCTTTTTGCGAATTCTGTGCCTCACCCAATGCTTGTGACAGGCCTTTTTTCTCCTGCTCAAACTGGGTCTGCATGGCCGATTTCTCGGTTTCCAGATCCTGCTTCATTTTCTGCATCAAGATGGCCGCGCGCTTGGCGGCTTTATCCTGCTTTTCGGCGGCCATGCTGTGGGTGGCATAGCCACCCATCAAACAAGCACTGACCAAGAGAGACAAAATGGTTTTCATGCTGTTCCTTTAGAATCTGCCATTAAAGTCAACAAAGAACGTATCGACAGAGAATGGCAAACCAGAAATTTCGTCTGCGCTGACATATCTTGAAGACAGCCAAGCATTTTTGCCTACGCCATATTGCGCGCCCACATAAAAGCCTTTGGCATCGGTGCCCCCCAGACGGAAGTTCGAATCAGTGAACCCATCCAGCATGGCATCGGCCTCCAGGCGACGGTAGCCGCCAAACACTTGCCAATCATGCAGTTTCTTGATCATGGGGTGCCCGACCATCAGCGCAAGCTCATAACCCTCATTTTCTTTTTTGTATGTGTTACCAGTGCGGCGCTGTATTTCTTTCTCGTCAAAGCCGATGTTTTGCACATAAGCACCATGCAAGATGACATGCACCGGATCAAACACTGCCAGATCAACCTCACCGGTGAAGTTAATCAACTGGAACTGAGAGGCCAATCCGCATAGACCGTTCGTCGAACCACATAAAGCACCATTGGTTGTGCCATCATTAATACTGAAGGTGTGGTTGCCTTTTTGCCGCCACAGCGGCACGGTACTGGCATATTGAAGGCTATCATTGACGGGATTGCGCTGACCTTCTACATTTTTAAAGTCGTAGTAAGCGACGCCCAATTTCACTTTGCTATCATTGCTGGCCGTCCACTCAATCCCGCCCTGCGCGGCATATAACCATTTGTCACCGGCCTTATTGGTATTAGAGCTCTCGACCTCTTCAATCGGGAATGCACCCACTGAGGAAAACAATTTCCAATGTCTGTTAATAGCCGGGTTCGCACGTGCCACAAAACCATCAAATGCCAGGTCAGGATCCCAAAGCAAATCTGTGCCAAATACCTGGTTACCGGTAAAGAATGGGTTAGCAAATCGCCCCCCACTCAATGTCAGCCAGTCATATGGTTTTGCTTCAAGAAAAGCGCGATCCAGCCCGAATACAAACTTGCCCTGGGAAAACCCTTCGGTCTGGTTGGGGGTGACTGGTGTTTGCAACATACCCGTGGTAAAGCGAATACCACCATCCAGCCACTCGTTAATATGGATATTCGCCCCAAAAAACGCACGTACACGCTGACGCTGGCGGTCCTCGGTCGTATTATTGACGACCATATTCTGCACTTCGTTATTCAAGGTACCCGGAATCGTATTGCTATCGCTAAACATATCCTCCTGATAACGTAAACGGAGGGCACCTGTCCACTCGATGCGGTCTATCCACTCAGGAATACCTAGTCGTTCACCCGCCTTGTAATTGAGTTTTTTCATCACATCCTGCTCAATTTCAGCGCGCATTTCGTTTTTAACATGTTCAGGCACATATTGCACACGAATGGCCTTGGGCTGACCTGATACTGCCTGATCCAGTGGCTGTGGGTTCTGGGCCGCTAAGGCCTCGGCCTCTTCTTTTGCTTTTTGTCTGGCTTGCTGAGCCTGTTGCAATAAAGTATCTGCTTTTTGCTTAGAAAGCACCCCTTCTTGCACTAGCAACTCAATCAAACTCATGGTAGTTGCGCGCACCTCTTCAAGTGACTCACGTTCGCCAGCAATAACTCCTGCTGACTGTGTGCCAAATAGGCTGGCCAACACCAAAGGAATCATCCAGTTTTTTGCTTTAATATTCATTCTCTTTCCCTAATTACTAAGCGCTTTTACCGCATTGCCTGTCGCATTTTTAAGACATATTTTTTGAAGCCATACGTACGACGACTTTTCTTGGCATATCCTCAGGCGCAGATTCCTTCAAAGGCGGAATCCTGCTCAACACCTTGCGAATCAAGGCGTCTACTTCCGCGTCACCGCTGGTATCAATCAGTTCGGCATGATCAATATCTCCCTGCGCATTCAAGAACACCCTGACATCAACCTGGTACTTGATTTTGTTCAACCCATTTTCAGCATCAAGTGCCTTTTTAATCTGCGCATCGACCTTGTTGGTAAACCAGGCAAATGCAGCCATATTTTTCTTGCCCCCAATTTTTGGGCCTGTGGTGACATCGCCACCTTTGTACTCATTGTTCACCGCCCCAGCCTGAAAAGGGCTAGGACCATCGCCAGCCGCCCCTTCCATTTTCAGGTTTTCAGCAGGCGGGGCTTCTGCCGGTTTAGGCTCAGGTGCCTTGATTTCCTTAGGCTGCTCTTTCGGCGTTTCCTTGGGGGGCTCTTTTGGCGGTGGTGGCGGTGGAGGGGGCGGCGTATCCGGCAGCAACTTCACCGTAGTGATTTGCTTTTTATGCGTAGCGCCCCCTGAAAATAATTTTTTGATGCCATAAGCAGCACCCGCCAACACAGCCAGCACCAGCAATGCAATCACAATGCGTGTCGTCCATAAGCGCGTGGCAGACACTGGCGTTTCTTCTGCCACGGCATCCATTTCATGCAATGCCATGCTTATGTTCCGATCTTGCCGGTGACCAAGCCGACATTTTCAATTTGCAGGCGATTGACCAGGTCAATCACACCAATCACACCGGCATAAGGTGCTTGCGCCTGGCCTTTAATCATGACGTTGAATTTGGGGTCCATGGCCTTGGCCTGGTTGAGTTGCGTTTCCAGCTCGGCCATGCTCACACCCACACCATTAATCGTCAGCGTGCCACCCTGCTGCACCTGCACGATTTTGATATCGTGTTTTTCGGTACTCGGTTTGTTAGACGGCTTGGGCAGATTCATGGTCAGGCCTTGCACGCCAGCGGTAGTCATCAGGATAAAAATCACCAGTAACACGTAAGCTAAATCAAGCATCGGCGTAATATTGATGGTGTCGTAAGGTTGGGCGTCGTTTTGTACCTGCATGGTTTACTCCACCACTTTCTTCGTCACCAGGCCAACTTCGGTAATGTCCAGCCGCTTACAGATTTCCAGCACTTCAGACACCTTTTCATAATGCGCTGCAGCATCGCCCTTAAGCACCACGGGCAACTCAGGGTTGCTGCTTTTATATTCAGCCAAGCGCTGCTCCAGTTGCGCCATATCTACCGGAAACGCATCCAGGTAGACACTGCCGTCACTGGTCACCGTGATCGCGCGCATTTGCGGCTTAGCCAATGCGGCAGAGTTCACGGTGTGTGGCATGTCGACTTTGACGCCTTGCACGGATGCGGTAGTCATGATGATAAAAATCACCAGCAATACGTACGCCAGGTCCAGCATGGGCGTAATATTGATTTCATCGTAGAGCTGGTTCTCTTCCTTGACGCCTTCTGACATCTCGCGGCCTTATTCCTTACCGTACAGTTCAGCGGTACGGGTAATGAACTCATCGACAAAAATCTGCATGGCGATGGTGATGTTTTTGACACGACTGGCCAGATAGTTGTAACCGAACAGGGCTGGAATCGCGACACCCAGACCGGCCACAGTGGCCAGCAACGCAGCGGCAATACCTGGCGCAATCGCGTTGACGTTGACATCGCCCGCCGCCGCAATCGCAGCAAAGGTGATCATCACACCGACGACGGTACCCAGCAGACCGAGGAAAGGGCCACCGGAAATCGCGATGGTGAGTAATACCATCATGCTGTTCAGGCGTTGGGTTTCACGTACCTGGTCGGCATCCACCGCTGCCTTGATGGCATCAATCGATGCGCCGCTTAACTGTACTTTGCCGTCATGCTCGCGTTTTTTAATTTCACGCAAACCGGCTTTATACAAGCCAAACAGATTGGAATTGGCATAAGTGCCGGTCTTGTCCAAATCTAGCAAGTCCTTGGCAGACGCTTGCTGGAAGCGTTTGAGGAATAAGGCATTATCTTTATCGGTGCGCACCACCAGACGGGCTTTGCTGATCATGACCCAGACGCTGATGGCGAACATCACCGCCAGAATGCCAATCACCACCTTGGCATCGACGGTCAGGCTATCAATCAGGATACCCATGTAGTTGGCTTCGCCACCCTCGCCCTCTTCTTCAGCGTCGGCTGCCGTCACTTTAACGATACTGGCATCTGCCCCTTGTGATTGCGCCACCAGTGCCAACCAGGCCGCGCTACGGGCAGTGACAGCCAGTTGCAACTCGTCCACTTCGGCATTCAGATTCTGTCCCAGAGTGAAGCCAGCTGCGGCCTGTGCATCGCTGGCCGCCACTTGGCCTGCGACTTGGCCATTGACATAAATAATGGCCTGGCCACCCTGGAACACCAGCGCAATATGCTGCCACTGGCCAGGCTTTAATTCACCCGCTTGCGTGCTGGCAGTTCCTGCCTGCAATGCCAAAGCGCTGCCTTCCAGCTTCAATGTGACGTTACCGCTTTTAAAGATTTCAGCAGTTTGCGGCAGGTTGGCCGGTTTTAACCACACAGACCAAGTGCTGCCATTGGCCAACACTGGTGCCGTTGGCAAAGTGATGGTCAGCGGGCTATTGTTCAGCGTGGCACTTTCGGCAATCAGACCGGCCTTTTGCACCGTTGCATTGCCACTCGCAGTCAGCTGGCTAGGGCCGCTATCTTTGAGCAAGGCATTGTCTGAAAAAGCAAACCGCGCTAGCAGGGCCGGGTCATTGAGCGCTTGCGCATCGCTGGCTGCCTTGGCACTTTCGTTACCGGTATATAAGCTGATCGCCAGGTCTTTATTAGCGGCAGATACTTGCGGCAACACGACCCATGCCACAGCCAACTCATTCACCGCATCGTATTTTTCAAGTGAGAATTTGAGTTCCGTTTTATCATCTGCAGCGATAAAACGCAGGTCTGCGCCATCTACATTGGCACCGGTAAAATCAAAGTTGCCAGAATGCAGGCGCACCAGTACCGGTGCCTGGTTCACAGCCTCTTTAATATTGGCGGTCTCTATCGTAATTTTTTGTTGTGCAGCCCAATCTGCATTCCAGGCGGCAAACACGGGCGTGGACAGGCTGAGCCCTAATAATCCAAGCAATAAACCAAGTTTTTTCTTCATAGCTTCGCTGACGAGTTAATTCGAGTGGCAAGTCTATAGAGCGAATGTTGCAGACACATTAAGATCGGACTAGTCGGACTATGCCTGCCTGACATCCTTTTTTTCGGGCATAAAAAAAGCCCGGCGAACCGGGCTTTGTCGTGCATTGCAGACGTGGATAGTCTTAAGATTGACGGCGGGCAGCGATCAAGCCAATCAGGCCCAAACCAGCCAGAATCATGCCGGATTGTGTCGGTTCTGGCACCGCAGCAGCATAGGCCAGACTACCCGTTCCAGACAGGCCCAACGCGGTGTCATAGGCAAAGAAAGCATCTGAAGTATCGGCATAACCAGCTACCAGACTAAAGCCAATGGCCGGGCTGTTTGAGTCCACAGACCACTCCAGGCCAGTAAACACGCCGTCCTGGAATACGGCAGTGGCATCGGCCAATGCTGGTGTGCCCAGGTTAAACAGGCTGCCACCGAAATTGAAGTTCAGGCTGCTCAGGTTGAGCAATTCAGTGCCTGATGCCAGCAAACCGGCATCATCAAAGCTGAACTGGCCCTGGTAGCTGGTGCCATTGTAATAACCGGACTCCACCTGGCCTGCAAACTGCAGGGATTGAATGGCCGCCTGGGCTGGCATCACCACAGCCAACAAGGCCACTAGCGTGATTTTTTTCATGAATGTGTTCATTGCAAAACTCCTTTAGTAAACATTAAAGTATGAAATCTCTGGCGGGTGACACTTGTTTCGCGGTCAAGCCTTTCAGGGTAACTAATGGTTTGGCTGCTGCCGGGCCTGCGGCACCGTCGGTATCAACAGTCACCTGTACGCCAGTAGTCACATCGACCAGGCCCAGGTAGCCACCGCTAAGTGCGTTATTGGCAGAAATCCCCAGTGAAGACAGCAAAGCCGTCAGTTGTAACTTGTCGGCATAAGGCGTGAAATCAGTGATGGTGTCACCAGCGTCACGCATGCTGCTGTACACAAATACATCATTGCCAGCGCCTCCGGTCAGCGTATCCACACCCAGGCCACCATTGATGATGTCATCTCCGGCAGTACCTACCAGTACGTCGCGGCTGGCAGTGCCGTTGCGTGTCACGCCAGGCGTGGTCGTTGCAATGGCCAGGTCAATCAGGCGGCCGCCTTTGTCATACTGGTTTTCCAGGCCGTACAAGTTGCCGGTAATTTCATCACCATCGGCATTGCTCAGACGACCCAGGCCACCTTCGGCTTTAGGTGACTGGATATAGTTGGCCAGGGCTTCCTGGTAGGTAATGGTGAACGGACTATCTTCAAATACCACGGCATTGGCTGCGAATGGGAAGCCATCGCCGCCTGCAGCAGTAAAGTCGATAGTGGTGAAAGAGAATGTGCGGCTGTTATTGATCACCACACCACCATCAATCAGCACAGTGCCATCATCCAGCAGCACGCGTTGAATACGGTTGCCCGTGCCCTGGGTGGTTCTGGCTGTGTTACGGCTGTCATATACCACTTGCATGCCGGAGATTTGTGGGTAACGGCCATTGGCACGACCAGTCGGGCTGGTATCGCCATAGCCATGCTCCAGCAAATCTTTCAGTTGCGTGGCATTGACGGCTGGCGCGCGCTTCACCAGGTTGGTAAAAGGCAGCACATTGAAGGTATCGCCGATAGACACATTGCCCACTGTTGCAATATTGGTACGGATACCGCCACCGTTCTGGATCGCTACCTCAGTCTTGCCGGCAAAACGCATGGCGTCTGCCACCAGGTTACCGAGGCCGGTTTCCGCGTTACGTACGCCTGCCACAAAGGTACAAGGCAGTGCAGCACACGTGGTATGTGTCGGGCCGTTCAACTTCACCGCAGTGGTGCCGATGATTTGTGCGTTCAATGCAGAAATATAGTTCAGCACAGGCGTCACTACTTGCGCCTGGATCGTCGCATCGCCACCTACGCGGTCAGCATCGGCCGTCGCGCCGCTTACGCGCATCATTTTGCTGGACTCAATGCCAACAAAAGTGCCATGGGCATCATCAATGGTGAAATTGACCTGGCCGACATAACGGTTACCGAAATGACTGGTGAGTACCGGCACGGTACGGCCATGTGCATCGACGGCATTCACTGGATGTGACGTATAAGTCGCTGCCACGCCACCATTGATCAGGGCATCATCAGGGTCCACCATCAACTCATGACCACCACCGGACAACACCAGATCCACGCCGGTGAGGGCTGGGATCACCACACCGATTTCATTCGCGGCATTTTGCAAATGGCTCATCAGGATAACAGTCGTCACGCCTTGTTCGCTGCGCAGACGGTTCACTTCTGCCTGAATCAGCGGGATCAATGCTTGCAGGTTTTGCGCTTCAGTATTACCTGCGTCATAACCAATCACATTCACGGCACCCGGCGAGGAAATATTCGGCAACAAAGGTGTCGTTGCACCCACCAGGCCGATTTTATGGCCGGCGGTGGTCGTGATCACTTTAGAAGGGGCAACTTTACCGCTGGCTTTTAAGGCGCTGAATTCGGCGGTGGCATTAAAGTTCAGGTTGCTGGAAAGATAGGTGCTGCCGGATACTTTGGCAAAACGTGCAGCCACTTGCGGGCCCAGGTCGAACTCGTGATTACCGAACACCATGGCGTCAAAACCGATTTGGCGCAAGGCAATCGCATCGTAAAAATCCTGGCCGCCATCGGTGTAGCTATTGGCCAGATTGTTCAGGCTGGCGGTGAAACGCGGGCCTGGCAAGAATGCATCACCAGCATTCAACTTCAGCACAGTGCGGCCCTGGCTGGTCGCCGCTGTTTCTGCATTTTTAATCACAGACGCCAGGCGGTCAATGCCACCATAAAAAGAAATCGCCTGACCAGCGTTATCGCGCAGATTGCCTTGTGCAGACAGCAACCAGCTTTCCTGGTCACCTACGTGTAACACAGTCACACCCTCGGCCCAGGCAGCACCGGCAGTCAATGCCAACGCCACGCAAGCCGTTAATTGTTTCAGTTTAAACATTACATTCTCCATGTCGTGCCGTGACGCATCACGGCACGCATTACGCTTATTGATTAACGTGATTGACGACGACGTACCAGGGCCAATACGCCCAGGCCAGCCAGCAACATGCCTACGCTGTCAGCTTCCGGTACCGGTGTCACCGCTGCGACAGTAAAAGCCGTGGTGTTAGGGATCAACGTTGCAGAAGCACTGTTATTCACGGTGTCTACGTTCCAGTTGTTGACATTAGCCACTTGCGCTTTGTAATCAGCAAAATTGCTCAGGCCGTCACGCACACCGTTGTACTCGGCGTAGTCAGGCTCGCTGGAAGCGCCTGCTTTGGCGGTTAACTCAATGGCATTAACACCTGCTGTTAAACCTGTGTTGGTCAAAGAACCATCATTCACAAATTTGCCGTTAGTGATGGCAGACAGGAAGGTGGTTGGTGCTGTTGCACCGGTGCCCAGGTAGGCATACACAGTTTCGTTGCTGTTAGAAATACCCCAGTTGCTGCTACCAGCCACGGTCACGCGGGACAACACACCGGTAGAAGCTGACAGCGTGGTTTTATCATAAGCGGAGAAACGCACCACAGTACCAGCAGCAACCACATCGCCGGAAACCCACTGGTTGTAGCTTTCGCCTGTATTGAAAGCACTGCCTGTCCACTCGTTATCGCTGAAGTAGATAGTGGTATTGGCGGCGATATCGACAAAAGTCACAAAAGACAGGCCATCTTCATCGGCGTTGAAGGCGGTGAACATGATGTCACCGGCATTCAGGGCCGCGTTGGCTTGGCTGGACAGCAACAAAGCTGCGATTAAACTGATTTTTTTCATAAAACTATCCTCTCACTAGATATTTAAAAAACAAGGTATTGATTGATTAGGGTTTTATTGATGATTTAATTACCAGCGCACATCCCTTTGTGCGTCCAGCTGGTTCACGGCTAATCCTTTCAAGGTCACCAGCGGTTTGGCAGTCGCCGCACCGGCAGTGCCGTCGGTGTCGATTTGCAATTGCACACCACCTGCCACGCTCACCCAGCGCGCCACGCCATCAGCAAATGGCTGGCTACCGGTATAAGCTATGCTTTGCAGCAATTCGCTGATCTGCAATTGATCTTCACCTGGCGTAAAGTCGGTGATGGTGTCAGTCGCATCACGCATGCTTTGATAGACAAAGGTGTCGCGTCCGGTGAGGCCGGTGATAGTGTCCGCACCCACGCCACCCGTGATGACATCGTCACCTGGTGTGCCTACCAGCGTGTCACGCTGCGCGCTACCTTGCACAGATTTCACCAGTTGCAAGCCCACAATGACCGGATCGTGGTCAGAAGAACGGTAAGGGCTGTCGCTATAGAGGTCTTGCGGTTTGAACTCGGTGTTGTAATCAATCACAAATGGTTCGTCTGCGTTGATATGCCAGTGCACCGTACCCGTGACTTGTGTGGCCAAATCGACATTGGCCAGGGCATGGTCCAGGTAGCCAGATTCGCCATCAAACACATAGGAATATCCGGCCTGCTGATTAAAGCGTGCAATCTGATCCTGCAAGCCAGCGTTTTCCAGCACCAGCACCGGGTCTTCTTTACCATAGGCATTCAGGTCACCAATCACCAACACATCGGGATCGTTGGCCTGGTTTTTAACGGTCTGGATAAATTGGGTGAGCTGATTGGCTTGTGCCAGGCGCTGTGGGTTATAGCAACCCTGGCCATCGCCCTGATCCTGGTTTGCGCCACTGGCATCCGAGCAGCTCTTGGACTTGAGGTGATTCACCAATACCGAGAACTTCTCACCGTTGGCTGCCTGGAAAGTTTGCGCCAGCGTAGGACGGTTATTGACGCTGTTGGCATCAGACAATGCAGCCCCTGCTGGCGTCAATCTGGCCGGTTTATAAATCATGGCCACCTTGATCGCATCCGTACCGGTGCCACTGGCTGGGTCAGCAATCACGGCATAAGTATTGGCCCCCAACACACCATTCAGGCCATTGACCAGATTTTGTGCCGCAGTTGTGCCGTTATTCTGGATTTCCATCAAGCCAACGACATCGGCATTGATCGCAGTCAGTGCACGGATAATTTTTTGACGCTGGCGGTTAAACTCCACCAGGTTATTCGCGCCGCGGCAATTAGAGGCCGATACGCTATTACCCAGGCTGCATCCCTGACCACTTTGACCACTGGCCGTGGCACCGTTGGTGAAAGTAGTGAAGTAATTGAGTACATTGAAGCTGGCCACCTTGACGTTACCGCCTACACTGGCAGGCGCCGCTGTACGCGCATTTTCACGGCTAAACTGCACCGCTTCTGTCGGATGCAATTTGTAGTCACGCGGCCCCGGATTGGATGCAGTGATCAAGCCATGATCAATCACCCCGGTCAGGTTTTCGACAATGTCGCCAGCGCGCAAGGTATCGTCTTCGCCGATAAACGGGATCGGATTGGGGTTTTGTACACTGCTGCCATCATCCAGCACCAGGCGGCGGCGCGCGTTTTCATCTGCCAGTTGTGCGGCAGCCGCAGAGTTGGCCGGATAAATATTGCTAGGCTTGATCATGCGGCCATCTGCAGACAAGGTCACCTGGCCATAACGTCCCTGAAAGTAATTCTGTGAAGCTGTCATTGGCGTGGTGATGCGCACCAGCATGCCCTCATAGGCTTCCAGATCGCCTTCGGTCACTTCCGGCAATGTGATGTCTGTTGGCAGAATCACATTGTTGCTGCTCAACACCTGCAAGCCGCTGATATTGATCAGCTCGGTGATGGTGTTGAATTCTGTCACGCTGGCGGTCATGCGGACTTTCTGGCCTTTGCTCACAGTCGGTGTCACGCCCGAACCCAGGTAAACAAAAATACCGTCAGAAGTCTGTGGATTGCCATCGCCGCTGGCATCTTGCATGTAAAAACCATTCAAACCTGGGAACACAGCCGTCACCACACCTTCAGTGGTCACGGTCTGCCCGTTGAGGGGACTCACTGAGTCCACGCCTAAGGCGCTGCCCTGAATCTGGAAAATACGGGTAATGCTGCTGCTTTGTACATTGATGTTCACGCTGCACGTGGCCGTTTGCGCTTCGTTGTTAGCAAACTGCACGTCAACCGCATAGTTACCCGCTGGCAGACTGCCATCCAGTTGCAAGCTCGCACTGGCAGACTGACCATCACTGCCAGCGGCGACAAAATTGCTCAATGTAATACCGGCTGGCGCAGAGGCTGACAAGGTTGCCGCATTGACGACGCTGTCCGCATCAGACGCTTGCAGCAATACCGACCCCGCTTCGCCCACTTGCAAAGTCACTGCCGGGCAAGAAGTCACAATCGGCTGATTAGTGCCCGTACCACCGCCACACACGTTCACCGCACTGCTGCTGTTACGTGGCGCAGGTGCACCTGTCACAAAATCGCTGCCGTTCTGGTTGGTATCCTGGCAGCCATTATTTTTGCGTAACAAAGCGGTGCTGCTGTTGATTGCCGAAGCAACAGCCCCTTCAAAGAAATTGGCCGTGCCGTAGCCGACCAGGTCCACAATCTGCGCCAGTTGTGCCGGGCTACACACCACAGAACCACCGTTACAGGCCAGGCCAGTGCTGTTATTCACCAGCACAACTTTGCCATTCGTGCCGCTCATGTCGGTAGCGTTATTGCCCACATCAGGCGTAGGCAATGCCAGGCCATTGGCCGCACTGCGCAAGCCCACCAGGTAATATTGACCAGGCTGTAACACGCCAGACAGCGCAGTCACACCGTTGGCAGAGAAATTACCGTTGCCAGTCGCACTGGCATACTGCACGGACCAGCCATTGATATTCACCGCGGCTGCACCAGCATTGAATAATTCAACAAAGTCCTGGTTATAGATACTGCCCTGGCCGCCATAAATCTGGCTAATGACCACCTCGGCATATACAGGAAGACTCAGGGAAGACAGGCCTAGCCAGGCTAGCGCCCAATGCATTTTTTTAAATTTCATTCAGGACTCCGAAGTTTTTATGACTCGATAAAATCCTGAATACTTTAGCAATCTATATTGCTGTCAATGTTAAGTTTCATACCAACACGCTAGGCAGGTCGGACTAGAAAACCACCTTAAATCAGCGGCAATTGGTACAGTTTTTGGTCAATGACCAGTCCCGCCTACTAGTCATATGCACCAAAAGCGTGCCGGATGGCTTGTCCTACATGAGATTGCGCAATGCCTGATACCGACAAAAAAGTGAGCCGCTTACAGTGTGAGCTTTCGAACCATGCATGCAAGAAAGGACACCAATGGCAAACGCTCATGAATCTTTACTCGACAAGGTCGTCGCACTCGTGCCAAGCATTGAAGGTGCAGCTCCTTTGGCGGAAATGATGCCCCCTCTCCCTGAACCACCCCAAGCCGACCCGGACATGCAATTGGTACTGGATGCATTGACCGCGCTGGGTGGCAAGCCGATAGAAACCTTGTCCCCTGCTGAAGCACGCGAGCAACCAACACCGGCAGATGCCGTCAAGCGCGTGTTGCAAGAACGAGGTCAATTCCCAGCCACCGCACAGGTATCCAGCAAAGAAGTCAGCCTGTTGGGCGGACCGCTAGGTAACATTCCTGCCCATGTCTATACCCCGGCAGGCGAAGGACCTTTTCCGGTCATTCTGTATTTTCACGGCGGTGGTTTCGTGCTTGCCGACAGCAAAACTTATGAGGCATCGATTCTTGCGCTCGCACAAGGTGTACGCGCCATCGTGGTCGCGGTCGATTATCACCTGGCACCCGAGCACCCATTCCCGACCCAGCCCGATGAAGCATTCGCAGCTTACCAATGGCTGCGACAACATGCAGGAGAATTGAATGGCGACCACCAGCGCATCGCCGTCGCCGGGGAAAGTGCTGGCGGCAATCTTGCCGTGGTGACGTCACTGATGGCGCGCGACAAGGATGTACCCCTGCCGCTCCATCAATTGCTGATTTATCCGCTGGTCAATAACGATACGCAGAATGCGTCCTATACGGACAATGCCCATGCCAAACCACTGAATGCCGCCATGATGCAGTGGTTTTTTCAACACGACAGCCAAGCCACAGAGGCTGATAGCGCTTATGCGTTACCAGACAAGGCAACATCCCTCAAAGCACTCCCATCCACCACCCTCATCACGGCGGAGATTGATCCTTTATATGAGGAGGGACGCGCATTTGCCGAACGGCTACAACTAGATGGTGTGCCTGTGAGTTATCGCCATTTTGATGGCGTCACCCATGAGTTTTTTGGCATGGCCGATGTCGTCGCCAAAGCCAGGGAAGCACAAGTGTTTGCGATTGGTGAGTTACGCAAGGCCTTTGCTGGCAACGGGAAAATACATTAATGACACAGAAATAAAAACGCCCACCGGTTGGTGGGCGTTTTTACGATCAAGCGTTTAATCCTCCAAACGAATTGTTTTTACCGTCACGATAGGCGGCAACTCTTTAGGCGTGACACTTTGATTATTCATCTGATTACCCAGATTTTCAGTCATTGTATTAGCAGCCCCTGCAGAAGTACTGGAAGAGCTTAACGCTGCACCAGCCAGACTACCCGTATCTGCCACAGGAACCCCGGAAGAAGTACCTGAAACGGTAATATTGGAGCTATTCAGCACTTGTGTAGCACCTACCAACAGATTACCCGCAGCTACGCCTGCTTCACCCGCATCCAATACACCACGCGGCGCGAATAACGCAACGGTAGCATCTTCGAGTTTAGGTCCTTGCAGTGGTCCATTAGGGCCGTCAGGGTCATAAGTCTGTGCACGAATACCAGAGCCAGAAGCCACCCCTTTTACCTCCACGGTGACATCTCCGTTGGCATTCACGCCGACTTCACGTTCAGGGACTGAAATTGCTGCTTTGGAGCCCCTACCTGCATCAATATCACCATGATTGGACCAGATCAGAATATCACTACCGTACTGCGTAATCACTTTAGACTGGTTCACAAGGAAGTTACCATCAGCATAGGCGCCGATATTGCCCCCCTGCTCAGTCACAATACCAATATCACGCTTAATTCTAGGAATCACTTTAGATCCACCATTGTCCTCAGTAGGTTCAGAATTAACGACTGGCACACCCACATTAATTAAACCACCCGGCGCAAACAAACTAATATTACCATTGCGGGAAGTACGCATCTGACTTTGATACATCAGAATATCCCCCTTATAGTCCTTAGCAGGGAATAATGTAGCAATTGCATTATCTGCCCTGACTGTACTGGCGGTATCAATATACTCTTTACCGGCATCTAGTAACTCTGCTTGAAATTGTCGCTGAGCGAACAACTCCTGATGCGGTTTATCAAGTGCCATGAATAGGCTAAAGGCACTCTGCACATCTTTAGAGTCATCCCCGGAAAGTGCTAACCCTTTCAGCTCATTCATATACGAAACTATTCTATTCGCAGTGTTTTTACGATACTTTGCCAATTCAGTTTGGTCGTGACGTAAAGTTGCAGGACCCGCACCAGCAGGATCAATATAGGTTGCAATAAACTGATCAACATTAGCCCCAGTTTTTCCAAGTCCAGCCATCATCGTGATATTGGCAGACTTGTTAGACAGGTTTGGATTCTGTGTATTTGCAAGAGATAGAATCCCAAAAGACTCCCCTAAATTAATATTCCGCCCTGCTTTAATTAATAAATCGCCATCACCGTTAATTTCCAGGCTGGAGTATTTGACACTCGGCAACTCAAAGTCATTGCCCGCAATTATTTGTGAGATATCGTCTGAACGATTGTGTTGGACAGACGCATGCAAGCTCACATTCTTACCTGCATTGATATAAACTGGTTTTGAGGACTTGATACCATAGATATTGGTACTCTCTCTCTCAGTGGGCAACCCAGTTAGTCGAATATCACCATCGCGCGCCACAAGCACTGCTACTGTCGAATCATTTTGATGCACAGGAACAGCAGACACACCAGTTTTGATACTCCCCAGGATGCTTGTAATGTTGCTGTCAATTGGACTACCTGTCGTAGGATTAAAGACATTTAAAACAGCGCTTAAATCGGCATCCGAGATCAAGATATTCGCTGTAGGATTAGAAGCGCCACTAGTATTCGCTCCGCTGACGATACTACCAGCTGCCAATAAACTCAAGTTGCCACTCGCTGCTGGTGCCAGCAGCATCTTATAGGTCGTAATATCGCCGGAAAACGCTGTCACATTGACAGTACCCGGATGAATAGCCGCCATATCATTGGCGGTTAATGCAGTGTAATTACTGGAGTTAAGGCCTGTGCTCGCAATCGATTGACGGTTACTTTGTCCGACCTCAACATTGCCCGATAAAGAAGCCACGTTTAAAGCTGAATCTGCAGCATAGGTATTAAAGAAAGTACTATCTGTCAATTTCGTTAATGTACTGCCTTGCACCCAAAGAGTAGGATTAAACGCTGTCTCAATTTTCACATTGTTTTTTGCACGTACGTCTGCACTGGCATCCTGCAAGGCAATCACCGTGCCAGTAGTGCCCGATTTAAGTACGCTATCACCAGCTTCTAACGTTAACTCACCACGACCAACGTAGTACACCCCATTCGTCAAACTACCGCCTGCGGAAACAGACACATCACCGCCACCGTTGATCAAACTCGTGCGTACCTCATTACCTTTTGCATCTAGGGTTTTAACGAATTGTGCATTAGTCGCAGAAGAGGCTGACACATTGGTGATATTTCCACCTGCCTGGATACTGACGTTACCCCCCCCTAATGCAGCAACCCCTTGCTGGAACAAGTCTGGGCGCACCCACCAGCTGGTATCTGTGCCGTTACCGCCCTGGCGCAATAACCACTGGTTGACACTTTGCGTCGTGACCACACCTGTGATATTGCCAGCGACATCAATGGCAATATCTCCGCCATTATTCACATAGCTGGCGGCTGTCGGTACGTTAGTGCTACCTGATGCAGGCGTAAACCCGCTAAGAGATGCCTCCTCTTTACCCACCGTATAAATGACAGAGCTAACATTACCCAAGGTCATATCCCCCCCCACAGCAATGCTGATATCACCTGTACCAGTGCGGATTATTTTGTTATTTTCCAGCTTAAAGTCACCCGTACCAGCTTTGGTCTCAGTGATATTCGCAGCACTATAGTCAGCCCCGGCGATTAAATTAAAGTTAAACGTATTCGCATTCGGCTGCAACACGCCTGTCGTGTTCGCTGTACTAAAACCATCACTTAAAGAACCACTAAAAGTCAAATTACCATTTGAACGCAAAGTCAGGGAGCCACCACGCCCCGCCAATAGCGCACCAAATGAGCGCAAGTTCACGTCGGCCGTACCAACCGTCATCGCGGTTGCCGCGTTGCCAGTGGTGCTCCGCACCTCAATATGAGGCAATACTTTCGCGCTACTGCCATCCTGTGTCAGTGCGTAATTTCCTGCGCCGGTATTCGCATTATAGAAACTGTTGGTATCACTGATCATGCCAGCCATATTGGCAGCAGTAAATGCCGTGGTGGTATAAGTACGGCTGCCTTCAACCGTCACTTCGCTCGCGCCTTTGATTGCAGCCGTTGTGTTAAATGCCACATTCACGGTATTCGCGGTTCCTGTAGTCCCACGTGCACCTCTTAATGTCACTGAGCCATCATAGCCATCGACGCCCACTTTGCCATTAGCCGCGGCATCATATCCGCTAGTGTCGATCAGGGCGCCCGTATCTGCAGATACCGCATTCACAGTAGACAGACTGTTAGAGGAGAGCAGCACAGAACCGCCAGACCCTGTTTGCCGGTCTCCGCTAGATTGGTTTGCCGCTTGGCCACGTGCGGTGATTTGCGCAGTATTCGCCAATGTCACCAAACCCTTGGCATAAATGGCTACATCACCACCCTTGTCGCCATCGGCATTAATATGCCCGGCAACCGTCGCATTGCCGCCATCAACCCCCAGGGTAAAGGCATGCGCGGTGATGGTATCCCCGGCGGCAATGGTGACATCACCACTACGCACACGAATATCACGGCTTTCATTAAAGCGGCCGCTTTCCAGCGCTTTATTCACATCACTGAAATTATCTAAACTGGCGACATCCAGCTTGAGTGAGGCGGTCTTTTGATCTTTGGCCGCCTGGCCTTGCAGGGTGCCATCAGCGACCACAAAGCGACCATTCTTCGCCTCTACTTGCAAGGTACCGGCATCCCCGGCAGTGGTGCCGCCTTTGAGATTCAACAGCGCATTATTTTCGATCTGGACATTGCCTTGCGTCGAGGTCAGGTGCACATTGCCTGCATCCGTCGTGGCGGAATGGGTACTATCAAAAGCAACCGTCGCCGCAGAGACGTCAATCGCGCCTCCTGAAGCCACTGTCAGATTGCCGCTACGTGCCACCGCATTTACAGCACCAGCATTCAACACCAGCTTGCCACCCAACTGCATATCGGTTGCAGACAGGTTAAGCGTTGCGCCCAGGCCTGAGGTATTCGCTGACTGCTGACCATTGCTCACTGTCTGCAGGCTACCAGTACTTGCAAGAGAATAGTTGGCCCCAGAATCTGCCGTCATTACAGCACCGTTCATGGTTGTCTGGTCAGCGTTGATATTGACCGTCCCTGTACCTGTAAAACGGATATCTTTATTGGCATTCAGACTGACGCTATTAAATCCACCAATATTACTGGACACACTACCCGTGTCGCCGAAAGTAATCTGGTTGGCATTGATTGCCAGTTGCCCATTGAGGGCTACAGATGCAGTAAATAAAGCGTTATTTGTGTTTTTAAGCACAAAATTATTGGCATTGATATTCACATTACCGGCGTCATGATGCGCAACTCCCGCAGTATTAAACGTGATATTCAGATTGTTATTGCCAAAATTAACCGCACCCAGAATATCGATGTTTTTATAGCTATTAAACGTGATCGCAGATAAGCGGCCAAAATCACCCAAGGTATCTGAGTTAATATGCGTTGCCCCGTTTACGGGCTGGTCACCAATGGCATACTGATTGGCTCCCAAAGTAACCGTCCCACCATCAGCGACCTCAATAGTGCCCGATTGATCAAAAGCATTAGTCGCATCTAGCACCATAGACCTTGCTGCAGTGACACTTGCGCCATCTTCAATGATTAACCTGCCAGTCGTCGGCGTAGCTGTCACATCCGTTCTGGAGAAATCGAAGTCGTTTTTGGCCGATACTGCCAACAGTGCACCATCACCACTGGTGACAAGGGTTGTAGTTCCTGTTTTGTCTTGCTTAGCACCGGTTTTCACCACCGCACCTTGATTCACAGTGATCGTATCTTTGGAGGCAACAATCAACTCCCCGGATTGCACTGCATGATCAGAGTCGTTACTGAAAGTCACATTAGAAGCGGTGGTCGTGATAGTCTGCGTCTTGCCACTGACAGTACGGCTGCCGCCCAACAGGATAGAGTCCGCATTGATTTTACTGAGTTGATCTGCTGATATCTGCAACACCCCGGCTTGCAGCGGATCAACCGTTGAAACCACACGAATATCGTTAGAAGAAATATCCACCAACGCCCCTTTGGCGCCGGCCACATTGCTGGTATTAATACTCCCTTCCAGGTTAAGGCTATTCCCTGCCGCTAATACTAATTGGCCAGCATCGTTTGTCAGCCTTGGGGTTTCCTTGCCATCCCTGATGGCATTCTTGGTTAACAAGGCATTGCCAGAACTCACCAGATACTCAGCCAGGCCTTTATAGTTTTTGGTACCGTAATCTTTGTAAAAACTATTGCCATTGACGATATTAAAACTCGTATATTGGCCGCGGCTAGTGCCATCAATCTTGGTTAAATAACCTGAAGATAAACCGGTCCCGTCAGCTTGGGTGAGCTGCGTATTGACCTGGACATTGGCGCCGTTGGCACTGACCAGGAAAGCCCCAGGCAACAGTGCATAATGCGCAGGCAGGAGGGTATATTTACCTGCTGCCAAGCCATTGCCACCAGACAAGTAAATGGCCTGACCAATACCTACATCGGAGCCTGCGCTCATTAGGTAATCATAAGGTGCGTACTGATTGCCCAGCGATGGCAAGACGGCATAATAGCCAGCTTGCGACAATACGTCGACTGAACCACCGATGCCTGGGATCCACTCATAAGCCATGGTATCGCCGTTGCCAGAAATATCTACGCGTGAACCCGCCTGCAAATTCATATTATTGGCGTTCAGTGTGACTTTTTTCTTGTCAACAGCACTCATGAAGTTGTTAATCGCGCCCTTGGTATCAGCAAGATCAGTACCACCCAGTACAGTTACGGCATATGGAATCAAACTGCCTTCCGCAGAGACTGAAGTGAGACTGCCGGGAGCCAGTGTCAAATCATGGGTGGCATTCAAGGTAATTTGCCCTAAAGGCGCGCGTAATACCCCATCCTGCAGAATAGAGTCTGCGTTCATAGTCAAACTACCCACTGCAGATAAAGGCACCGTGCTTGCTGTTTTAGAATGGTTGCTCACTTCAATCCTGCTGCCAGCCCCAGTGGCTGTCACAGTGAAATTAACCGCGGTCGCTGGGTAAATTTGCGCAGCATCCAGCTGAATCAGGCCAGGTGATGAAAGCGATGCGGTACCCTGCAAGGAAGTAATCAGTCCTCGTGCTCGAATATCAGATTGACTGTATAAACTCGTTTGGCCAACCTGATTGATGGCGACTGGCCCTTGTATCTCAATAAAATTTGCCCGGGCCTTGAAGATATCTGTGCCAGCAGTCAGTTGACTACTCTCCATATCAACGGTGCTCTTGTTCGCCAGCACTAATGTAGAGGCGTTGAGATTTGCCGGACCAGAGAATGTCGTGGCATTCAGTGTCAGTAGCGATGGCACACTCATCGTGGTATTGGCAAAATGTATCGCATCGCCAGTCTTAGTACTGACGTTCTCCACAGTCAAAGCGACACTATCAAATCCGCCTTGGCGAATTTGCTCGGCTGAAATTTGGCCTACACCTTGCGCGGTGGTCAAAGGCCTTGTAGATGAGTTCGAAGTGTTAATGAGATTGGCATTATTACCTCCCGCAGTATTATTCGCAGCCATTAACTCTTTGTTGTTTGTCACGGTCAGCACCCGTGTGCCATTAGCAAAATACAATGGCGTATCGCTACCTTCGACCCCTCCGCCACCGACACCGCCAAGCGTAATATTCAAGGTGCCGCCTTCACCTTGACCTGACGACGTGCCCAATAATGTTCCATCCAGCGCAACACCGTCACGTCCGCTCAGTGAAATAACACCGGCACTGCCTGCCACAGACTGACGTGCATAGCCTCCGGGCACAGACAAATCCACGTTACCGCTGGTCCCAGACACATCGATGACTGAACCTTCCTTTGCAATCAATACCCCATTACCGGCTGCTAAAGAAACGTTGCCGGCTTTGGTCACAAAGGCCGTGCGTAAGTTGCCGTCACTGGTAGGCGGCATAACATATTGCGCCCGCGCGCTCAGCGTAGCGTTTGCACCCAAAAACAGGCTCAATGTTGGATCAAAACTCTTATTGGGCAGCGTGAAGTCACCTTTATCAGGGGTGATGTTCTCAATCGCCAGCTTAATATCACCGCCAAGTGTAATGATATCCCCCAGAATGGTCATCTGACCTTTAGACGTCAAACTCACATTGCCTTTAGGCCCAGATTGGCTAGCGGGAGTGCCCATCACGATACTGGCATTGGACTGCAGCGTCAGGTCATCTCCCGCCACGACTGCCAGGCTGGCTGGTGTACGCAGGCTACCAGCGAGTGATGTCTTCCTGACTAGTGCGTTTAAGTCACTACCGCTTTGTGCCACGCGCGCAGCGGATCCCAGAACACGTGAATGTTGCTCAGGACGTATCGTCACCAGGCTATTGGCCTGGTCACCGATGATCACATCACCGTTCAGGCGGTCCGCATTGCTGATGGTGTAGTTTGAAAAACCACCCTGCTGGAAAAAGCCTTCTGATAGCCACAGTGTATTTTCTTGCTGTGGATTGATGCCACCCAACTGGATGTGATCCACCACCCCCGTCGCCTGCTCACCCTGTAACCTCACCGTTAAATGGCCACCCTGCGTTTGCTGCCCGTCGACCATCATGCCATAACTGTTAAAGCTGCCAGCCCCGACCTTGTTATCTGCCATGGTCACTGTAATGTCACCACCGTGTCCGGCAGTGAGTTGCCCGCGTTGATTGAGCCATGCCCCAGAGGAGGCATCCATGCTAGCACCTTGCCCCATATGCAAACCACTATAAAGGGTAATGGTGTCTTGGGTGATGCTGTCATCGGTAATGATGTCACCAGTATCCTTATGAACGATAATGCTACCAACGGTAATGTTGCCGCCATCGAGCGCGACCTTGCCCAGCATTGCACCATTGACGCCTGGTAAATCATTCGTAAACAAGCCCGCAACATTGATCTTTGCGTTGTTAGCCACGTTCACGTCAGCACTTTGACTGGCTGACAGGACTACTGTGCCGGAAGGCAAACGAATATCGTTATTCACGTTTACCCCGCCACTCCCTAGCACATGCAGGCTACCATTCGCCTGCATATTGAGGTCTGTATTGAGATTGACCTGCCCAGTGGTTTTGATCACTACATGGTTGACCCCATTTGCCAGCATGGCTGTGCTTAACTCGGATTTTTGCTTTTGCTCTGTGCTCAGTTGACTGTCTTCATTAAAGCTATCAGACAGCGGGGCAGCAGATGAGACGATATTTAAGGCGCCGGAGTTGTTATAGGTCAACTTGAAGCTACCACCCAATGGTGTGCTATGCGCGTCAGTCTCTCCACGCTGATAAAGACCGCTCACCGTGCTGGCAAGCACATCGCCCTGCAGTGCCATATTGGTAGTGGCAACATTCAGAGCACCAGCATTACCTCCTTGCTGGTAGCCCGGTTGCAAATAGCCGCTCACTGAAGCACTTTTAGCTGCGTTTTCAGTAGAGGCGCCTGCTAAGCCGTTCAAAGCATTGGCTGTCAGCGCCCATCGGCGGGTCTGACCCCAGCGTTCACTAGAGACAGAGTAGTAATCACTGATGCCCTGGTATGGCGTATTAGGGAGCGCCTCAGAAGCCAGCACCCATTTACCATTGATAAGTAAGCTGCTTTCACGAATCGTACCTTCAGTATAAGTAGTACTGCCTGCTGACAGGTCAATTTTGGATCCGGCTTTGCTGACCATATTCACCGCAGAAAAATTCACCTGCCCGCCATTTGTAGAACGCTCAGCCACCGTTCTTGTAATGCCAGCCTTGGCTTGATCAATAACACTCTGGCTCAGCAGCTTGGTGCCTTTTCGAGCATCAAGGAACAATATTTCGCCAAACAAGGCACCACCTCTTAATACAGGGGAATCCCTTAACTGGTCAGAGTAAAGTTGAATCGCCAACTGGTTGCGACTCATGGGTGCGGTCGCATCCACGCCTGATACATCAATCAAGGCATGGTCGCCCAAAAACAGGCTACTGTTGTCGCCCTGATTATCAGTCGCTGTCACGTTGACCTGGCCACTATTGGCAATCACACTACCATCAATCGCAATATTTTTGCCTTTAATATCGATCATTGATGGCGTAATCGCTTGCGCATCAAACACTTCTTCTGTGTCTTTAGTATCAATAGTCACTGCCGTTTTACTGCCGGTTCCTAAAGTGACCTTGCCATACACGTCGTTGCCTGGCATACCCAGGCTCTGGATTTCCTTGGCTTTTAAATAAATAGAGCCATTGGCACGTACAGAAGTGGATGCAGTAATACTCCCCTGCTGATTCACCGCCAACCCAATCAAACTTGCATTACCATGATCGGCAACAATCTGTCCAAGATTGGTTGCTGTACCTCCAGAACTGACTTCAACGAGCAATCCAGCGAATTTATCCAAAGTGCTAAGATAAATTGTTTTACCTGCAGCGAGTATGGTCTGCCCCTCTGGCGTTTTAATCACGCCGCTGTTGGTCACATCCGGCGCCAGCAACATGATACGCCCGCCAGAACCTTTGGTTTCGATGTTGGCGCCGCGGGCCACGTCAATCACTCCGACTGCATCGGCAAAGGAAAATACCGGCTCGGTCTTATTAGACAAAATGCCGTTCTGGTAAATCGTTTCGATATTATTGTTCTTTAAATTATCGAGTGTAGTCACAGTCAAAGAACCCACGTTGACTTGTGAACCAGCGCCGAAATATACGCCATTCTGGTTGGCAATATACACATGCCCATTCGCGGTGAGTGTGCCATTAATAAAGCTGGCGCCGCTACCCATGACGCGGTTTAACACGCTTGAAGTGGCGTTAGGCATAATGAAATTTACAGCGGCTTGTGAGCCGATATTAAAGCTATCCCAACGAATCACCGCATTTTGCATTGTTGTAGTGATATTCATGGTGTTGTTCACTGGTGTGGGGATACTCACACCAGCAGGTAGGTTATATCCACCCCCTTGCTTAACTGGCAATGCATTTGAATCGTCCGCCAGTACGGGTGCAGATGCCCAGCTTAGACATCCTGCCATCAGCAACACAACACTCCTCGTTGATATGCGCCATAAAGGGCGAAGCATGACTTCAACGCAAACTTCCTGATCCACAGCGCCAGACAAAGTGACTGTTTTTTGATGAGTACGCGCAATTTCGGCAATGGGTACCAACATGCCCAACCGTTTGCTAAATACCAACTTGAATCGTAACTTGTTCATCATTTCACCTCGTTTACTTCAGCTAAGCGCTTATTACCAGTCAAAACCCACTTTAAAATGCAGGCGCGTATCACCACTTTCAGCCATCCCTGCTGGCTTGAGTGGCGCAGTGTGTCCATTTTCCAATGTCCAGCTTGATTGCAAGACACGCGCAAAATCCAGGCGCACAAACAAGCCGTGTGCTGCCTTCACATCCCAACCCAATCCGTATGAGGACAGGATGTATTGCTGGATTTGTGAGAACCGGTCATCGGCAAACGTCGCTGGATCACGCGTTTTAGCGTAACCGTAATCGTAAAAAGCCAGCAGGCGCATTTCCTTTACCCATGAGCCTGCATACTTTTGCAAAGGTGGGGAGCGCAACTCCATCGTCAGGTTGGTACCCGTATCCCCCAGCGCACTGGACTCGAGGAAGCCGCGCACCGTATCCAAACCACCAATAAAGAATTGTTCGTTGGAAACCAGTGAATCGCCAGTCACTTGCCCGCCTAAAGAGCCATACCATTGCCATTGATAAGGCAAGGTATACGTGTGCTCAAGCTGCCCTCTCAAGTAAGAGAAGTTGGAGCGTGCCAAGTAACGCCGCTGGGCAAACTCAGCGTCATCGTTAACCAGCGCTTTGGTTGAAAAGACAAAGTTCAGGTCTAACTTGGTGGTACTCTCAGGCATGACCAAATTGCCGGTATAACCAATCAGGAAAGGCAGATAAGTAATCGGGTTATTACCCAAGTCCGCGCCTAATCTGCGCGTACTTTCTTTAAAGTCTTTGTAATCCGCGCCCAGGGTCAAATTGTGGTTGAAGGATTTAAACAGGCTGGGCATAGGGTGAATATAGCGCAGGCCATAAATGTTACCGTTACCGACCACATTCAAATCGCCTACTGCACTGATATCACTTTGAGAAACCACGCCATACATGGCCCAGTAATCTCCAGCGTAAGGAATCACATAGGTGCCCGAAAATACTTTCACCTCGTTAGCATCTTCCGGTGTCACCTGAAAACCTAGACCAATGCTGTGATCGCTTTGCCAGAGATTGTCGTATCTCAGGTTGCCGGAAAGACGTGTCTTTGTCGTGTTCGGTGTGTACCGGTTGTTGTATTCCATGCTGGCGTGTAACGGAAACTTGTCATCCACCTTCAGATCCACTTCAACCATGCCCGGTGACTTGCCTGGACGCAGCACAGGCGCTACCACACGGTCCTGGTTAATATTGACCGAGGCAATTTGTTTTTGCACCGTTGGGAAGTGCGGGACATGGCCCTCTTGGAACTCGGTGACGTTTTGCTTGATTTTGCCTAGGGAGTAATAGCGGGAGCCGACCACACTTAAACGCTCAACCTTCCCTTCCAGCACATCCAGCTTAACAACCCCACCGTTTACCTCTTGTTCTGGAATGCTCACGAACACCGTCAGGTAGCCAGCCTCATGAAAGCTTTGCTCCAACGCACTACGCGCTTTTTCTACATCATCAATTGAGCGATGCTCACCGAGATAGGGATAAACAGCTTTTTCAATCTCTGTCACGCTGAGCACGGAGTTGCCATTGACCACGTATTCAAAAATGTCGAACTGGTCTTTGGCGAGCACTTCTGCAGCCGCTTGCCCGGGAACCTCTGCCCCCCAACCATTCACAGGGTGCTGGGCGGACTCTGAAGCCTCCTCTGCATGCAATGCAAAAGACCACAGAACACACATACAACTCATCACACGCAGCAACAATCGCAACACCTTTCTTTTTTGGTTCAATCGCCTAAAGCACTTCTCAAGGCTTGCCATTTTGAAAGCGCCGCGTGTCACAAAGATGAAATGCGGACTAGTCCGCGGACTTGTTTGTATAGCCCATGTGAGCCATTGCAGGAGGCGCTCAGACATTTGCGGATAACAACTGGTTTTTGATTGAATCAGGCAATAAAAAAGCACACCCGGTTCGGGTGTGCTTTTAATCAAACGTCGCAGCTTTTGACTGCTAATGCTTGGAATTAGAACAATTGTTGTGCTTGGCAGTTGTTACCATTGCGTGAGCCTTTAGCAACCACTGTACCGACCGTGCAAGATGAACCGGCAAATGGGTTCAGTGTCAAACCACGTGGTACTTCAGCACAATCCAGACCAGCAAAAGCACCAACGATTTCGTTGATCACTGTCTCGCCGAATGTACCGGAAGCTGAGTTAGCAACAAAAGATTTCATTTCCATATGGAAATCGTACAAGCCTTGAGCCGCTGTGTAACGTGCGTTAGCATCTGTTGTCTGACCGGAGCCAGCTACTGGCGCTTCTGGGTGAACATTATCCAGCTTGATGTAACGATAGCCGTTGGATGATGTATCTGTACGCCAGTTGTTTTCCAGAGATAACACACCGATCGCAAAGCCAGCTGTAGACAACGCAGTTTTTGCGTTACCTGTACCGGAACCTTCTGTGATGATCAAGGTAGGTGTAGAGTCAGCCAGACCTACAGGAGCCAAAGCGCCGGCAATCGCAGCATCACCGTTACATGGATTACGCAGGAAAGTCGCATTAGAAGACGCTTGAGTACCTGAAGTTGGCACACGACGTGCCAGATTCAAGGCAGCTGTAGAACCTGGTACCAAGATACCCGCATCAGCAGCAGTACCACTCACGATAGAAGCATACTGCACGTGAGAAATGCTCGGTGCATTGGCTGGCAAGTAATCAGGATCAGAAGAGTTCGCTGCGGCTACGCTCGCATAGATACCTTGTGCAACTTGCATCGCACGATACAAGGAAGTTGAAGTAGCGATACCAAATGCTTGACCAACGTTAGCGTTTGACTCAACACCGTAACCATCAACGGATACACCGAACAATGCAGCTTCAACGTCAGAGAAACCACCTGCTGGTTTAATAGTTGCGCCATCAGCAGCAGTTGCTGGAGTCACAATCGCACATGAACGATAGCTTGCAATTGCAGTTTGACCTGGCAAAGACAAAGTACCCGTTTGAGCTACACAACCAGCGTTAGCACCCAGTTTGCCAATACGGCGCAAATTAGTAGTACCCACTGTACCATCACCATCAACATCGTTTGGGATATGCGGTGCGTAGGCGTTAAAAGAACCGCCATCAATCGTGTGATAAACCACAGACACTTTACCACCACGTGTACAAGCATAAGCCAGGAAGTTACTTGCAGCTGAGTTACCTGGTCTTACTGCGGCTGTTGCTGAGCCGTTGTTGAACACGGACAGTGTGTTTGCATCACAACCAGCAGCAAAGCCTTGGAAAACATTGTAAGTTGGTGCTGAAGCGCCAGAAATCCAGGTTTCATTCAATGCACCGTTGCCACGCGCAGTATTGATCTGTGCTTGAGTCACAGGCGCAGCAAAAGCTTGACCTGCAAACAGAGTAGCGGCTACAGCCAAGCATACTTTATTAAATTTAAACATTTTTCGCTTCCTTCGATAAAAGATTTGATTAGCGGCCAGCTTGTAAACCGGCCGTTTTTCATGGCTTTTTTAATGTTGTATTAAGCCTTGCGACGACGAGCAACCAAGCCAACGACACCCAGGCCAGCCAGCAACATTGCGTAGCTGTCAGCTTCTGGGACTGGTACCACAAACTCCAAAGCACCATTAGAGTTCATTGTGAACTTGTAGTCACCATGCAAACCCAGTGTGTTAAAAGAAGGGGCAGAAGCTTGTGTCGCGCCCATTTTTTGTTGCACAACAGTCAGGGAAGTATCCAAATTATCCATAGACACATGGCCCTGGCCGTTAATACGACCAGTAGAGCCGTAAGCGACAGCGCGACCTGCATAGGCTTGTGACAGGTTGGTAGCCACGGTGCTTGCACCATTGTCCACGGAGTCATGGTTGCTAGAAATCGTACCCAAGCCACCGTTGTTGTTAGTCATGTAGCTGTTGAAGTTAGCAATGGAAGTTTGCAACTGGTTAGAGTTGGTCAAGTTGCTGCCTGATTTGTAAGTAGAAATAATGCCACGGGAATCCAAACCAGTACCGGAACCATCAGCCGCGTAAATCGCCCACTTGGTAGTTGTAGCAGAAGCTGTAGACCAGTAAGCAGTCCATGCATCAGCATAATCGCCAGAAGCCAGATCAAATGTCATTGATTTGGTCAAACCATCCAGTGAAGTTACACCAGTTTTGTGCGTGTCTTCCACCATAGTTTGAAATGAGTCAAAGCTGTAACCCAAATCAAATGTTGCAGACATATTGCTGTTAAAGTCCAGCAAAGTCAGAATCATGCTTGAGCTACCGCTAGGTGCAAATGTCATTGCCGCGTGAGCCGGAATAGTTGCAGCGGACAGAGCCAATGCAGCAACCAATGCTTTTACTTGAAATTTCATAAACTTCTCCTTAATTTTTTGAGCAAACCGAATAGAAAGAGCAAACTACTAATACCTGAGCGAATACG
>Ga0208514_100292_pt1 | contig 32515 bp, 31 predicted proteins | sample LakWasMet70_HOW9_2_FD_183900 | JGI IMG/M metagenome (GOLD analysis project Ga0208514, IMG submission 183900) | Freshwater sediment methanotrophic microbial communities from Lake Washington under simulated oxygen tension - Sediment Metagenome... | ecosystem: Environmental > Aquatic > Freshwater >...
TCGGTAGACAACACCCGGAGGTCGTTGTTAAAAACCACGGTAAAAATTTTGGTGTCCGAGGTGTTGGGGCCATCCATATAGCGCCAGTCGTAGTGCCAGACCTTCTTCAATTCAAACGGCGTGATCTTCATGGGCTTGCCCAGCATCTTGCGCACCGTTTCCATCGGCATGCCGGGTACTATCTTGGCAAAGACGTGGGGTGCCAACACCTGGCGCAGCGAACTCATTTTTCCATCCGGCCCAATGGTGATCATGTAGTTCTTGGCGCCAGCGGGTTGGCGGTTGTACTCAAAAATGCGGGCACCGTTTTCGCCGTCCCAGACCTTCTCGGGCTCGCCAAATTTCATCTTGACGTCGCCCTCACTGGCTACGCCTTCTTCCAGTTCGGCAATGCGCTGGCTGTCGCAAGCGGTTGTAAACAAGGCAGCAACGGCCACGGTCAGGCACAGACTTAACCGGCTGATGGAAGGCAAAATTGGACGCGACAAAGACTTCACGGCAAACACCTCTCAAAGAAAACACTGGCTGATCACAAGGAAGGCTGCTCCCTGTACAGGAGGCCAAGTATGGCATTTACACGGTGCGATACTTGATAGACCCTGGCGGGCAGGCGCTCGGCCACATCACCTTGGGTACCAAGAGTATGAACAACCACGATCAACGCCCACCGCTGGGCGTGGCCCACGTCGTTCTGGAGACAGACCGCATGGAGGAATCTGCTCACTTCATGCGGACCATTGGCATGCGTCCGATATTTCAGGGTCCAGAGGTCAGCGTTTTCGAACTGCGCGGCGGGACGCATCTCATCCTGATGTTGAAAAGCCCAATCACTGCGGGTGACGCCCCGTTCGACCTCATGGTTGACGACCTGCATGCAACGCACCGTCAATTTGCGTCTCTGTGGCTTTCCCCTTCACCCATCGAAGCCCGGCCAGCCATTGGTCATGAGGTATTTACGGTCCGCGAACCGGCCGGGCATAGGATCACGTTCTTCTCCAGCCACGTTTCTGGCCATCCGGTATAAGACGGCCTTTGAAAGTAGCACCACTGGGAGCCACACCATGACCACACCGCGCGAGTTGTTGAAGGCTGAAGCGATTGAAGCCATGCAGGGGCAGTCGAAAACCCATGACCTGAACGACAACGCCGTCCGGTCTGCCAAGTTTCTGGGTGCGGCGACTGGCCTCGTGAATCTGGGGTTTGAATTGATGACGGTGATGCCGGGCCGCGAAGCCAGCGAATACCACCGACATCTGTACGAGGAAGAGTGCTACTACATCCTGGACGGCAATGGCGAGGTGGAAATCGATGGTGTCTCCCACGCCGTGGGCGCAGGAGACTTTCTGGGCTTTCCCGCCAACGGCCTGGCCCATGTGCTGAGGAACACTGGCGACGCGCCGCTGACTTTCCTGGCCGCGCGCCATATGCTGGTACAGGATGTCTGTGACTATCCCAAAAAAGGTCTGCGGCTCTACATGAACGGGCCGCAAGAGGCCTTCGTCAAATTCAGTGATGTCATCGGGCTGAAGGCGCCGTAGCCACCCCGCATGCTCGGTCGCGCGGCGATCGATCGCCATTCACCGACTCCCGTCCGTCATTCACCGAAAAGGGCGCGACAAAGCGGGGGCGGCCCGGTATCGTGGCAACATCTCAACTCCATCAGGACTCGACCATGCGTTTCCAACACCCCCATCCGCGCGAGCACTCGGCCCGTCACCACGACAACCCGCGCAGGCGTCTGCTGTGGGGCGCATCGCTCGTGGCGCTGGGAACTGTGTTTCTCCTGGACCGCCTGGCTGTGCTGGACCTCACGCAGTACCTGGGCTCGCAGACGCGCTGGTGGCACTTCTTGCCGCTGCTGATAGCGCTGGGCGGCGTCATCTCGGTGGTCAGCGCGCAGTCCGTGCGGCATGTCCTGAAGGGCCTGGGGGACGTCGCGCTGGGCGTTTGGATATTTGCCTGCCTGGAGAACCTGTGGGATTTGACTTTTTCCAATAGCTGGCCGATTGTGCTCATCGTGTTTGGTTTGCAGATGCTGTTGCGTGGCTGGTTTGGCACAGACAACAACACTGCATCCAAAGAGGTGGCGCAATGAGCCCCCGCCGCGACACAACCCGCATGGTGCTCGGTGCCTTTGTGGTTCTGATTGGCGTGTTCGCCCTGGCCGACAACCTGTTGCAGATCAACACCCGCCAGGTGCTTCAATTCTGGCCCGTGGTGTTCATGCTCATCGGCGCCGTGAAGCTCAGCCAGACGCGCCGCGCCTCAGGCTATGTTGTCGGTGCCGCCTTCCTGTCGCTGGGCGTGCTGCTGACTCTGAACAATCTGGAGCTGATTTCCTTTCGAATGCGTGACTGGTGGCCATTGCTGGTGATTGGGGCAGGCGTGGCCATGATCGCCAAGGAGCCGTTGCGTCGGCGCATGGAAAACCTGCAACAGAACGCCCACGCGTCAGGCGTGGAAGGTGCCGAACTCAGTGCAACGGCAGTGATGAGCGGCAACAACCTCAGCGTGGTTTCACAGGACTTTCGCCAGGGCGAAGTGACAGCTGTGATGGGGGGTATTGAGATCGACTTTCGCCAGGCGTCCATGCAGTCGGAAGCCACGCTGCGCGTCCTGGCTGTCATGGGCGGGATCGAGGTCAAGGTGCCGCCAGACTGGCGCGTGGAGTGCCGCGCCACGGCGTTTCTGGGTGGAGTGGAAGACAAGACCGTGCCGCCTGCACAGGCCACCAAACGCTTGGTGATTGAAGGCTTTGTGATGATGGGCGGCGTGGAGGTCAGAAATTGATGTTGCGTCAGCAACCATGACCCCGGTCACCTCCAGCGCGCGCCGGCTCCTGGCTTACCTGGGCCTGTGGTTGCTCGCTGGTCTGGTGCTTTCGGGTGCACTCGTCAACGCCGCGTGGGCAGCGTGGTTGCCAGCGCTCGTGCTGGTGCTCCCGATGGCCGTGTGCCTGGGCTTTGTTGTCGCTTCGGCCTATTACGTGTGCCGCTCGGTGGTGCTGGCGCAGCGCAGCGGATTCCAGACCATGCTGGTATTTGGTGCCGCCTCGGCGTTGTCGGGTTTACTGTGGGCACTGCTGTGCCTGGGCTGGAATGCGTTGGGAGCGAGCCTGTTCGCCCTGGCCGACACAGAGCCCATGGCCCTGGAGCCGTCTGCAGGCGGTTCGCTGGTGGCCATGCCCAGCGGCGTGGGGATCATGCTTTTTCTGCTCGCTGGCGGGCTGTATCTGATCTCTTTGCTGATTCACGATATCTGGTTTGCAACCGACCAGGTGCGTACAGCCCAAGGGCGCGAAGCACAGTCGCTGCTGCAGGCCCGCGACGCGCAGCTGCAGATGTTGCGCACGCAGATCAACCCGCACTTCCTGTTCAACAGCCTGAATTCCATCAGCGCGCTCACTTCCCAGAATGCCGCTGCCGCGCGCGCCATGACGCTGGAGCTGGCTGCCTTCTTTCGACAGACACTGGCACTGGCCGGGAAAGAGCGCATCCCACTGGAGGACGAAGTCGCGTTGTGCGAACATTTCTTGGCAGTTGAGAGAATCCGCTTTGGTGACAAGCTGCGGACTGATATGCGCGTGTCCGATGCGGCCCGGGCCATGCTGATCCCGCCCATGCTGTTGCAGCCCTGCATCGAGAACGCCATCAAGCATGGCGTGCAGCACGTGGCGGAAGGTGGCTGTGTGGCAGTGCACGCCTTTGTGCAGGGGCCGTGGCTGTATGTGACGATAGAAAACCCGGTGGACCCCGATGCGCCATCCGGCACGGGCACGGGAACGGGCCTGGTCAACATCCGCAATCGTCTGGCCACACTGTATGGGGAGCGCGCACGGATTGGCTGGACGCGCCACCCGAACAGCTTCTCGCTGGAAATGGTCTTGCCCACAACGGTGGTTGCGCCATGACGCCCTTGCGCATTTTGATTGTTGACGACGAGCCCTTGGCGCGGGGCTTGATTCGGGAGTACCTGGCAAAGCACCCCGACCTGAACATCGTCGGCGAGTCTGAACACGGCTTGCAGGCAGTGCATGACATCACCGCGCTGGCCCCGGACCTGATCTTTCTGGACATTCAAATGCCCAAGCTCAACGGCCTGGAAGTGCTGGAGCTCACGGGCCGCAGAACGGGTGTCATTTTCACCACGGCCGATGACCAGCACGCCCTGAAGGCGTTTGATCTGCACGCGGTGGACTACCTGCTGAAGCCATTTTCACAGCAGCGCTTTGACGACGCCCTGGCCCGTGCGCGCCAGGCAGTGGCGCAAGTGCTTCCCGAGGTACAAAAACTGCTGGCGGATGCCAGTCAGCGTCCGGCCCGCATTCTGATTCGAGACCACAACCGGGTGCATGTGATCGCCGTGGAGAAGATCGAGTACGTGCAGGCGCAAGACGACTACATCAGCATCCACAGCGCCGGGCGCGACTATCTGAAGACACAGTCTCTGGCAGAGCTGGCCACGCAGCTGGACCCGGCGCAGTTTGTGCGCGTGCACCGCTCGTATCTGCTCAACCTGCAATTCCTGCAAAGCCTGGAGCGCGCAACGAAAGACAGCTATGTCGCCGTGCTGCGCAATGGCCAACACATACCCGTCAGCCGTACGGGGTACGAACGATTGGGTGGCCCAACGGCATAATCCCCTCATGACTGCGTCCACCACCATGGCGGCATACGCCTTTGGCACCCAACTTGCTTGACTCCTCCGTCAATCCCAACCAACGGAATCTCCGAAAATGTCTTCCCCCCACTCCACAGACAGCGAAACCCCAGCGCAATCCAAAATCCATTTGATCGGTGGCGAGAAGGGCGGCGTGGGCAAGTCCATGGTGGCCCGCCTGTTGGCCCAGTATTTCATCGACCAGGACCTTCCCTTTGTCGGCTTTGATACCGACCGCTCGCATGGTGCCTTGCTGCGTTTTTACGCGGACTACGCGTCGCCTGTATTGATTGACCGCTACGAAGCGCTGGACCACATCGTGGAGGCCGCCGTGGAGATACCGGGTGTGCGGGTGCTGGTCGATCTGGCAGCGCAGACCCATGAGCCGCTGGTGCGCTGGATCGACGATTCGGGCGTGCTCAACATGGCCAGCGACACCGGCTTCACGCTGCACTACTGGCACGTCATGGATGCGGGCCGTGATTCGGTGGACCTGTTGACGCGGCTGCTGGACCGCTACGGCGACCAGCTCAACTACGTGCTGGTGCGCAACCAGCTGCGCGGCGACGATTTCGGCCTGCTCGAGCGTTCAGGCCAACTGGAGCGCGCACTCGAAATGGGTGCCAAGGTCATCTCCATCAAACACCTGGCGGACGCCGTGATGCAAAAGATCGATGCCAGCAACAGCAGCTTCTGGGCTGCCAAAACCGCATCAACGGTCACCGGCTCCAGCCTGCGCCTGATGGAGCGCCAGCGCCTGGCGATGTGGCTGCAGCACGCCTACGAGGAATTGGCCAAGGCCGACGCGTAGGGCTGCGTGTGGTTGGCATCGGTGGACAGCGCATCAAAGCAGTGGTGCGGCAGCACCGTGCCCAGCGCCGGGTCCACCACCGCCCAGGCCCGCATCACCGGTGCGTGCGCCTGCACATTGCCGAAGATGGTGGCAAAGGCCACATCGGCCGCGTCGCGGCCGGTGCCAAAGCGCACCAGCCCCATGGGAATGGCGGTGCCCGATGGATCAAAGATATACCAGCGGTCGCCCACATAAGCTTCCACATAGGCGTGAAAGTCTGGCGGCCCCAGGATAGGGTCTGCACCATAGTCGGTGCCGGTCGTGAAGCGCGCCGGTATGTTGACCGCGCGGCACAGCGCCACCATCAGGTGGGCGAAGTCCCGGCAGATGCCGACCTGCCCGATCAGCGTGTCAACCGCTGAGGTGTTGCTGGTCGAACTGTTGGATGTGAAGGCCACATGGCGATGGACCCAGTCCCGGATGGCCTGCACCCGGCTATAGCCCTGTGGCAGATTGCCGAATTCATTGCTGGCCAGTTTGAGCAGCCGGTCCGACTGGCAATAGCGACTGGGGTAGATGTAGCCCATCACCTCGGGTGGCAGGCAACGCACCGGCACTTCGGCAATCTGGCCCGGATCTGCAAAATGGTGCGTCAGGTCCACGGTGGCGGCGTAGGCAACGTTGAGCTCACCGGGCAGGGCCCGCAGGCGCATGTAGCGGTTGCCGCTGATGGGGTCGGTGTGGATCTGCGGCTCAATAGCCTGGCTGAGTGACAGGTTCTCAAACACAATTCTCTGGCTCGCGGTTTGCGCGGCGTGGATGTTGAACACAAAGTCCGCCCCCTGCGGGTCGATCTGGTAGTTCAAGGCAATTTGCAATTCAATTCGTATCATGGTGCCGTCGAGTATGGGGCGCGCACGGCACCCCGTCTGTGGGTCAGCCCACACTGGCGTGGATCATGTCGCGCACACGGGGGTAGATCAGCTGGTTCCAGCGTTTGCCGCTGAACACCCCGTAATGCCCGACGCCGGTCTGGACATGGTGCGTCTTGCGGTGGGGGCGAATGCCGGTGCACAGGTCTTGCGCCGCCACCGTCTGGCCCACGGCACAGATGTCATCGCGCTCACCCTCCACGGTCATCAACGCCGTGCGCCGGATCGCGCCCGGGTTGACCGTGCGGCCCCGGTACTGCAGCTTGCCCAGCGGCAGGTCGTAGGTCTGGAACACCTTCTCCACGGTCTCCAGGTAGAACTCGGCCGGCAAGTCATTGACGGCCAGGTATTCGTCGTAGAACAGGCGAATCACATTGGCCTTGTCCACCTCACCATTCGCCAGGTGCTGGTACATATCCCTGAAGGATTGCTTGTGGCGATCGAGGTTCATGCTCAGGAACGCACTGACCTGGACAAAGCCAGGGTAGACCCGGCGCATATAGCCCTTGTGCGGCAGGGGCACATGGCTGATCAGGTTTTTCTCGAACCACGCAATGGGCTTGCTGACCGCCAGTTTGTTGACCTCCGTCGGGTTCACGCGGCAGTCCACCGGACCCGCCATCAGGGTCAGGCTCCGCGGTTGCGCCGGGTCATCGTCCTCGGCCATGATGGCCGCCGCCGCCAACGCTGCCACGCAGGGCTGGCACACCGCCACCACGTGGGTACCGGGCCCTATGGTCTGGGTGAAACGGATCATGTGGTCGATATAGTCGTCCAGCGCAAACGCACCATGCGCCAGCGACACATCGCGTGCGTTGTGCCAGTCGGTGATGTAGACATCGTGGTCTTGCAGCAGGGTCTTGGCGGTTTCGCGCAATAGCGTGGCGAAATGCCCGGACAGCGGTGCCACCAGCAGCACAGGCGGCTGGTACGGCAAGTCACTGGCACCCTCTTTGCGAAAGCGCAGCAGCGTGCCAAAGGGCAGGCGCAACACCACCTCTTCGGTCACGGCAAATGCTTGCGCCCCAATCGTCACGGAGTGAATGCCATAGGCCGGACGGGAATGGGTGAGCCGCAGGCGCGAGAACACGTCCATCGAGGCCGAGAGCTTGCGCCAGACGCCGGCTTCGGGTTGGCTCGACCACAGTGCCGCGCTGGCCCCCTGCGCCAGCAACCGCAACGGAGACATCACATCGGACTGGTTTTGATAGGCCTGGTACAGCATGGTGATCCTGGTAGGGTCAGGCGGCGCCTGGATTGACGGAACACAGGCAAGTTACGGGCCAGGTTGGCACAACCCTTGCGATGAACGGTGGCAAACCAATGCGACCTCAGGAGCACATCCATGGCAAAGTCGGTATTGACCATCAGCAGCAAAAACTATGGCGCCTGGTCTCTGCGGGGGTGGTTGACCGCCAAACTGGCGGGTCTGCACTTCACGGAAGAAGTCATTTCTGCGGACGACCCGGCCATGAAGGCCGAGATGCTGCTGCTCTCCAGCAGCATGCTGGTGCCCTCTCTGCAACACAACGGCATCAAGGTCTGGGACACGCTGGCGATTGCCGAATACATCAATGAAATCAAACCCAAAGCCCAGCTGCTGCCGGCAGATGCCAAGGCCCGCGCGCACTGCCGTGCCATCTGTGGCGAAATGCATTCGGGTTTTGCCTCGCTGCGGTCGTCGCTGCCGATGAATATCAAGGCGCACTTTCCGGGCTTCAAGGTCTGGTCGCGGGCGCAGTCCGACATTGACCGCGTGCTGGAGATCTGGAGCGACTGCCTGACCACCTACGGCGGGCCCTACCTGTTTGGCAAGCGCCCCTGCGTGGCCGATGCCATGTATGCGCCGGTGGTCACGCGCTTTCTGACCTACGACGTCGCCATCAGCCCGGCCTGTGCCGCCTATGGCCAACGCATCATGGACCTGCCGGCCATGCGGGAGTGGGTGGCGCAGGCCCGGCTGGAGCCCAACGAGATCGATGAGCTGGACGCCGAGTTTTGACCGGACTGCGCACACTTACCGTGCCCAACCCGCCCGGGACCGGTGCATGCCCACATTTACCTGGGATTGTCTTTTGGACCTGCGGATGCCTTTTTGTGTGCGGCGCACGAGAAGACTGCGCACGGCGGGCGGCGTGGCAGCCGCCTTGGGGGCGAGGTGTAGCGGAGAGACTGCGAGTAAAATGGGCCGCTAGCCCTCGTGGAATGGACATATGCAGCTATGTATTTTGTAGCGATCGACGCCACGCACCGCCAGGTCGGTGGGCCGGGTGTTCCTTCGTCGGCCCCATTCGCGGCCGCCACAGAACCGGCGAACCAACCACAGCGTTAACGCAGCAACAAAGGAGAACCCAAAACAGCCGCCCGCGAGCGTGGGCCAGAGAAGGGACGCCCGGCTCACCGAGCCCGCCAACCTTCACCGACGCCGCTGAAGCCCTCGTATAAACGGTTTACGGCATACTTGGAACCCGTGCGCCATCCTTCCGAATCCCCCGCCCCATCCGGCACCGAACACGCGTCTGCGCTAGACCACGCGCTGGCGTCGCTGCACGCCGCACCCGGCCACTTCGATGAACTCCGCGAGCGCATGTCCACCGGTGCCCTGCCACCGCAAGACACTGCGGATGCGGACACCAACAACGATGGCGTGGCGGACGTCTGGCACCAGTTCTTCCGCCTGGCCGAGACAGATGGCCTGGGCGACATGAACCTGCGCACGGACACCCTGGCGCGCCAGATCCGCGACAACGGCGTCACCTACAACGTCTATGCCGACAAGAATGGCCCGCAGCGGCCCTGGTCGCTGGGTCTGTTCCCGCTAATCATCACGCCCTCCAACTGGGCCCACATCGAGGCTGGCATCACGCAGCGCATGCGCCTGCTTGACGCCGTGATGGCCGATGTCTACGGTGCGCAAGACCTGTTGGCGCAGGGCCTGCTGCCTCCGGCGCTGGTGCAGGGTCACCCCGGCTATTTGCGGTCCATGCACGGCGTCAAGCCGGTGGGTGGCTCGCACCTGCACATCGCCGCTTTTGATTTGGCGCGCGGGCCGGATGGCAACTGGTGGGTGGTGTCGCAGCGCACACAGGCACCATCGGGCCTGGGCTATTTGATGGAGAACCGGCTGGCGGTGTCGCGCCTGTTCCCCCGCGCGTTTGAAGACCTGCAGGTGCAACGCATGGCCGGCACCTACCGCGCGCTGATCGACAGCATCAAGGCCATGAGCCCGGCAGGTCAGGAGGCGCACATTGCGCTGCTGACACCGGGGCCCTACAACGAAACCTATTTCGAGCATGCCTACCTGGCGCGCTACCTGGGGCTGACGCTGGTGGAGGGCAGCGACCTGATCGTGCGCGACCAGCGGCTGTTCCTGAAGACGCTGCGCGGCCTCGTTCCCGTGCATGGCCTGCTCAAGCGTCTGGACGACCAGTTCCTCGACCCCCTGGAATTGCGCGCCGATTCCACACTGGGCGTGCCCGGCCTGCTGCAGGTGATTCGCGCCGGCAATGTGCTGGTGGCCAATGCGCCGGGGTCCGCCTTTTTGGAATCGCCGGCGCTGCTAGGTTTCATGCCAGCCTTGTCCAAGCACCTGTTGGGCGAAGAGCTGCTGCTGCCGGCCCTGCCCACCTGGTGGTGTGGTGAGCGTTCGGCGATGGACGAGGTGCTGCCGCGTCTGTTTGAGTGTGCCATCAAGCCAACCTACCCTGGTTCCACGATCCATGGCAACTTTGACGCCGTGCTGGGGCGCACGCTGTCGCCGCGCGAGCTGGATGAGTGGGCGGGTCGCATTGCCCTGCACCCCGACGACCACACCGTACAGGCCTATATGCCGCTGTCGCAAATGCCCACATGGCAGCGCCCTGGACCGAACGCCGGTGTGGTGCCACGTTCGGTGATGCTTCGGGTGTTTGCCGTGTCGCAAGGGCCGCAGTCGTGGTCCGTGCTGCCCGGCGGCCTGGCGCGCGTGGCCGGTGGCAATACCGATGTGGCGTCGATGCAGCATGGCGGCAGCAGTGCCGACGTCTGGGTCATGACCAGCGGCGATGTGGACAAGACCACTTTGCTGCAACCGCCGCTGACGCCGTCGGTGCTGGCCCAGCGCACGCGCCAGGTCACCAGCCGCGCGGCCGAGAATCTCTATTGGTTGGGCCGCTATACCGAGCGGTCCGAAAACGCGGTGCGCCTGGCCCAGCTCACGCTGGAATGCCTGGCTGGCGAAGACCAGACCGCCCAACCGCTGCTGAGCTGGCTGGGCCAGATGGCGCTGGCCAACACCCTGGTGCTGCCGGGTGTGCCGACCCTGACGCCCGCGCCGCAGACACGCCGCGTGTTTGAGCGCTCGCTGATTGCCAGCCTGGGCAGCAGCGAACAAGCCACCAGCGTGGGCTACAACCTGCGCGCCGTGCGCCTGGCAGGCGCCACAGTGCGCGAGCGCCTGTCACAAGAGCACTGGGCGCTGATGCAGCGCACGGAAGCCGCGTTTTTTCAAAGCTGTGCCCACACGGCCACGGGCTCCGACTATTCCACGCTGCACGCACTGACCGCCCTGAAACGCGCCAGTGACCACCTGGCGGCCATCACCGGACTGCAAACCGACCGCATGATCCGCGACGACGGCTGGCGGCTGCTGAGCATCGGGCGCCACATCGAGCGCCTGGGCTTTTTGTCCAAAGCGCTGGCCATGGGTTTCTCCACCGGCTCGGTGCACCTACACGGTGGCTTCGAGGCGATGGTGGCCCTGTTTGACAGCACCATCACCTTCCACGCGCAGTACCAGCAAAGCCACGATATCGCGGCGCTGGTGGACCTGCTGGTACTGGACCGCGACAACCCCCGCTCGCTGGCCTGGGTGGCCCACACCTTGCGCGGCCGCCTGGCCAAGCTGGCGGGCAGCGCGCCCGACCAGTTGGGCCTGCTGTCGTACAGCGTGCCCAACCCCGCGCTATGGCAACTGGAGCCACTGTGCGATCCGGGTGGCCATGCTGCGTTTGCCAAGTTGACCGACTTGCTGCAGAGTTGCAGTGAGGCCGCCTACCAGGTCTCCGAGGAGATCGGCGCCACCTATTTCACCCATTCCGGTGACAGTGGACAAAGCCTGGGCGCTTGAAGAAAAACGGTTTGCCATGCAATTGCACATCACCCACGAGACCTGTTACGACTATGCGCCGGTGGTGGATATTGCCCAGCACATGGCCTACCTGCAGCCGCTGAACACCAGCACGCAGCGGCTGCTGAGCCACAACCTGTATATCTCGCCCGAGCCTGCCCAGCAAACAGCCACACTGGATGTGTACGGCAACACCCGCCAGTTTTTCTCGTTGCAGGTGGCACACTCCCAACTCAAGGTGGTGGCCCACAGCCTGGTGTCCACACAAGCGCCCCAAGCGTGGGAGAGCACGGTACCCTGGGAGCAGGTGCGCGAACACTTTCGCTACTGTGCCAAGAACCCGTTTGATGCGGCGGCCGAGTTTGTGTTTGCCTCGCCGTATGTGCCACGCCATGCCGAATTTTCCGCCTACGCGCGGCCCAGCCTTGTCAGTGATGCGCCCTTGCTGCTGGCCGCCCGCGACCTGATGCAACGCATCCACCATGATTTCACCTATGAGAGCCACAGCACCGAGGTCAATACGCCGGCGCTGCAGGCGCTGGCCCAGCGCAAAGGCGTGTGCCAGGATTTTGCCCACATCATGATTGCCTGCCTGCGCGCCCATGGCCTGCCGGCGCGCTACGTCAGCGGCTATCTGCTGACCCAGCCCCCACCGGGCCAGCCACGCCTGGTGGGCAGCGACGCCTCCCATGCGTGGATATCGGTGTACCTGCCCGACGCCGGTGATGGGGTGCAGGGCGGACGCTGGTGCGACTTCGATCCCACCAACAACCGTGACGGCTGGGGCAGCCCCGGCGAAGACTACGTGACACTGGCCATAGGGCGGGACTACGCCGATGTATCACCCGTGCGGGGCGTGATCCACGGTGGCGCGCACCACCGGCTCAAGGTCGGCGTGACGGTGGAGCCGGCCGACCCCGATGCATGGACGGGGCAGAGCCAGAGCCAAGGTCAAGGTATGAATCAGTCACAATCACAATCCCAGTCCCCTGCGAAATCTCCGGGTGCTATGTTTTAGATAGCTGCATCCGCTTATTCCACGAGGGCTAGAGGCATATTTCACTCATTACTTTGCAACCGAGACACGCACCATGAGCATTTACGACACCCTCGCCCGTCTGGGCATCACCCTGCCCCCCGTCGCCATTCCAGCGGCCGCCTACGTGCCTTTTGTGCAGACCGGCAACCTGGTCTTCCTGAGCGGCCACATTGCCAAGAAAGACGGCAAGCCCTGGGTTGGGCAGTTGGGCAAGAACATGGCCACCGAAGAGGGCAAGGCCGCCGCACGCGCCATCGCCATTGACCTGATGGGCACGCTGCACGCCGCTGTTGGCGACCTGAACCGCATCAAGCGCATCGTCAAGCTGATGTCGCTGGTCAACTCCACCGGCGACTTTACCGAGCAGCACCTGGTCACCAACGGTGCCAGCGAGTTGTTCGGAGAGGTCTTTGGCGACAAGGGTGCGCATGCCCGTAGCGCCTTTGGCGTGGCCCAAATTCCCCTGGGCGCCTGCGTTGAAATCGAGCTGATCGCCGAACTGGCGTAGTGCAGCCTCCGTGCACCGGCTCGGACCATGCACCTGAAATCCCTTGCCCTGTTGCTCTGGGCTCTGGCCCTGACACTGTGGACGCCGCTTGCGAGCGGCAGCCCGGTGGCACCGGACGCAAGCTTTCCTGCCATTGAACTGGCGCGCGACGGCGCCGGGCGCATCGAAGTGGGTGCGCGCATGGGCGTGCTGGTGGACCCTTCGGGATCGCTGAGTCTGGAACAGGCGCGCTCCGCCGGGCCGGCCTGGCAAGTGATCACCCGGCTGTCCCCCAATTTCGGTTTCACCCAGGACGCGCACTGGTTCCGGTTCCAGATGGACAACCGGGACCCGCAGGCGCTCGCCCGCTTCATCGAGCTGCCGATACCGTTTCTGGACGATGTGCGGCTGTATCACTTTGCCGGCAATGTGCTGCAGGTGCAGTACGCGCTGGGCGACGAACAGCCCTATGCGCAACGGGTCGTGCGCCACCGCAACTTCATCATGCCGGTGCAGTTGGCACCCGGCACCAACGAGATTTACCTGCGCCTGGCCTCGACCGGCACCATCGAGGCCCCGCTGCGGATCTGGGACCCGGTACAGTTCCACGCCGCCAGCAACGATGAGAACCTGGTCCAGGGTGCCGTGGTCGGCATCCTGCTAGTCATGGTCATCTACAACCTGTTTGTGTTCTTCGCCACACAGGACGTCAACTACCTGTACTACATCGGCTTTGTCGCCAGCTACCTGCTGTTTCACCTGACCCTCACGGGCTACATGTTTGCCTATGTGTGGCCGAACGCCGTGCGCTGGAACAGCTTCGCCATCTCCACCTTCGTCGCCAGTTCGGGCTTCTTCACCTGCCTGTTCACAACCAGTTTTCTCAAGCTGCGCAGCTTCTCCAGTCCGGCCTTCTATTGGGTGCGTTCGCTGATGCTTCTCAGCGCAGCGCTGTGCGCATCGACCTTTGTGCTGCCCTACTCCACGACCATCCGCATCGGGGCGTCCATTTCCATGCCCATTGCGGTCACGGCCCTGGCGATGGGGTACTGGCGCTGGTGGAAGGGGGCCAAGTTTGCGCGCTTTTACTGCCTGGCCTGGTCGGCGATCCTGGTCGGTGTGTCGGTACTCAATGCCAGCAAGCTCGGGTGGTTGCCGATCAATGTCTGGACCGAGAACGCTTCGCAGTTTGGCATCGTGATGCTGGTGGTGCTGCTGTCGTTCACGCTGGCCGACCGGATCAACACCGACCGCACGCTGCGGATCAATGCCCAGGCCGTGGCCCTGGGCCATGAGCGCAAGGCCCGTGCCAGTCAGCACGCACTGATTGCGGCCAAGGAGCGCGCCAACCGGGAGCTGGAAGCGCGCGTGGAGTCCCGCACCACGGACCTCAACAACACACTGGCGCAACTCAAGATCGCCAACGACCAGTTGTTGGCCCTGTCAACTACGGACGGGCTGACGCAGATCGGCAATCGAACCTGCTTCGACGCGGCCGTGGTCGTGGAGTTGCGCCGTGCCCAACGGCTGCACATGCCGTTGACCGTCATCCTGTTCGACATCGACCACTTCAAGCGCATCAACGACACCTATGGCCACCCGGCCGGTGACGCCTGTCTGCGCGCACTGGCCGAACGCCTGCGCCCCCGCGTCCACCGCGCGGGCGACATTCTGGCGCGCTACGGTGGCGAAGAATTTGTCATTGCCCTGATTGGTGTCGACGCAGTGAATTCTGCTGCGCTGGCGGAAGAGTTGCGCGCCAGCATTCAATCCCTGGTGGTCACGTTTGACAACCACACCATCCGTTTTACGGCCAGCTTTGGACTGGTGTCCGCGGTGCCGCTGGCCGACAGCCAGGTGCTGGACTATGTGTCTGCGGCCGACCGGGCCCTGTATGCGGCCAAGAACGATGGGCGCAACTGCGTGCGCACCGGCACGCTGATGGTCGCGGCGGCTTAATACTGCAACGATTTACGCCCGGTGGTGGTGGTCCGCCACCTGGAACACTGCCACCGCGTCCTTCATGCGGTCTGCCTGCTCGCGCAGGCTCTCGGCGGCCGCGGCGCTTTCCTCCACCAGCGCGGCGTTTTGCTGCGTCATTTGGTCCAGGTCACCAATGGCCTGGTTCACACCGGCAATGCCGGTGCTCTGTTCATTGGCGGCGGCCGTGATCTCGCCAATGACATCGGCCACCCGGCGCACCGACTGGACAATCTCTTCCATCGTGGCGCCCGCATCGGTCACCAAGCGGGTGCCGGATTCGACCTTTTCCACCGAGGTGTCGATCAGCCCCTTGATCTCCTTGGCCGCCGCCGCACTGCGCTGCGCCAGGCTGCGCACCTCGCTGGCCACGACGGCAAATCCGCGGCCCTGCTCGCCGGCTCGCGCTGCCTCCACGGCCGCATTGAGAGCCAGGATGTTGGTCTGGAACGCGATGCCGTCAATGACCCCGATGATGTCGGCAATCTTCTTGCTGCTGGCGTCGATCTCCTGCATCGTGGTCACCACCTGGGTCACCACGCTGCCGCCGCGCTGCGCCACGGTGGAGGCGCTGGCGGCCAGGGCACTGGCCTGGCGGGAGTTTTCGGTGCTGTGCTGCACCGTGACGGTCAGCGCATCCATGCTGGACGCCGTGGACTGCAGGTTGCTGGAGGTTTGCTCGGTCCGCTGCGCCAGGTCGTTATTGCCCTGGGCGATCTCGGCACTGGCCGTTGCGATGTTGTCGGTGCTCATGCGCACCTGGGCCACCATGCGCCCCAGCGAATCGTTCATCGTCGCCAGAGAGCGCAACAAACTGCCAAACTCGTCCTGGCGCTGGGTGATGATGCTGGAACTCAAGTCCCCCTGCGCAATCCGGGCGGCCAGAGCATTGGCCTGGTCCAGCGGGTCGCGGATGGAACGCACCAGCCAACCGGTGCCCACCGTAATGAGCACCACCACGACGACCAGCCCCACGACAATGCCAATACTGTTGCTTTGGCGACGGCTCTCGGTCTGCGCCTGCACATCCACAACGTGCTGCTCCTGCATTTTGACCAATTCCTTTTGCGCCCCTATATACAGGCCCAAGGCTGGCAGGTACTGGGTGTTCATGATCTTCAGGGCTTCCTCCACATTGCCGTCAGCGCGTGCCTTGCGGGCCTTGTCCCGCAATTCAATCACGGGCTTGCGGAAATCGGCGATCCTGGCCAACTGGGCACGATCGGCGTCCGTGATCGGAAGGGACTCCAGTTTTTTTTGCAGTGCCGTGATCTGATCGCTGGTGGCATTCACCGCTTCCTTGAAGGCAGCTGCAACACCCGGTTCACCGCTCAGGATAATGGCCGTGTTGCGCACCGCATTGGTCTCGGTCAATCCATTCCACTGGGTTGTCACCTGCACCAGCTGCAGGGCAATGTCCTGTCGGGCGCGCCCCTCCGCCAGAATGCCGGCGCTACGCACCAGACCGACGCCGGCAATGGTGGTCAGCAGGACCAACACCAGCACGATGAAGACCCAAAGCTTGGTGGAAATCTTTAGCCGACTAAGCTGTTCCATGCATGTTCTCCGGTGTTGTTGTTGTGCCAGCCCGCGCTGGTCTCTTTTCCCGAGAATAGCACCGTGCACGGCACCCGCACAAGCGCTAGAGAAGCTTCACCACCCCTTGCTCCGAAACATGGCGCAGGCACTCCGCGGGCACCCGCTGGGGCGCAATCTCCGCCAATGGCACCAATACAAAGGCCCGCTGCCACATCCGGGGGTGGGGAATGGTCAGCGCCGCACTGCTGATCTGCCCGTCCCCGTACAACAGGATGTCCAGGTCCAGCGTGCGGGGCGCATTGCGGTAGGGCCGCTCACGACCGGCCGCCCATTCAATGCCATGCAAACAGCGCAGGAGATCGGGCGCCGTCAGGTGGGTTTGCAATGCAACGACTGCATTGATGTAATCCGGCCCGCTGGAATCAACCGGTGCTGAACGGTACAGCGATGACTGCCCTGTGAGCACGACTCCTTGCGAAAGACCCAACTGGTGCACGGCTTGCATCAGCGTGCCGGCGGCGTCCCCCAGATTGGCGCCCAGGCCGACATAGGCGGTCACCGGCTCGCGCATGGGCACATTCAGCTGCCAGACTCGCCCGCACCATCCGGGTTGCCTGCTGCGCCCTTGGCCGCACCGCTGCGCCGGCGCCGGCGGCGTTTGCGCGGGGCTCCTGCATCGCCCTCGCCGGGCGCTGCGCCAAAGTCTTCCGCAGCAGCCGCAGGGGACGCAGCCGGTGCAGTCACCGCCACGGAACCATCGGCCCCAGACGCCTCGGCCCGCGGCACTCGCGCAACCCGGGGGGCGCGCTGGCGCTTGTGTTGTTCTTCGCGCACCTGGTCCACCAGGTCCTGGCGCAGGGTGTCGTCGGCCATGCTGAACTCCTGCCACCAGTCGGCCAGCATCTCGTCCACCTCGCCAATGTCGGCACGCAGGCGCATGAAGTCAAACGCCGCCCGAAACCGTGGCTGGTCGACCATGCCAAACGGCGTGCTGCCCACGCGCTTCTCAAAGCGCGGCTGCATGACCCAGATCTCGCGCATGTCGCCGGCCAGCTTGCCGCCGCCCGAAACATCGCCAATGCGCGCATGGAACACATCGTCGATCGCATCCATCAGCGCGGGATGCGAATGCTGGCGCTGTTCCAGGCGGCGGGCCCAGCCGTCCCGCACATCAGCCCACAGCACGCAGGCCAGCAGGAAGCTTGGCGCCACAGGCTTGCCTTCGCCGACGCGGCGATCCGTGTCCTTGAGTGCTGCGTTGACAAAGGGCTGGTCGGCGCGTTCCACCACCACATCCAGCAGCGGGTAGATGCCGCGTGCCATGCCCAGCTTCTTGAGCTGTTCGATGGAGGCCAGCGAATGGCCGGTTTGCAGCAGCTTGAGCATTTCGTCAAACAGGCGGCTCTGCGGCACGTCGGCCAGCAGCTCCTGCGACTTGACCAGCGGTGCCGCCGTTTTGGCCTCCAGCGCAAAGCCCAGCGGGCTGAGCTTGGCGGCAAAGCGCACAGCCCGGATGATGCGCACCGGGTCTTCGCGGTAGCGTGTGGCGGGGTCGCCAATCATGCGGATGACGCGGTTCTTCACGTCCTTGAAGCCATTGTGGTAGTCCACTACGACCTGCGTTTGCGGGTCGTAGTACATGGCGTTGATGGTGAAGTCGCGGCGCACTGCGTCTTCTTCCTGCGGCCCCCACACGTTGTCGCGCAGCACACGACCGGTGGAATCCACCGCGTGTTTCATGCCGGCCAGTTCGCTGCGGCTGGTTTTCTCATTGCCGGCTACCTGTTCGGCCGCGGCGTTGTCCAGGTAGGCCCGGAACGTGGAGACTTCAATCACCTCATGCTCGCGGCCACGGCCATAGACCACGTGCACGATGCGAAAGCGCCGCCCAATGATGAAGGCGCGCCGGAACAGGCCCTTGACCTGCTCGGGCGTGGCGTTGGTGGCCACGTCGAAGTCCTTGGGGCGCAAGCCGACCAGCAGGTCGCGCACCGCGCCACCCACCACATAGGCTTCATAACCCGCGGCGTGCAGCGTGCGCACCACGTTGATGGCACGCTCGTCGACCAGGTTGGGGTCTATGCCGTGCACCTCGACCGGCACATCCACCCGTTTGCCAAATTTGGGTTGTTTGCGGGCCAGTGCGGCGGGCGATTTGCCCAGCAGTTTGTCGATAAATTTTTTGATCATTTCTTCTCTAGCTAAACAGGTCAAGTATGCGCCATCCACGTTGTTGCGCCAATGCACGCAAGCGCGGGTCCGGGTTGGTCGCCACGGGAACGGTGGCTTTCTCCAGCAGTGGCAGGTCGTTCATGGAATCGGAGTAAAACGTGGTGTGCACGGCATCCCAGTCCAGCCCGCGCGCCTGCAGCCACTGCGCCACCCGCGTAACCTTGCCTTCACGAAACGAGGGCACCCCGCGTATGCCACCCGTAAACCAGCCGGTGCCACCTACCGAGGTGTCACGCTCCAGCTCCACGGCAATCAGCTCATCGACGCCAAAGGCCGTGGCAATGGGTCGGGTCACAAATTCATTGGTGGCCGTCACAATGACCACCACATCACCCGCCTGCTGGTGCTGGCGGACCAGCTCCAGCGCCCGGGGCTGTATGGATTTCTGGACGGTAGCCCTCATGAAATCTGCATGTGCCGCTATCGATTCAGTAGCACCGCGTTTGCAGACCGCCTCTGTGGCAAAGCGCACATAGTCGTGCACATCGAGCGTGCCGGCCTGGTACTGGGCGTAAAAGGCATCGTTCTGGCGCTTGAAGGCTACGGGGTCCACCCAGCCGCGCTGGATGGTGAACTCGCCCCAGGCGTAGTCCGAATCGATAGGGATCAGCGTATGGTCCAAATCAAATAAAGCTATTCGGGTCATCAATTGTTTTCCATCATGGATTTGATCAGCGGTATGGTGATGGCCCGCTTGGTTTGCAGGGCATAGCCGTCAAGCAGCTCCAGCAGCTCCATCAGGTGGCCCAGGTCCCGACTGAAGCGGGTGAGCATGAAGTCCATGACATCGTCGCCGAGAAAAACCCCGCGCGCATCGGCAGCCTGGCGCAAGACGGCGCGGCGCTCGGGCTCGCTCAGGGGCTGCAGGCTGAATACATGGCCCCAGCCCAGGCGCGTGCGCAGGTCGTCACGCAACTGAAGTTCCACCGGTGCGTACTCACCAGCAGCCAGCACCGGACGCTGGTGGGTCTGGGCATTGACAAACCAGTTGAACGCGGTGTGCTGCTGGGCTGCCGTGTACAGGTGCACGTCATCGAGCACCACCGCGGCCCACGACTCGTTGAACTCTGGCGCTTCGTGCACCGACGCATCCAGCCAGCCCACGCGGCCACCTTGCTCCCGCAACGCCTCGCGGGCGGCCTTGAGCAAATGGCTCTTGCCGCTGCCCGTCGGACCCCAGAAATAGGTGGGCACGGGCGAACGCGTCGCCACATGGTTGCTGGAGTTGGACTTGGAGCCTACCCACATTTCCATGTGCCGCAGGGCCGCCGTGTTGGGCCCGGCACAGAAGTTGGCAAGGGTCGGTCCGGCGGACAAACCAATGTCGAGCGCAATCTGTTTCATGCTTTTGCCATCAACCCTGGTACAGGCGGCTGGACAGATAACCCGTCCGGACGCGGCGCACCGCGACGAGCAAGACGGCACTGACGGGCAATGCAATCAGCACCCCCACAAAGCCAAACAGTTGCCCAAAGGCCAGCAAGGCGAAAATGACAGCCAGCGGGTGCAGGCCAATGCGCTCGCCCACCAGGCGCGGAGTCAGGAAAAAGCTCTCGACCACCTGGCCCAGGCCATACACCGCAGCCACCATGGCCACCGTGTAACCCAGCCCCGATTCGGCAGAGAACTCCAGCAGGCCCGCCAGCGCCGCCAGGACCATGCCGACCCCAAACCCCAGATAGGGTACAAAAATCGCCATGCCAGTAAAGACACCGATCGGCAGCGCCAGATCCAGTCCGAACAGGCCCAGCCCGACGCTGTAGAAGACCGCCAAAATCAGCATCACCAGCAGTTGGCCCCGCAGGTACTGCCCCAACACGCCATCGGCTTCAGCCATGAAGCTATCGGTTGCGACGCGCAGACGCGGCGGAATCAGGTGGCGCAACTGCTGGACAAAATGATCCCATTCCATCAACAGGTAGAAAAGCGCCACGGGAATCAGAATGGCGTTGCCAATCAGTGACAACGCGACACTGCCGCCCAATTTGAGCGAGGCAAGGACCGAGCCGGCGATGTCTTCCATGTTGCCGCTGAGGTGTGTCACGGCAAAAGCCTTGACACTGGCGACGTTCAGCGTCAGGTGTATGCCCCATTGCGCCAGCCAGGGCTTCAGCGAGTTGTTCACACCCTCCAGCAGCAGCGGCAATTGTTCCCGCAACAGCGGCAGCTCTTTGGCCATGATGGGAACCATCAGCAGCAGTATGGCCAACACCGCCACCAGAAACAGCAACTCCACCAGCACCACGGCCAGCAACCGGGGAATCCGCCCGCGTCCGACTTCGTCAAGCCAGTCCACCAACGGCGTCAGGGCGTAGGCCAGCACGGCCGCCACGACAAACGGCGTCAGCACCGGCGCGAGCAGCCACAACACACCGGCCAGCAGGACGGCGATCAGGCTCCAGGCAGCAAAAGTTTTTTGGGGAGGGGTGAATTGCATACAGAAACGCGGGGGCGAACCCTTAAAATCTAGGCAAATTCTATCGGGCTCAGCTATCGAGCTCCGTCCAGGCAGCCTTCGCACCCCCATTCACATGACCCAATCCAGCTCCCCCACCCCCCTGTCGTACAAAGATGCCGGTGTTGATATTGACGCCGGCGACGCCCTGGTCGAACGCATCAAACCCCTGGCCAAGCGGACCATGCGCGAGGGCGTGCTGGCCGGCATTGGCGGTTTTGGCGCGCTGTTTGAAGTGCCCAAACGCTACAAAGAACCCGTGCTCGTGAGCGGCACCGACGGCGTGGGTACCAAGCTCAAGCTGGCGTTTGAGTGGAACATGCACGACACCGTGGGCATTGATCTGGTGGCCATGAGCGTCAATGACGTGCTGGTGCAAGGTGCCGAGCCCCTGTTCTTCCTGGACTACTTTGCCTGCGGCAAGCTGGATGTGGATACGGCCGCAGCCGTCATCGGCGGCATTGCCAAGGGCTGCGAGCTCTCCGGTTGCGCGCTGATCGGTGGCGAAACGGCGGAAATGCCCGGCATGTACCCCGCCGGTGAATACGATCTGGCCGGTTTTGCCGTTGGCGCGGTCGAAAAGTCCAAGATTCTCACGGGGGCCGATGTGAAGCCTGGCGACGTGGTGCTGGGCCTGGCCAGCCACGGCGTGCATTCCAATGGCTTTAGCCTGGTGCGCAAGTGCATCGAGCGCGCTGAGGCCGCTGGCACGGTTCCCGCCACGCTGGACGGCAAGCCTTTCAAACAGGCCATCATGGAACCCACCCGCCTGTATGTGAAAAACGTGCTGGCCGCACTGGCCGCCCACCCCATCAAGGCCCTGGCCCACATCACGGGCGGCGGCCTTCTGGAAAACATTCCGCGCGTGCTGCCTGCAGGAACGGCCGCCCACCTGAAAAAGGGCAGCTGGCCACAGACCGAACTGTTTGCCTGGCTGCAAAAGACCGCCGGCATTGACGACATTGAAATGAACCGCACCTTCAACAACGGCATCGGCATGGTCGTGGTCGTGGATGCCGCCAACGCAGAAGCCACCGCCGCCACGCTGCGCGCCAGCGGCGAGACGGTGTACACCATCGGAGTGATCGCCCCCCTGGGCAGCACGGCGGCCGTGGTCGTTGCCTGAACGGCCGCCCGCGCCCGCGTAGGCCCCGGTCGACCGTCAGACAATGATGTCCTAAATTGATCGACTCTGGTCTGTATCTGAGTCGACAGCGAAGTTGACACAGTGAAAAATCAGGACTCCCAAGCATTAACATGGAGTCCTAAAATGAACACTGCCCTGATCGTCATCGATGTCCAGGAATCTTTCCGCCACCGCCCGTTCTTCACCGAGCAGGACCTGCCCGCCTACCTGACTGCCCAAAACGCGCTGATTGAAGGCTGCGTCCAGCGCGGTGTGCCGGTGGTACGCATCTTTCACACCAGCGGCCCCGGCACTCCCGACAACCCGTTTGCCCCCGAATCCGGCCATGTCCGCCCCCTGCAGGGACTGCTGGACTTTGATGCCGCCGCCACCTTCACCAAGCACCGCCACAGCGCGCTGGTGGGCACCGGGCTGGATGTCTGGCTGACCAGCCACGGTATCCAGCGCCTCATCATCAGCGGCATCCGCACCGAACAATGCTGCGAAACCACCACCCGCCACGCCTCCGACCTGGGCTGGAACGTGGACTTCGTGACCGACGCGACCCTGACCTTCGACATGGTGCAGCCCGATGGCCACACCCTGGCCGCAGCCGACATCGTGGCCCGTACCGCCACCGTGCTGCAGGGCCGCTTTGCCACCCTGTACAGCGTCCAGCAGGCGCTGGACCGCGCCACCGAAGACGCGCCCGCATGAACGCATCCACCAGCCTGCAGGTGGCCATTCTGGCGTTTGACGACGTCGAGGCGCTGGACTTTGCCGGCCCGTATGAAGTCTTCACCACAGCCACCCGGGTGCTCGCGCGCACAGAACCCACACGCGCACCACTGTTCAGTGTGCACTGCGTGGCGCGCCACCGCACACCGGTCCGTGCCCGGGCCGGGCTGCAGATACTGCCGGACCAGGACTTTGCCTTTTGCCCGGCCGCCGATGTACTGATCGTGCCAGGCGGCGTGGTCGATGCCGCCCTGGCCTGCCCCGAAACGCTGGCCTGGATTCGGCAGGTCAGCGCCACGGCAAAGATCACGGCGTCGGTCTGCACCGGAGCCTTCCTGCTAGCGGCCAGCGGCGTGCTGACCCATGGGCGCGCCACCACCCACTGGGAAGACGTGACCGATCTGCGCCAACGCCACCCGGAGCTGGACGTGGTCGACAGCGTGCGCTGGGTCGATGACGGCGGTCCGGTGACTTCGGCTGGCATCAGCGCCGGCATCGACATGTGCCTGCACCTGGTCGAACAGTTGGCAAAACCTGCGCTTGCCGAGCGTACGGCCCGCCAAATGGACTTTGCATGGACCCGCAACTGATTCGCGTTGCATTCGTCATGCTCCCCAATGGACTGGCACTGGACTGGGCTGGCCCGGCCGAAGCCCTGCGCATCGCCAACCAGCTGTTGCGCAGCCAGGCCCAGCCCGAGCGCTTTGCTCTCGAATTCGTCGGCCCCAACCCCGAGGCCATGAGTTCGGTCGGCCTGCAGCTGGCCGGTCTGCTGCCGTTGCCCACGCCACCCAACCAGCAACAGGCCCCCGATCCGCGGTCGCTGTGGGTGGTGCTGATCGGCATGCCGGGCCAACGGATTCCCATTGACGACGCCCCCACCCAGACCCTGCTGCACTGGCTGCGCGGCCTGCGCCTGGCGGCCGGGCAGGTGGAACTGGTCACCATCTGCGCCGGATCGGTACTGGCTGCGCACGCTGGCCAACTGGCCGGGCGGCGCGCCACCACCCACCACCAGCATCTGGAGGAGTTGCAGCAGGTGGAGCCGCGTTGCGACGTGGTGGCCAACCGCGTGTTTGTGGAGGATGCGCCGGTGTACAGCAGTGCGGGTGTGACGACCGGCATTGATCTGGTCTTGCACCGCATCAGCGCCGTGTGTGGCCCGGCACTGGCGGCGCAGGTGGCGCAAACCATGGTGGTGGCGCTGCGCCGTGGCCCCAACGACCCGGAGTTATCACCGTTTCTGGCCTACCGCGCCCACCTGCACCCGGCCCTGCACCGGGTACAGGACGCCGTCAGCCATGCACCGGATACCGCCTGGACGGTTCCCGCCATGGCCGAGGTCGCCCATACCTCGCCACGCCACCTGACACGGCTGTTTCTGGAGCACGCCGGCCTTGCCCCCCTGCAATACCTGCGGCGCATCCGGCTGGCGGTGGCCCAGACCGCGCTGCAATCCGGCCGCAATGTGACCCAGGCCGCCGAGATGGCCGGATTCAGTTCGGACACCCAGCTGCGCCGGGCCTGGCACCAGTTCGCGCAGCGGGGTACGCCGTCCGATCCGCACGCTGTGCTGTAGGGCCGCCACACCGCCCATCCCACACCAGGCGCCGTATTTCCCACCGAAATGCCATTCGTCGCAATGGAGATGAAATTTGCGCGGGCAATGTCTACATTTCAGTCATCGGGCCGCTGTGGACCGTAACCGGAGAAGACCATGCTGCACAACTACCATACCCAGTTCAAGCTTGCTGCCCTCGCCTTTGCGGTCCTGATGACCCTGGCCGTCAATGGCTCCGTGTTGCTGCGTTTTGACGCCATGGCCCAAGGGTCGGTCATGCAAATCACATTGCCCACCGTCACCGTCTACGGACGCTAGAACCGATGCAAAAGATGGAGCCGGGCGCGCATTCCAGCCCGCGGATTGCCGGCTTTTTTGCGGCTCTGCTGGCAAGCTGCCTGCTGTTTCTGGCCGGGGTCCCGGCCCATGCGTGGGACCTTCTGGGCTACAAGAACGTCGTCGGCTCCGGCCACGCCAGCAGCGAGAAACGCGAGTTGACGCCGTTCCACCAGATCGCAGTCGACTTGCCCTGCAAAGTCGAATTGATCCAGGGCGCAAGCGAAGCGGTGCTGATAGCGGCCGACGACAACCTCTTGCCGCTCATTGAAACCGTCGTCAAGAATGGCCAACTCACGATCAAGCCCGCCAAAGGCGTGAACCTGTCCAGCCGCAGCAGCATCCAGCTCACGGTGCATGCCCGCACCGTCGATGGTTTGTCGCTGGCAGGCTCCGCCGACCTGTTGGCGGCACGCCTGCAGTCGCCCAAACTCTCTACCAGCATTGCCGGTTCGGGCAGTATGACCATCAAGGAATTGCAGAGCGATGCCCTGTCAGTGTCGATCGCCGGAAGTGGCCGCTTTGAAGCCCAGGGAACGGCGGCCGTCATGGATGTCAGCATTGCCGGGTCTGGCGATGTCAAGGCCCCCCGCCTGTCCGTCCAGGACGTCAGCGTCAACATTGCCGGATCGGGGGACGCGACCGTCTGGGCACGCAAGGCCCTGTCGGTCAGCATCGTCGGTTCGGGCGACGTTCGCTACTACGGAGACGCCACGCGCAGTGACACCTCTACCCTGGGTTCGGGCCGTGTCAAACAGCTGGGCATCAGCCCACCGGTCTAGACTTCACCTCGCACCATCCCCAGCAAACGGCCCAAAACGGCTGCGCCGTCGGCACGCAGTCCATTGTGCTCGTACTCATTGGTGACCCAGAGTTTCATGTTGGGGACCAGGGCCGCGGTCTCTTCCGAGAACTCGCGGTGCACGTACATGTCGTCGGAGTAGACGGCCGCCGCCACCGGCACGGTGTTGTGCTGCAGTCGGGCCACGTCGTAGAGGGCAGGCCATGCATCCGTCGCAGCCAGAAGCTCGGCAGCCGCCTTGAGCGGCTGCAACTGCGCGTAGGTGTCGAACATCCACGGGTAGATCATCTCACCGGTGAACAGCACCGGGTCGCTGCCCTCCAAGGCAAACTCCGCAAATTCCGCCAGCAAACGCTGGGCTGACCACTGACTGGCGGTCCCCTGGGTGTAGCAGGCCTCGTGCAGCAGCGAGTAGATCGGGTTCGTGTCGAAGGTTTGCATGTGCTCCAGGTGGAACAGGAAGTTCCATTGCAGCGCACCGCGCCCGTCGCCTCCTGCAACAAAGGCCTCTTCCAGCAAATAGTGAACGGCCTCAAAACCGTCACTCATGCCAAATTGCAACCCCAGTTGCAGAAACCGTTGCGCGGTCAGTTGGGCACCACCGGGCAATCGCACGTCGTGCTGGAGCAGGTGGTCCACGATCTGGCGAACCCGCGCAACATCACCAGGATAGCGCTGGTAGTACAGGCGATTCTTGGCCACCACGCGCCGGTAGGTGGCGCGGTACACATCGTCCGCCGGGCGAAACAGTGACGGAATGCCGCCGGTGATCAGCACCTCCTTGAGCCCCTCAGGTGCCGCGCTCAGGTAGTGCATGGCGCAAAACCCACCATAGCTTTGCCCCAGAATGCTCCATGGGTTCTGGCCGATGATCTGCTGGCGAATGGCCTCCGCATCGCGCACGATGTTGTCGGCGCGAAAGTGCATCAGGTAGTCGGCCTGGGCTCGGGGCTCGCCAAGCTCAGCCAGCGCTTGCGTGGTCACGGGCGTGGAACGCCCGGTGCCACGCTGGTCCAGCAACAGCACCCGGTAGTCTTGCAAGGCGCGACCCAACCAGCCGCTGTTGCTGGTGGGCCGCGGCGCGCCCGATCCGGGTCCGCCCTGAAAGTAGACCAAATAGGGTTGGTTTGCGTCTTCCTTGCCCGGCGCGATCACTTCGCGGGCGTAGACGCTGAGGGTCCGCCCTGGCTGGGAGTAGTCCAGCGGCAGTTCAAAGCTATGGTCGCGCAGGACCAGTCCGGGGATGCGGTGGGTGGTGTGCAGCATCTCTAGCGGCCGGTGATTTCCCGGAAGAAGGCTTCAGGCGACGGTTTGCGTTGCAAGAACGCCTCCACCAGTTCAGACGGAGCGCGCTCACCACCGCGCTCCAGAATCACGGTGCGGTAGCGTGCGCCTACCTGCGGGTCCATCACGTTGGCGCCAAAGGCAGAACGCATGTCCAGCGCGAGCACTTCTGACCACATATAGCCGTAATACCCGGCCTGGTAGCCACCCATCACATGGCCAAAGGCAGCAGGCACCAAGGTTCCGGCCTCATAGCCCAGCGGAGTCTTGCCTTCGAGTTCAATCCAGGTCTGCATGGGGTCCACCGCGGCTGGCGTGTGCAGGGCCATATCCCACGCGGCATACAGGCGCTGACGCCCGTACTGAATACCCTTTCCAAATGCACGCGACGCATTCATCCGCTCAATTAGCTTGGCGTCAATTGGCTTGCAGCTCGGGCACACCTGGGCAAACAGAGCCAGTGATTCAGGCCGGCGCGACCACTCCTCATACATTTGCGAAGGCGCTTCAACAAAGTCGCGCTTGACGCCAGTGCCGGCGTTCAGCACATAACGGGTGCGCGACAGCACGCCATGCATGATGTGCCCGAACTCGTGGAACAGGGTTTCGAGTTCGTTCTGGTCAAACCCGTCGCGGCTGAAGTTCGTCACCAGAACTGACACCGGCGTGCGTCCGCCCGCCAGAGACACGCCCCGAACCGGAAACGCAGCGGCGTGTTTGTATTTGCCATCGCGCGGAAACAGGTCCAGATAGAAGCTCGACAGGTACTTGCCACTGGCACTGTCAAACACATCGTAGCCTCGCACATCGGCCTGCCACACCGGCAAAGCCTTGTTCGGCTTGAACTGCACCCCGTACAGGGTGCTGGTGACTTGCATCATCCAGTCAATCGTGGGATCGGTGGGAAACTGCATGCGCACCGCATTCTGGTCCACGCTATAGCGCTGCTTTTTCAGGCGCTGCTGATAAAACAACACGTCCCAGCGCTTGAGGACTGCATCCTTATCGGCGGTGAAGGCCACTTTCTCGGCGCGCAACGCATCGAGCTCCTTGCGTTCCAACGCATCCACCTTGCCCTGCACCTCGTCGAGGAATCGCGTCACTGCGGCGGCCGAGCCCGCCATCTTGCGTTTGATTGCCCAGTCGGCAAAGCTGGTTTCCCCCATCAGCTGCGCCAGCTCCAACCGCAACCCTACAGCTTCCTGCAGCAGTGCCAGATTGGCCTGACCGCCACGACTCTGGAAGGCGCTCCAGTAGGCCTTGCGGGTGCTCTCCACCTGCACGTTGCCCATGATGGCTTCGTATTCCGGGTAGTCCAGTCCAAACAGGTAGTTACCTTCTCCGTCGCGCGCCCGATTGCTGAGCGCACCCGGCAGCACTCCTTGCAAGGAGGCCTCTGAAAATGCCAGCTTGGTTGTGACGTCACGCACATTGCGGGAAAAGTCCTGGGACAGTTTGTCCAGTCGTTCAAAAATGGCCTTGGCCCGCTCGCGTTTGACTGCCGGCAGGCTTACGCCGCGCTCTTCAAAATCATCCAAAATGCTCTGCCGCGCCATGGTGTCGATCGGATCGGTCGTGCGCAGCGCCTTGACCCGTTGGAACAGCGCCTCGCTTTGCAGGTATTCGTTGGGCAGGGCCGACAGCAACAGGTCGCAGGCCTCCGCCGCCTTGCGCACCTCGGGGTCGGGACTGGTTTCGGACAGCAGTCCGATGGGCCCACCAATGTCCTGCAATCCCATATCGAGTTCATTCCATGCATGCAACACCGTCTTCACGTTGACACGCCGCAGCGGCAGGGCTTTGATCTTGTCCACGCGCTGACGTGCCTGGGCAATGCTCTTGTCGCATAGTTGGGGAATCTCTGCTGCGGTGGGCTGCGCGATCACGCCGCGCGGGGCGGCCAGGGCATGGGGAAGGAAACATGCGGCGAAGGCCGCGAGCACCGTGGTGTGAAGCTTCATTGGCAATCCTGAAATCGGGTTGAGTGTGGATTGGCCGGATTGATCCGGCACAACCGCGACAGCCTTTTGGGTGCGCGGGATGCGAAATTATAGGCAGCAGCCTGCCAGCGTCATGATCGCCGCAGCGCGTCCACCCAGTCGGCAATGGCATCCAGATTGACACGGTCATCGGCGTGCACCAGATAGCACTCCAGATCTGCCAGCGCCTGCTCGATATGACCCAACTCGGCGTGTGCGAGTCCGCGGTCACGGTACTCCGGCCAAGACTTGGGCAACAGCACGACGAGCCGCTCCTGCACCGCCAGCAGACGCTCCCAGTCGTTCTGGGATTTGTGGATTTCTTTCAGGTTGCGCAGCATGCGTGCAATGATGTCGCGCGACGGTGCCGTTTGCAGGTACAGCCCCAATGGCGTCTCCAACTCGTCCACCAGACCGCTGCGCTTGCGGTAGGGCTCCAGCCGCTCAGACAGCTCTTCACGACTCAGCGACTTGCCACTCAACGGGTCAATCACCACCTGCCCCATCGGCAGGTTCACTTTGACCAGGAAATGCCCGGGGAAACCCACACCCCGCACCGCCAGACCCAGCCCCTGGGCCAGTTCCATCCACAGCACTGCCAGTGCGATGGGTATGCCACGGCGGCTCTGCAGCAACCGGTGGATGAAACTGTTGTCAGGGTCGTAGAAGTCGTTGACGTTGCCGGCAAAGGCCAGATCCTGGAAGAAGAACTGGTTCAGAATGCGCAACTTCTGCACCGGCCCGCTATCGGCCGCCAGGCGCCGGCGCACGCGCTCCAGCAGTTGGTCCACCTCGCCCAAAACCGTCTGCACATCCATTTCGGGGTACTCGTCCTGGCCCAGGCTGACGGCGGCTTCAAACAGCGCAAATTCACCGTCGCTCTCCACCAGGGACGCAAAGTACTCCAGGGGTGTGGGCTGGTCAAAGGACAGTTTCATGGTGCCAGGTCTTCCAAATCTAACGCCGGACCAACTGTCTCAAATTCACGCCGGCAGCCCAGATCGCTCCAAAATAGATAGCAATACCACTAGATACGAAGAGGGCTAGAAGCCCAATGCGCTTAAGCTTCTCAGCCTTGAGGGCGAGCCAGGGAAACGCACCATTGGCCCACATCAGAAACACCGCCAACAAGGCACTGGCCGCAACCACCTGCAACGCAAAGCGCGCCCACCCGGGAAGGGGTACATAGGTGCCACTGCGCACCAGCCCGACCAGCAGCCACAACGCGTTGACCATGGCACCCACTCCGATTGCCAAAGCCAGGCCGGCATGGGCCAACATCGGCACGAACAGCAGGTTCAAAGCCTGGGTGATGACCAGCACCGCAATCCCGATCAATGCCGGCGTGCGGATATTCTGGCTGGCGAAGTAGCCTGGAGTCAATACCTTGATGGCCACCAGACCCAAAAGGCCCGCCCCGTAACCCATCAGGGCGGCGCTGGTCTGGACAACATCCGCATCGACATATTTGCCATTGTGGAAGATTACCGCCACCAGAGGCTGCGCAAAGGTGATCAGTGCCACGGCGCTGGGCACCGCCATCAGCACCACCAGACGCAGGCCCCAGTCAATCATGCTGGAAAACCTTTCGGAATCGCCGCTGGCCTTGGCAGCGGCGAGCTGCGGCATCAGCACCACGCCCAGCGCGACACCCAGCATGGCTGTAGGAAACTCCATCAATAGGCCCGCATTGTTGAGCCAGGTCACCGAACCAGTCGTCAGATGGGAGGCAATCTGTGTGTTGATCAGCAGCGAGATCTGTGCCACGCTGACCCCCAACAGTGCAGGCCCCATCAAATGCACTATTCTTTTGGTAGCAGGTTGTGACCACGATGCGCGGGCAGCCGCCAAACCAAGGCGGATTGAGGGGGCCAAACCCAAACGGCGGAGTGCCCACCAAATGGCTCCCAGCTGCAGTAGCCCCCCCGCCATCACGCCAGCAGCCATGGCATAGATCGGCTCGATGCCCAGTTGCTTGAACCATGGCGCGCCCAGCCAGGCGGCAGAAATCATGGCCACGTTGAGCAAAACCGGCGTGGCCGCCGGAATGGCAAACTTCTTCCAGGTATTGAGAACGCCAGCCCCCAGGGCAACCAGTGACATGCATGCGATATAGGGAAACATCCAGCGCGTCATCACCGTCGCTGCCTCAAAACCCTCAGGCGGCAGCCCGCTGGCCAGCATATAGACCAGGATCGGAGCACCAACAATGCCCGCCACACAGGTCACCACCAGAACCAAGGTCAGCAAAGTGGCGACGGCACTGATGAGCGCGTGGGTGGCCGCATCGCCGTCCTGCTCCTTGCTTGCCGCCAGCACCGGCACAAAGGCCTGGCTGAAGGCGCCCTCGGCAAACATGCGGCGCAGCATATTGGGAATGCGAAACGCCACCCAAAAGGCGTCCGTCATGGCACTCACACCAAAAATGGAGGCCATCAGCAGGTCGCGCACCAGCCCAGTGATGCGCGACGCCAGGGTCAGAATCGATACGATGGAAGCAGATTTGATGAGGCTCACAAGTCAAGTGTAGCCCGCGGTGCCCTGCATCTCCCCCTTCCCCGGAAGTCACCCCCACTCCCCCCAGCCGCCTCGCCCGACGGGGGCGACGGGGCTGGGGGGAGTCAGAAGCAAGTCAAAGAACGCTGAAGTGCTACAATTGCGGGCTTTGCTGGCATCATCCTCAGACACAAGGAACTATTACTATGGCATCTGGAAAACCCAAGAAAAAGAACCCGCGCCTCGCGTCGGGCCGTAAGCGCGTCCGTCAGGACGTCAAAATCAATGCAGCAAACACGTCTTTGCGTTCCAAGTACCGCACCGCGGTCAAGAACGTAGAGAAAGCAGTTCTGGCCGGTGACAAGACCAAGGCCACCGAACTGTTTGCGAAGATGCAAGCCGTGGTGGACACCGTGGCTGACAAGGGCATCTTCCACAAGAACAAGGCAGCTCGCGACAAGAGCCGCCTGTCGACCAAGGTGAAAGCCCTGGCCGTCGCAGCTCAACCTGCAGCCTAAAATTTAGGCACATCGCACAGACCTTTCGGGGTCTGCCGTTTGCACCGGGTGCGCTGCCAGCAAAGCAAAAAAGCCGTTCATTGAACGGCTTTTTTGTTGGCACTCGCCGATGGAATCAGGGCTTGACTGCGGCGGGCGCTGTCTCAGGTCGCGTCTCGCTGACCTGCAATTCGTTGTCTTTGGCGAAGTTCAGGCAAAAATCCCAGGCCATGACGTCGTACTCGCGCAGATCACTGTGCACGATCACGCATTTGACATTGCCAATAGAGGTCGGCACGCACCACGGGGAATAGGCCAGGTGGCTCCCCGGCTGCGGCCCACCCGGACGGAACTGGCTCATGACACCGGCCAGCCGCTCCGCCCAGTCACTGGGACGAAACGTCTTGCCGCTTCGGGTTACTCCCAGAATGTAGATTTCTTTAAAGGACGTCAAAGGCATGGTCTTGGAGGCA
>Ga0208514_100293_pt1 | contig 32487 bp, 30 predicted proteins | sample LakWasMet70_HOW9_2_FD_183900 | JGI IMG/M metagenome (GOLD analysis project Ga0208514, IMG submission 183900) | Freshwater sediment methanotrophic microbial communities from Lake Washington under simulated oxygen tension - Sediment Metagenome... | ecosystem: Environmental > Aquatic > Freshwater >...
TGGTCGACTACAGCAAAGTGTTCCGCCTGTGCGGTAGTGACAGGCATATCGGCTTTAATTTCTTTAGCATCAATCATGGCGCTTCCTATCCCGCTCACGCGGCAAACAATGAAACTTCAGTCTGCCGCGTTGCAATGGCACGGGCTAGCGCACGCTGACTGAGTTTGCTGTAGGAATCAGAAGATGGCCTGCGCCAGTAAAGACTGCTCTAGATTATCTGACAGTAAACTCAGCTGGCGCCTACACCATTTTGAAGCGAACTGCTTATGATGAACCCTGGTGCGAGAGGGTAGTGCTCGTGTGTAAACGACAATCAGAAAGGCATGGAATGGCAATATTTTACCTAAGCGTATGGCAAGGCGTTCCCCAGCAAAGCGATCTGATCTGGGAAGCCAATGTGCTGGCGGAAAACATAGAGGATGGTTATAGAATAGGCAAAACGCGTTTTGCGGTGGAGCATCCAGACAAGGACTTGAAGCGTTACACAATGGTGGCGACGGGTGACAGCGTTGAAAAGTCGATTAGTGTCTAAACTTTTAACCTCAATGCATAACATTGAATGCAACAGCCAGAAACAATAAACCCGACCTAGTGTCGGGTTTATTGATATGCAAGTTAACGCTTGAATTACTTGTTCATGACGTACATTGTCACTTCAAAGCCAAAACGCATTTCAGTAGCAGCTGGTTTAGTCCACATGATAGTCTCCTTGGTTAAGTTGTTACATCTCGTTAGACACAACTATACGCAGACCAGCCACGAAATGCTTGCGCAGCATCCCTAAAAGCACCTCATGATTTTACTTAGTGGAGACTTCATTCACTGCACCCTGCCTTAACACCACGCTTAGCCATAACCAGCCTGCCAACCCGGAAAGCAGCGAGCCTGTGAGTATCGCCATTTTGGAGAGATTGATCGCCTCCGCCATCTCGCTAAAAGCCAGGTTGGTGATAAAAATCGACATGGTAAAGCCGATACCACCCAGCATGCCTGCGCCAATCACATGCGGTAAACGCAAAGGCGGATGTAGTTTGCAAACACCCGTCACAATAGCGGCTACCACGGCCAGCGTAATCCCCACCGGTTTGCCAATCAGCAAACCGAGAATAATCCCCAGACTGTTGCTATGTGAAAATACGGCACTCATGCTATTTGCCACCACCTGCACGCCAGTGTTGGCAAAGGCAAAAACCGGCAGGATCAAGAAAGCCACCGGCAGGTGTAAAGCATGCTCCAATTGATGCGATGGCGAATGCTCATCATCCGGATTGCGATTGAAGGGAATGGCAAACGCCAGTGCGATGCCTGCCAGCGTGGCATGCACACCCGACTTGAGTGTCAGCCACCACATGAATGCCCCACCCAGCACATAGGGAATCATGCGGAGCACCCGCCAGCGGTTGAGCGCAAACAGCAAAGCCAGCACAGCCAATGCGGCCAGCAGGTGCGGCCATGAAATAGAGGCGGTGTAAAACACGGCGATCATGATGGCCGCGCCCAGGTCATCAATGACGGCGAAGGCCACCAGAAACACCTTGAGCGGTGCAGGCACGCGCTTGCCCAATATTGACAATACACCTAGTGCAAAGGCGATATCCGTCGCCATCGGAATACCGACGCCTGCCTGATAGGCAGTCCCCTGGTTGAATTGCCAGAAAATGAAGGCAGGCACGATCATGCCACCCATCGCAGCAATGGTCGGCAACAAGGCATTATTCACGCTGGATAATTCGCCCACATACAACTCGCGCTTCAGCTCCAGGCCGATCAGCAAAAAGAAGACTGCCATCAGGCCATCATTGACCCACTCTTCGAGGCTAAGACCAAGCACATGGTGATGCCAGAAATGATGATAGTGCTCAGCCAATACGCTATTGGCAATCACGAGCGCCAGGATAGTCACCAGCAACAGCAGGATGCTGCTGGCCTGCTCAGAGGCCAGGAAGCGTTGGAAAGTAACGGTTAAAGGACGCATATGGATAAAGGGGATGAGTTACTCAATTAATTATTCACCAATGGCAAAGCCGATACCAAACATGGTTTGTGCCTGATTATAATCCAGTAACGAAACACCGTAGCCGCTAGCCAGCATGGCATAAAAACGCACGCTTTCACTTTTGAGTGGTTTGTACTGCACATCGAACTTCACATAGCCCCTGTTATCGCTGCGCATATTATTGCGTACAGTCACGCTGGCGGCGGTGGTATTGGCTTCGTTATCCCAGCGCAAAATCGCATCACCGTAACCCATATATTTGCTGATATCCGGGTTATCGTTATCCGACTTGCTTTCCGGGATGCGCCACCATGGTCGCACCAGCAGACTATAGCGCTCATTGAGCTGCCAGCCACCTTGCACATACAGGCGGTTCCAGCTACGAGACAGTGGTTGCGAGCGGCCATTAGACTCATGTACCAGGCCCACATTGAGCATATCCGGCATGGCATTGAGCCAGCTGCTTTCTTCTGCAGGCTTGTTTAAGCCTAACGATAAAATCAACTCGGGCGAGTAATTGTGGTCACGCATGGGGCGCGATTGCTGTTCGTTATACACTTGCCAGTAAGACTGCTGGGTATAAGCGCCCCACAGCCGCGCACTTTGCACCCACTGGTTTTTAGGCAGCCAGTCTGACAGGTTCATCAACTGCGTTTTCAGGCTGATCTGGAAATGCAGGTCATTGTGGCCCAGGCCCCGGTCTTGCGTATTGGGCCGCGAAGGCGAAGTCGGGATATCGTTAGGATTATTGGAGTAGGCCGTCACTAGGTAATTGAGTTGATGCGTTTCGAGGTCGGTAAAATGCAATTCTTCCTGACGGTTTAAATGCCACTTGCGTGACAAATAGCCTGTCTCAGCCCCAACACTCTTTACCAACGCTTGCTGGCTAGGTGCCAAGATTGGCGGCACTACACGTGTGGGCGTATATTGCTCGGCCACTTTATCAAAACAGATCAAGCGGCGGCTGGCATCTTCGGCAAACTCGGTTTGGCAGGTACGCAAGGCATCTTGCATCTCCTGCATGCCAGCGGCCTGCACATGGCTGCTTAACGGAATGACAAAAAGAATGAGGCTGCGCAACACAATATTGCGCAGTATGTGAAGCATGCACATACGGATTCCCTTCTGAAGCACCTGATCAAGGCGCTGGATTCATCATGGTCAGATGCTGTTGCTCAATCGCGTTTAATACGTCATCACTCAGGTGCACCTGATAGGCTGCAATATTCTCTTGCAACTGGGCCATGCTGGTCGCACCAATAATAGTCGTGCCTACAAACCAGCGGTGATAAACAAAACTCAGCGCCAGTTGGGTAGGTGTCAGCCCGTGTGCACGCGCCAACTCGGCATAGGCTTTGGCCGCCGCAGGCACACCCGGCTTTTTATAGCGTTGTGCATAACCCAGAAACAAGGTGACGCGACCAGGGGTGGCGGGGTCGTCGACATATTTGCCGGTCAAATGGCCAAATGCCAGCGGAGAATAGGCAGCCAGACTAATACGTTCACGGTACAGCACCTCGGCCATGCCAAACTCCATGCCACGGTTCATCAGGTTATAGCAGTTTTGCAACACGGCAATGCGCGGCAAGCCTTGTTCGCGGGCAAGTCGCAAAAACTCCATGACACCCCATGGCTGTTCATTACTCACGCCAATGGCACGTACCTTGCCTTCCTGAATCAACTCATCCAACACTTCGAGCTGGGTTTGAATCGGCACCCAGTTGATGGGCTGGCCGCTGGCATCGCGTTCGGCGCGCGGGTCAAACTGGTATTGGCCAAACATGGGCACATTGCGCTCAGGCCAATGTAGATAGAGCACATCCAGGTAGTCGGTTTGCAAGCGCGTTAGGCTGTCGTGCACCGCCTGGCGGATATTCGCCCGGTCCATGCCGCTAGGGCCACCGCGTATCCACTGCATGCCGCGTCTGGGGCCCGCCACTTTACTGGCCAGCACAAAATGGTCGCGCGCCTGTTTTTTAATCCAGTGGCCAAGCATGGTTTCGGTCTGCGTCACGGTTTCTGCACGTGGCGGCACCGGATACATCTCAGCCGTATCGATAAAGTTAATGCCTTGCGAGAGGGCAAAGTCCAGCTGGTTGTCGGCGTCTTGCTGGGTGTTCTGGTCACCAAAGGTCATAGTGCCCAGCGTGATTTTGGAGACGCGAATGCCGCTGTCCCCGAGGGTGGTGTAATCCATTAATGTAATACCTGTTTTTCTGTGGGTACCTGCATTACGATGCTGGAAACCGTTTCAGGTTCCTTCTCCTGATGCACAGGCAATGTCCAGCCTGCGTCCTGACTGGCAACCATCAGCATCCGGCTAATGGCCAGTACCAGTTGGTGATTTAAACTCATATTGACGTTCATGCCGTTGGCGCAGACCAACTGCATATGATTTAACTGGTCGTTCACCGACACAAAGCGTGTGTCAACGACTAACAATTCCTGCTCACTGACCACAGACGGGCGTTGCTGGTAGGCTGTAGCAAAATCCAGGTCCTCCAGCTGATGCACGGCATCCGCCTCTTCTGCAAACTGGCGCGTGGCCTCGGTGGGTGATTGCGCAGCAGGCAACGGGGCAGCATTCCCCAGTGCCAGTGCGGACACCGGCAAATGTGCTTCACGGTTAAGCACTTTAAACATCTGTCGCGCGACACGGTAAGTCAGCCACACGCGAATCTCCTGCGACTGGCTGACAGCAGCTTTCATCAGCAAGCGGTCTTGTTGCTGGTCATAAGCGAGATTGATCTGTTGTATCGATTGTTGTTGCATAAGTGGATGAATAAACAAGCGTTCCTGACTAGCATACCGCAGTTGTCACGCTGCTACCTAACACTATCCTCTGCCTGATATTTAAAGCGTGATAAAGATACACTCCGATACAAAACCGCCACCATCCACAAGGATAAATTTCCGTATGCTTTTGTCTGAGAAAGTAAGAAGCACGCAATGGAGGCAATATGATCAAATTAAAATCAATCGGGTTAAGCGGCCTGGTGGCAATATTGTTACTGGCCAGCAACATCGCTCAAGCCCATCCACCCGGCCACGGTGGCTGGCATGGCAGAGGCGGCGTTGGTTTTTATTTTGGCGCCCCCTACCCCTATTTTCCATATGCGTATTCACCTTACGCCTATCCTTACCCCTATGTTTACAGTCCGCCCCCTGTGATTGTGACGCAGCCAGCACAACCACAGGTCTATATCGAACAAGGCAGCGGTGCAACCAGCTCTACGGCACCTGCCCCAGTACAAACCACGCCACCCTCGGCTAGCGCAGGCAATAACGGCCAGGGCTACTGGTATTACTGCGAGCAATCTGACAGCTATTATCCTTATGTCAAAGAGTGTCCGGCGGGCTGGAAACAGGTTACCCCGACCCCACCCAGCAAATAGGCCCAGGCATATGAAAACCACACCTCTGCTGATCATGGTCGCGGCACTGGGCTTGTCCGCCTGCGCCACCAACCCGACTGGCCCCAGCAACATGGCTTTACCGGGCACAGGCAAAGATTTCAATGTATTCCGGGCCGATGACTTATCCTGCCGTGACTTTGCCCTGACACAAATTGGTGGCAAAACGGTGAACCAGCAATATAACGCCAGCCTGGCCACCACCACTGCCGTGGGCACCGTCGTCGGTGCCGCGATAGGCGCAGCGGCTGGCGGTGGTGAAGGTGCGGCCATAGGCGCTGGCATGGGCGCATTGTCAGGCGGCGCGATTGGCAGCAATACGGCCGCCGTGAGCGGCATGAACGCACAGGACAAATACGACAACGCCTACCTGCAATGCATGTATGCCGCCGGTCACCGTATCCCGGTACCCGCCAGCATGGCAAGAACCTACTCGCAGGGCACTAACGCTGCCCCGGTGACCACGGGCTCAGGCTATTACCCGCCACCTCCACCGCCCAACCGACCACGCTAGGCGAATAAAAACAGGCAGCCACAAGCTGCCTGTTTCATACTGGAGGATTAAATGAGCATACCGCCGGAAGCCTCTATCCGCTGGGCATTCACCCAGCGATTATTCTCAGACAACAGGCTCGCAATCATGGGGCCAATATCATCCGGCACGCCCACACGGCCAAGCGCAGTTTGCCCGGCAATATAGGCATTCACCTCTTTGTTATCACGCACCAGTCCCTGGCCAAAATCGGTTTCAATCGCCCCCGGCGCCACCGTATTCACCGCAATCTGACGCGCACCCAGCTCTTTGGCCATATAACGTGTCAGTACCTCGATACCGCCCTTCATCGCCGCATAAGCGCTGTAGCCAGGCAAGCTGAACCGTGCCAGCCCGCTGGAAATATTCACAATACGGCCACCATCACGTAATACGGGCAGTAAGGTTTGCGTTAAAAAGAAGGTGGATTTCAGATGGATATTCACCATATCATCAAACATCTGCTCCGTAGTTTCAGCAAATGGCGCATGGATGCCCGTCCCTGCATTATTCACCAGGTAATCAAACTGCGTAGCTTGCCACTGTGTTTGCAGAGCCTGCTTCAATTGCGCAGAAAATGCAGCAAATGTTTTCACCTGCGCCACATCCAGCTGTAAAGCCACCGCCTTGCGCCCTAACGCTGTGATTTCATCCACCACTGCTTGTGCCGCGGCCTGTTTGCTTTGGTAGGTCAATACCACGTCTATGCCCTGTTTTGCCATTGCCAGCGCGGTGTTCTTACCCAAACCACGGCTGCCACCTGTAATCAATGCAATTTTAGTCATGCTCATTCTCCTGTGTTGATGAAAGATGTGCGTAGTTTATTGATATTGAAATTAAAGATAAATTAGAAGATAGTGACTATACTGTTCACTATTAACGAACAATAGGCGCACTATGATAGACAGCACTGAAAGCCTGAAACGTTTTATGCGCGTGGCCGAACTCGGCAGTTTTACCAAAGCGGCGGATAGCTTAAACCTGCCCAAAGCCAGCGTTTCACAAGCCATACAGCAACTGGAAACCAGGCTGCAAACGCAGCTGTTTCACCGCACCACACGCAAAGTGCAACTCACACCCGATGGCCAACTGTTTTATGAAAAGAGCAAAGACGTCTTAAGTGAGATAGAAGAACTGGAAACCTTGTTCATCAGTGATGATCGCCAGATTTCAGGTGTGGTCCGGGTTAACATGTCACAACCCATGGCAAGGCATTTGGTCATCCCCGCCCTACCCGCCTTTTTGCAACGCTACCCTCACCTCAACATTGAAATCAGTAGCGAAGACCGTAAAGTAGACCTAGTCAGCGAAGGATACGACTGTGTGGTCAGGACCGGCGAAGTTGAAGAGTCAGGCATGATCATGCGCAAGTTAGGCGAAATGCAACAAAGCAACTTCGTCAGCCCCACTTATCTTGCGCAATATGGTACGCCCAAAACCATTGCAGATTTACAGCAGCATTATTTGATTCACTACCAGACCAGCAGCAATAACCGCTTTGACGCTTTTGAATATCAGCAATATGGAAAACTCCACAGTATCAAAATGCCCAGCCGCATTTGCGTCAATAACACCGATGCTTACCGGGCTGCCTGCTCCGCTGGGTTAGGAATTATGCAAGCGCCAAAGCTAGGCGCGATGGCCATGTTGACTAGCGGGCAGTTAGTAGAAATATTGCCATCATTCATTGCGCCAAGCATGACTGTTTCACTGTTGTTTCCGCACCGTAGAAACTTGTCTAAACGGGTGCGGATTTTTATGGAGTGGTTGACAGAAATTATTCAATCCGACTTATAAAACAGTGAACATCCAATCATGATCAAAGTACAGTTCAGATTAGAACCAATATACCTTAGCGCACCACTTTAATTTATTAAAAACGTGCAAGCACTGTTATAAAAAGCAGCTTATTTTCCTACATCAAAGTCATAAGTTAAGGTAAAGAATGCCGATCTCGGTGCTCCGGGAGCCAAAAAGGTACTGGCCATCCAGTCATTGCTGTTGTAATTGAACCCGCCAGGGCCAATCGCACCGTTGATAGATGGCGAGAATGGGTTAATGCCTAACCGACCTGCGCTGTAATATTCACGATTAAAAAGATTGTTGACCATTAAGCCTGCAGTCAGGTTTTTTGTGATTTTGTAGCTGGTCTTGAGGTTCCAGACTGCATAACCTGGCACCTTGCCTGGGTATCGAAAGTTGGGGCTATCTATTTTGGTCGCGCAAGTGTCATTACCATACTCAATACCATCAATAACACTCGGTGTAGTGCAACTGAGATAACGTGAATTAGCAGTGCCTGCTTGATGCTTGTTGTTCTCGTTACCCCGCACAAAACTTTCTGAATGCAAAATCCCAGTCAGACTCACAGTCCAATCAGGCGTAATGTCATAACTAACAGTGGCATTCAGGTTATGCAGTGGTACACCTGGAATGCGATTACCAGGAGAAACGGTAATTTGCTCATAGCCGTTCCCACGCCCAGAAACGTTCCCTGCACTACTATTATTCGGGCTGGCCATCATAAAACGCTCTTGAAATGTCGCATTAGTCAAAGAGTAGTTAACTCGGAAACCCCAATTGTCAGCCCTACCTTGTAAACCGAGCTCAATGCCGCGACGACGTGTGTCGCCAATATTCTGGAAGAAACTACGATCAGCGGTAAAAGAGACGAAGTAGATATCATCAGTCAAGTCCGTCTGATAAGCTGTCGCGTTCCACTGGACTGTAGGTGTTAGATAGCCACGCCCACCAAACTCGATTGTCTCGGAACGGACCTGTTTTAAGTACGGGTCTCCTGAAAGGGTGCTTGGAAGACTGCAAAAACGACGCTCGGCGAGGGAGCGAGGACCTACAAATATAAACTCACCAGTAGTCTGATCTTGGTTATAAACAGGGGTATCATCAAAAGCGCAGCCCAATTCAATTACAGTTGGTGTGCGTGCTCCTTTGTTCCAGTTGCCATAAAAATTGAGTGTCTCTGTTGGTTGCCAAGTAGCACCCAAGCTTGGGTTAAAGGAACGATAAGTAAATTTTTCAATTTCCCCCTTACCCAATGCACCTTGCCCCATAGCCAGTTCAGGACTGAACGGCAAAAGGTCCCCTGAGGGACACTCGTCCAGCTCTAGCGTACCGTTACCATTACTGTCGGGACACAATACAGTATTCTGATAAAAATTTTTAAACGCGGTAGGGCCCAATAATCCTAAAATATTATTAATGGCCAGTTCGTTTTTAATTTTAGTGTAGTTAAAACGCCCAGCAGCGGTAAATGCCCATTCTTTAAAAGGAGTCCAAGTTTCGCTAAAGTACACGCTCTTCGTGGTGCTATTGCCGGCGAAATTATTTAAATCGATACGATGATCAGCGGCGTAAAACTCATAGCCAAGTTGACTAGGATCGCGAAAAGCTTTGCGCTGACTATCAAATAACCCTAAATACTGACCACTTTCATAAGTTGCATCGGCTGCATCAATCGAAGCACCAACCATAAACTTATGACTTTCCAAATTCCAATTGAGTTGTAAGGAAGCACCATCCGTGGTCTGGTCTATTTCTGTCTCGGTAATTAGGGCGGTAGGGGTCCCCTCCACATAACCAGCACATTTATTATTTCGAGGGTCTGTTGGGGTGTAAGAACAATCTGCCCCATCTCTTTGTATCGGGATTCCAACTGCATCAGTCACGATCAACCCCAGTGGCTTACCCACTCCAGGACTATTACCTGAAAATAATCTAATTAAAGATGCGCCAGTGACCGGATCACGTGCATCAATTGAATATGAACCGCCAGATACTAAAAACCCATTAGTATCTTTATATATGTAGCTCAAGTCTGCATTAGGATTAAAGCTCTGCCCATCAGATCTTGGTGTAGATGCGACATCTAACCCACGCCTTTGCCAAGCACTTAATGCATACTGATAAAATTCAGGATTGAATGCGGGTGCAGTTGTCGGAGCAACAGGATTAATTCCCCATACCGGTTTGCCATTAGCATCTACAAATTGTCCTGCAACAGCAATGATATTAGCGTTACTACCAATAGCCAGCTTGCTTGCATCATAGACATAAGGATTCTGCGCAGTAGAAGCCAAAAATGCCGAGTTTTGTTCGGGCTCAGCCGAGAAGAGCGCATTTCCATCCTGATCAAACATTTGGTTACCGAGTGAATCTAATATAGGCACATTTATAAAGTTGCCAGTAAATTGCGGCGTGCCATTTATATCTAGATAATATCCATCTTGATTTATAGCTGCATTCTCAATAGCTAAGCTATTCAACTCAATATCCGGCAAGCCATCTCCATCAAAGTCGGGTGCTCCATTGGCCAGATTGTCTCCGGGATTAGGCCTTCTGGTGGCACTGCCACCAAAGTTTTGGTTAACATCGCCATTGCTCGCATTTCTGCGGCTCTTACGTTTATAGATTTGCCCTGTGACATTGAACATATCACTCACATCCCATATGCCATTGAGCTGAAATTGCAGTAAGCGATTTTTTGTTTCGTCCGGGCTGGTAAAAATCTGGCTACCATCCTGCTTAGCCATTTCAGTGGGTAGCAAACCGTTACCGATGAGTTTGTTGCCTGCGTAGAGCATACTTAGGCCAAGCTGCACACTGTCGTTACGCCATTCAGCCTTACCAAAAATTTGGTTTACCTCGCTGGGCGAATTCACCCGCCAGCCATCTTCCCTGAAAATATTGGCCGCAGCGAAACCGGCAATAACACCGTTATTGCCTCCCACAGAACCTTGAAACTGGTTACGTTTGAAGGAGCCACCGAGGTACTCCACAGAGCCTTCGCTGCTATCAAAACCACTTTTGGTTTTCATGCTGATGGCGCCACCCAAGGTGCCTAAACCGAACAGTGGATTGGAGCCGGGGAATACGTCTAGACTGTTTAAGGCATTCATGGGAATCATGTCCCAGTTCACCACATCGCCAAACGGCTCGTTGACACGTATGCCATCGAGAAACACGCTTAAGCCTTGGGAAGTGCCTAACTGCGGGCTGGCGGTAAAGCCACGGTAGGTGACATCCATTTGAAACGGGTTGCTTTGGTAGTCGTTAACGTTCACTGACTGTAGCTTGCTGTTCATTAAGTCAGTCAAACTCACCGCTTTCGATTCTTTAATCTCTTTAGCGGTAATGCTTTGCACGTTGCCAGGAATTTCTTCTTTGGTGAGTGCCAAACCTCGCAAAGGGCCAATGTCGTAGCTGCGCTTGGCACGTATTTCAATTTTTTCTAGTTGTAAATCTTTCGCTTCTATTTTTGTAGCGCGTTGGATCAGTACTTTTTCGCCTTCAATTTTGCCTTGCAGGCCAGTGCCATCCAGTAACCGTTTAATGGCTTCTTTGCGTGTCATGCGGCCTTTGACGGCAGGGGATTTCTTATCGACAATAAGGGCACTATCTACCGTGAGCGATAAATTGCCTTGAATAGCGAACTGGCGCAGCGCAGCCGCGAGCGGCTGGGCGGGCATATCCATATTCAAGGGGATGGCAAAACTCTCTTCTTGCTCCCCGGGTAGTGCAGTGTTGAGCTCTGCATAAAGTGCGGTAGGCGTACTCAGGCCAATCAATGCGGCCAGGGCGGCTGTTTTAATCGTTATGGTGTGCATGGTGCATCCGTCGGTTACAGGTCTTGTTAAAGGGGTAACCGACGAAGGGGAGAAATGCCTGATATGCGGCAGCTAAAAAGAAATGTAAAGAATTACCTGTTTGGCTCGATCACTAATGCATCATCTGTGCGTTTGAGCATTACCGGCACCGATTGTGGCAGGGTTTGGATAAAGCTTTCAACCTCAGCGACTTTAAGGACAGCATTCACCTTAGGCGTTTGGTTACCGAAAAAGACGGCTTTGACGGTAGGGTTACGGTAGCGCGACAAGGTATCGGCGACTTCGAACATATCAGCACGGTCAAACACGATGCGGCCACTGATAAAACTGAAACTGTCGTCAGCATTGCGATTGACCTTATGCGGCGAGGCCATTTGCTCAATCTCGGCCACTTCGCCATTGTGTAGAATCAATGCAGGTTCGCGGCCATCCGCGCGCGCGACTTGTACGCGGCCGTGGTCGACACTGATGCGGACTTTGTTGCTAAGCTGGTTAACGGCAAATCGGGTGCCAAGCACCGTGACTTTGGCTTGCTGCGTTTCAACCACAAATGGACGTTTCGGATCTTTGGTGACTTCAAAAATCGCTTCGCCACGCGTCAGTTTGACCAGGCGCTGATGACGGTAAAACACGATTTCCATCGCACTGTTGGCATTGGCAGTCACCACCGAGCCATCGTCCAATGTACGTTTGACCATTTGCGCCACAGCCGTGGTCTGCACCTCGCTGGATAAAGGTGATGCCTGCCATTGCTGGTATTGGCTGCGTCCTAAAAAGCCCAGCCCCAGGCAAAGCAACATCACGGCCAGGCCAGAGCCCAGTTTGGTAACTTTTTTACGGCGGGTGTTTTGTTCGAAATACTGTGTCTGCAAGAGTGCATTAGAAAGCGCTTGCAATCGCTCGGTAGAACTAAAGTCGTCCATGGTGGACTCGATCATTTGATAGGCGGCACTGTGCCTGCGATCTGACAGCAACCACACTTCAAACATGGTGCGCTCAGGCGCATCCGGCGCAGCTTCACGCATACGCATATACCAGCGTGCAGCGGTTTGCCTGATCATCTCCTCGTGCTTGCGATGTATCATGCTTGCATCATCAGTTCACGCGCACTGCTCAAATCCACAATCGCGCGCATGACATGGCGCTCGACCATGTTTTTGCTAATGCCGAGCGCGGCAGCAATCTCGGTTTGCGTATGCCCTTCCACGCGATACATCCAGAATACCTGACGGCAACGCGGCGGTAACTGCTCTAATATCTGCTGAATCATTTGCAGCCGCTGTTTGATGTCACTGAGCTGTTCGACAGATAAGGTTGGCGCATCCAGCCATTCACGATTAAGCCCAACTTCAGCCTCAAGGGAGACGAAACGCTGCGCGTGGTGATAACTATCCACAATCAGGTTTTTGGCGATGCTGCGCATATAGGCATGCGGCTCTGTGCCTTTATTGACGCTACCAGAGACGGTATAACGGATCAGTGCATCATGCAGGATATCTTTGGCCATGTGCGGGCAAGCGACTTTAAAGCGGATGTAGCCGAGCAGGTCGGTATACGCCCACTGCAGATTAATGCCACACCAAACCATCGCTTTATCCATGCCTTGTCATTTGCAAATTGTATGCCACACCACTGAGCCCGCATTTACTTGTCTTGCAGCCAGTTCACCGTAAAAATTGGCAGTTTTCAGCCACCAGCCTGGTTGAAAACAACCAGTTGATATACACAAAAAAATCCCCTGCGCTTGCCGGAGGAAAGTTGGCAAACTGCAGGGGTTAGGAGAACAGGTGCAACCATTTTGGGAAAGTGAGGGATTTACTTTCTGATCACACCTGACTACAAGAAATCAATGACGATTACTCCAGTTTAAATGCCACCGGAATGGTGATTCTGAACGTCTTTTTTTTCAGGCTATCTTTCACGCCCAGCTGTGCAATCGCTTTTTTCACCATGCGCATAGCCTCTTCATCCAATGGCACATGCTTGCTGCTATCCGCCAGTGACACATTGACCAACTCGCCACGCACAAACTGGGCGACCACCGTGGCCTCACCTTCTAGATGGCGGCGAATAGCGATGGCGGGATATTGTTTGCTTTTACTGACCAGCGCACGTAATTGTTCACCATAATCGCCCCAGGCATCAGAGTCACTAGCGCTCAACTCGTCGGACTCGGTGTTAGCCTGCGTGCTCGGCGCAGACGCGCTGGGTTTTGCATCTTTTGCAGCAGAGTCATTCGCCGCATGCTGGGCGCTTTCTGCACTCACACTGGGTGCCGCAGGCGCTGGGCTCACAGCTGCAGGTTCCACTTTCGTCGGCGCCGCTTGCTCTGGCACACGATAATCGGCCTCATGATTGCTCGGGGCAGCCAATATCTGTTTAGGCGTTTCTACCGGCGTTTGCGGTTTCACCACTGGCGTTGGCGTCGCTTTGGGCGGCTCAACCGGCGTGGCCGTTTCCGTCACTTGCTGTACACGCTGTGGTAAGGCTTTGATTGAGAAAAACTCAATTTCTAATTTTTCAGGCATCTCAGGCAACTGAATCCGGCTTAAGCTGGGATAAACCGCCACCACCAGCGCATGCAAGCCCAGCGATACAATCACTGCGCGCCATAACTGCGAATAATTCGGCTGCTCTGGATAAATCAGGCTGCTCATGCCTATTTCCCGGCCTCGGGCGACATCACAAAACTAAACTTGCTGATGCCCGCACGCTGAATGGCCGCCAACACTTTGGCCACCACGCCATATTGCGCATGTTCATCAGCATAAATCTCCACCGCCGGATCATGGCTTTTTTTGAGCACACCCAACTCTGTGGTCAACACCTCCAGCGCCAGTCGCTGTTGGTCGAGAAACACATCTCCTGCATCGGTGACGCTGATATGTGCTGTTTTGGGCACCGTGATGGCTACCTCGGCACTGGCCTGCGGCAACTTGACCTTCACCGCATTCATGAGCAAAGGTGCAGTGACAATAAATACCGTGAGCAATACCAGCATCACATCCACCAGCGGCGTCACATTGATTTCACTCACCAGCTCTTCGTTTTCACTGTCACCTAAAATCGCCATGTTATTACCCCTCCGCGCCTGACTGCGTCAGCAAAGACTGAAAGCGGCTGGCGACTTGCTCCATATCGGCTCTATGCACTTTTTGCTTACGCATAAAGTAGTTGTACGCCAATACCGCAGGCACCGCCGTCGCAATACCAATCGCCGTCGCAATCAGCGCCTCGCCGATCGGCCCGGCTACCACATCCAACCCGGCAGAACCGGTCGCCGTGATGGTACGCAGCGCATTCATAATGCCCCACACCGTGCCAAACAAGCCGATAAACGGCGCGGTAGAACCAATGCTGGCCAGCACTGCCACACCGCCATCCATGCGCTTTTGCTCCAGGTAGGCCTGTTGTTTGAGCGAGAGTAAAATAACCTCCTGACGCTCGTTTCTGCGCAGCACCGAGTTTGCCATTACCTCGTTCATTGCACGCATGCCGGCATCACACAAACGCGCAAAGCTGCTATTGCTGTTGGCAATAATTTTGGGCAATTCGTAAATAGTTTTTACCTGTTGCCACTCGGATAGAAAGTTATTCGATGCACTACGGGACTTGTACCAGGCCCAGCTTTTAATGATGATGATGGACCACACCAGCACAGACAGCACGCCCAGTAAGTACAACACGAGATCAACAATATCAGGCACCAAATCCACAGCGAGCTCCATTATCAAAATACATACGAGAAAATAATCTGGATGCTTGTTTCGCTCACAATATTAAAAACGCAAACCAGGAAAAACCCCCACCAATATCAGGAATTTCTCACATTTACATCCCTTCATATGTTTAATCGCTGGGCGAGGCAAAAGCCTGATGTCATTAACACAACTTTACATTAAGGATAGTCAGGGCAACGATGTACACAGTGCTTTACACACCACCAGTATTCACCGCCACGGTTTGCGGCAAATAAACGAAGTACCATTCACCGTAATAACGCTTGTCATTCAAATGCTGTAATTCACCACGATAGCCTTTGGTTTTAAACGGTGCTTTATCAGACAAGCTGTAAACCCCCATGATGCCGCCACTGGGGGCCATGACGAGGCCCCAGCCTTCGCGTTGCGTGATGGGGTCAAGATAGGCTTTGCGCAGATGACGGCGCGCAGTCGGGAAACGGGTATCTTCTTGCAGTACTTCCAGCGTTGGCGGAAACGTTTTTACCACGCCCGGCGTCTGGTTGTAATAGCGGCCGATGGCATCGCGATAGGCGAGGCCAACCTTGAGCAGCTCTTGTTCTCTCTCGCGCAACACCTGGGTTTGCCAGCGCATGCTGGCTTGCACCATGACCAGGCCACTGAGCATAATGAGCATAAACATGCCAATCAGCACAAAGCCAGTGGTGGACGCCTTACCACAGCGCATAGGGCGTACCATCTGCGGCCACCAGCGCAGAACCGCTATGCACATCAAAGACACTACCCTGCTCGTCAATATTGGGCGGCAAGGTAATCACCCAGGTATCCATACGTTCGGTGATCGGATCAGGCGGGATGGCTTTCAGGTATTGGCGCTCAACCAGTTCATCCAGGGTTTCCGGATAGCGGTTTTTATCGCTGTAAAACTTATCAATGGCATCACGCATGGTGAGCAAGTCATGCCGCAAACTGGTCTCTTTCGAGCGCTGCAACATATGCATGAATTTTGGCGTCACAATGGTTAGCAACATGGCCAGAATCGCCAGCACCACTAGCATTTCAATTAGGGTAAACCCACGTTTCATGGCTTTACCACTCACTGTAAGGTTGTTGGTTAATGCCGATAGCGGGCGAACGCGAAGAGACGTCATACACATCCTGCGCCATCTCATCAATTGCACCGTCATAAGCGCGGATACGCCAGGTGCCCGCATTGCTTTGTTCGGTGTCTGCTGCAAACGGGTCACGTGGGATACGTCTTAAAAAAAACAGTTTTTTCTTTTTGGGATCCTGCGTATTTTCAACCCCAGTCACCAGGATGGCCAAATTGGCCGGATATCCGCTGCCATCAGCCGTTTTTTTGATCAGGCCCTGATCCACCGCACCTTTGTAGGCATCCAGCGCATCCCGTATTTGCCACAAGGCGCGTTTGAGTTCCCGCTCTTTGTCGCGTTTGTTATTCAGTTGCAACACCGGGCTAGCCGAGGTTACCAGCAAGGCGAGTAATGCCAGCGTGACCAAAAGCTCGACCAGAGTAAAGCCGCGTGATCGTCGGTTTGCGACAAGCATGTTATTGCCCTTGAATAATCATGGTGTTGGGACTGGCTGCAGGGTTGGGAGGTGCGGAGTTGATCAATTGATCAGCAAAATTGGTATCTACTTTCGCGCGGTCAGCTGCGGTATTTTGCGGCATGGCCACTGGGCTGGATGCCATCGCGTCTGAGGTTTGTACTGCTCGTGCACCCGTTGTACCTAACGGATTTGCCGTAGCGGCAATGCCGGAAGGAATCAGGCTATAGACCGAACTGGCCGGGCTCAGGTTATGCATGATGCGTGGTGTAATCAGCAATACAATTTCATTTTTACGCTTGTCTTCATTATTACTGCTGAAAAACTTGCCAATCAGCGGCAAATTGCCCAGGCCAGGCACTTTGCGCCGCGTTTTCTGTTCGTCGTCACGGAATAATCCGGCCAGAATCTGCGTTTCGTTATTGCGCAACTGCAAGGTGGTATTAGCATTGCGGCTGCCGATGGTATACGCCAGCACCCCAGAACTGGTGGTGACCTGGTCGGTGATATTACTCACCTCCATGCCGACTTTGATACTGACCTGGTCTTGCATCTGGATCACCGGCTCGACGTCAAGCTTGATACCGACCTCAATATAATTCACATTCTGGCTGACAAAACCCTGCGCACTGGCGACGCTGGTCAGCACCGGGATTTTATCGCCGACATGAATCTTGGCGCGGTCACGGTTCTTGACCCGGATTTTAGGGCTGGCCAGCAAATTGGTATCGGTATCCTGATGTAGCAAATTGAGCACAATGGCGGGATCATTGATCGAAAACACGCCGAGACCGCCATTAAAGTTGCGCAACTCGGTCAGCGTCAGTTTGCCTGCCTGCGGCTGAGTACCGCTGGTATTGCCTGCCGCATTGCCTTGCACGCCGACACCGATCTGGCTGGGATACTGTATACCGAGGTTTTCCAGGTTACGGCGGTTGATTTCCATCACCTCAACCTCAAGCATAACTTCGGGTTCATTCAGGTCCTGCGAGGCAATCAGCTTCTCGGCGACTTTAATGCGGTCCATGGTGTCGCGCATCACCAATGTATTGAGCTTTTCATCAATATAGACATCGCTGGCACGCAACACGGTTTTCATCATATTGAGCGCACGTTTGGCGTCCATATACGTCAGGTAAAAGCTGCGCACAAAGAGTTCTTCATACTGTGCAGCCCGTGCTTGCGGATAAATCAGCAAGGTATTGCTGTTGAGTACTTTTTTGCCTAACTGATGGCTGGTGAGAATCACGTCCAGCACTTGTTCAATCGGCGTATCGCGCAGCAACACATTCACGCGTATGCCTTCGTTGAGCTCCTGGTCAAAAGAAAAATTCAAATCTCCGGCCTTGCCTAGATATTCGAAAGCATTTTTAATCGGCGTATTTTTAAGCTCCAGCGTGACTTTCTTTTTCAACGAAGACTGCAAGGGCCGCACCACACTGGTCCGTTCGTTTTTCTTTTGCTCCAGCTGCTCGAACAATTGCCGCGCTCCGGCATGCGCCGGCTGCTCGGCCAGGATACTGCGCAAGCCAAACTCGGCACCTGCCAAATCCTCGGTTGCAATTGCCGCTTTCACCTGCTCAAGCTGTGCCGCATGCTGGCGTGCCAGTTGTACTTTTTGCATGCCATCACTGGCAGCACGATTGTTGGGTGCAAGCTGTAACACTTGCTGGTAAACCTCAATCGCCGCATCATATTGTTGGGTGAGCAATAAACTATCCGCTTGCTGCAATTGCTTTTGCAGTTTCTTTTCCTGCAACAGGGTCAGCCAGTTTTTATATTGTGGTTGGCGCGGATGCGCGTCCACCAGCGGCTGTAACAGCTGGATAGCTTCGTCATCCTGGCCACGCGCCGCATAGATTCTGGCCTGCTCCAGCGTGGCATCACCGTTTTGTTGTGCGGGTAATAGGTTGCTGCAACTGGCTAATAACAGCGGACAACCCAACAACCAGGCCCAATGACTATACGTTTGATTCACTTGCTTGTTCAAAATACCACCCCGTTATCCAGCCTGATTTCAAAGCGCTCGGCCGCATGTTGCAGCACGATTTTTTGTTGGTCGAGCAGGCTCACCTGCCACCCATCGGCAAAATGGTCGTCTGCATGTACGACGTATTGTTGCTGGCCATCGGTTAAAAAGACGGTCCAGCGCCCGTCTTCCTGCAATCGACCGGCATAGGTATAAGGGTTCACTGCCTCTGGAACTACAGGCACCGCGGTGTCGGCTGCCGACACTTCCAACGCGGCAAACAGGTTAATCGCGCTATCATCGGCGCCTGCACTCATGGTTGCAGGCGCTGAGACGCTTTGCGGTGAGGCCGTGTGAGGCAAAGGCAAGGCCTGCGCCAAGCTCACGCGACGCGAAGGGGCTTGTTTCACAGCGGCAACCGGTGCCTGCTCGGCTTGCTCTACCCACCAGCATGCCAGCAAGGTGCAAGCCAGTGCCACCCATACTATTCCACGCCGCATCATGTTTGGCCTCGCTTACGCGTGTACAAACTAAACTCCACATAGGCTTCGAGGTCTGGCTGTAACACATCACTGCGCTGCAATTTGAACTGGCTTAAGGCCAGGCTGGGATAGGTCTGTAACACCTGCTGCAAAAAATGCCGCACCTGCAAATAATCCCCTTTGAGTGGCAACTTGATGCGCTGTATCTGCAAACTCGAATGCTCAACGGCTAAAGACTGAAATTCTGCGCGCTCAAACAACATGCCCATGGCATCTGCCGTCGCCAGTATCTCGGCACTGATACGGTCAGCTTCGTCTTCACTGGGCCAGCTTTGCAGCACATTCACGACGTGAGGCCTGGCCTCAGTGACAGGCAATGTCCGCTTGGTGGATGCAGGTAATTGTTGCAATACATATTGTAAGGCATGACCGCGCCACCAGGCATGCGCCACCAGCCCAGATAGCAAAACGACGACTAACAGCATGACTGCCAGCCAGCGATGTGTCCGTAGCGTTTGCTGGCAGATAAAGCATACACGTTGCAAAGCGTGACTTAGAACTGCCATCCGGCCTCCACATGTAAGGTCGTCATGCGCAAACCGTTCACCTCGGTCGCTTCGCTGGCTTTAAGTTTCACATCCACCAAAGCAGGCTGTTTTTTCAACCGCTCCACCAACGCCCAGCCTTGCTGGCGCTGTTGTGCCAGCACCGTCATGCGTATCTGTTTACGCTTGGCATCGGGGGAGAGTTGCAACCAGTACAAATGGGCTTGCTGGGCATGTTCAAGATCACTTAATAAAGCTAACCACGGCGTGACTATCTGTAACTGTGCCTCGGCCATGTCAGCCGCCAGCGCCTGATTCACGACAGGCTGTTTATTAACGGCCTGCTGACTGGCAGTCAAGGCCAATTGGCGCGTTTGCCATTGCTGCTGCAGGGCGATATTTTCCTGGGTAAGCTGATGATAAACAGCGGCCAGCCATACCAGGCTAGTCAATAATATCAGGCCAATCACCGTGGCCGCAGGCCCAGGCAAGCGACCAGGCGCATGATTTAAGCGCACGTGCATTAAGCCACCCGCCTTTCGGATACCTGCCGAGAAGGCTTACCCAACCCGTGGGAAGACTGCACATCCACCACCTGAAACGGCTGCATGGACTGTGACGTAGCGCCGCCAGACTCTGCCTGTGACAAAAAGATTGGCAAAGCTGCCCGTTCAGGATGTATGACCTGCTCACGCGACAATAACTGCATCAAGGTCAGTCGCCATTGCGCATCAACAGGTAGCTGGCGAATCTGTAGCCAGTCACCCTGCATCAGGCACGCCACCGTTAAGTGGCTGGACTCGCGGCAGACAACCCAACCATTGGCCGAAAAGCCTTGCTTGCGCATGGTATGTAAAGCCTGGTTGGCTGCCAGCGCCCACGCAGGAGTGATGATGCCAGGCGGCAATCTATGCTTGGCCAGCGCCGCCTGTAAATTTTCCAGTAGCGCGGCAGGTATTGCATTCAGCAAGGTATGCTGGCCATAGCCCCCTGGCTGTGCCTGAATTTGCCAATCTTGTCCGTCGCTGGTAAAGGCCTGCTGCAAGCCGTGGTGGCAATAAGCCGCTTTATCCGCCTGGGTGCGTACCTCAGCCTGCCACGGCAATACCAGCCAGCGCGCATACTGGTTGGAAAGCACCACGACCACATGCCAACGCTGGCCCGCTAAGGGTGCCAAGACGTCATGCAAGGCCTGCCACAAAGCCTCTGGCGGCAATATATCCTGCGTGCTGCCCGGCAAAGTATGACGTTGATGGCTGATCATCTGCGGACGTCTACCCGGCAACCACGCGCGTTGAAACTGGAATACCTCTAGCGCATCACAAGTAATGACCAGCCGCAATTCCGGCGCTGTCAGTGCCTGCCACCAGCGACGGCTGTCGGCCACGCGGCAATCTACACCGGGATCAGGAGAGCGCTGTAACACGGTTAATCTCCTGTAAAGTCGTTTCGCCCGTAGCCACCAGCGCCAGGCCCGCATCACGCATGGCACGGGTACCGGTTGTGGCGGCTAATGCCTTAATCTGGCTGATGGGCGCTTTAGAGACAATGAGTTCGCGCATACGGTCGTCAAACAGCAACAGTTCGGCGATGCCTTTGCGGCCCTTGTAGCCGCTGCCATGGCACTGGCCACAGCCTTGGCCTTTTTTAAACTGGTAGTGTTGGGTCGTTTCTACACTCAGGCCAGACTTCACTAGCAATGCGGAGTCTGGCATATCATCCACCTTGCAAAACGGGCAAATCACCCGCACCAGCCGCTGCGCCAGAATCACGTTGACTGCCGACACAAAACTATAAGCGTCGACGCCCATATTGGTGAAACGGCCAATCACGTCAAATACGTTATTGGCGTGCACGGTGGTGAGCACCAAATGCCCGGTCAGCGCTGACTGCACGGCAATTTGTGCGGTTTCCCCATCACGGATTTCACCCACCATGATTTTGTCGGGGTCGTGGCGCAAAATAGAGCGCAAGCCACGCGCAAAGGTCAGGCCTTTTTTCTCATTAACCGGGATTTGCAGCACGCCAGGCAGTTGATATTCGACCGGGTCTTCAATAGTGATAATTTTGTCCTGGCCCTGGTTGATCTCGGAAATCATGCCGTACAAGGTGGTGGTTTTGCCGCTACCGGTGGGCCCGGTCACCAGCAACATGCCATAAGGCGCTTCGGCCTGCGCCCGGATTTGCGCCAATAAAGCGGGTGCGAATCCCAGCACTTCGAGGCTGATACCTTGCGCTTCACTGAGCGCTTTACGATCCAGCACGCGTAGCACGGCATCCTCACCCACCACACTGGGCATGATAGAGACACGCAAATCTATTTCACGGCCCAAAGCATGCACTTTGCAGCGGCCATCTTGCGGAATACGTCGCTCGGCAATATCCAGTTCAGACATGACCTTGATACGCGACACTGCCTGCTCGGCCTGCATGACGCCACTGAGGCCACCTGCCTCTGTCAGCACGCCATCGATGCGGTATTTGACACGCAAGCCTTGCAGGGTAGATTCAAGGTGAATATCACTGGCCCCGGCTTTGAGGGCATCGTATAAGGTCGAGCGTACAAAGCGCACCACCGGGCTGCTGTCTTCGCTGATGGACTTCAGCGACAACTCTTCTACCGGCGTTTCCTCTTCGTTGCTGATGCTGTCACTGGCATGTACCTGATCCATCGCGCGCATTTGCGTTTCATGAAATTGCAGGCAAGCGGCGATATCGTTACGATGCGCCAGGCACCACTGCACCGGCACGCGCACCATGCTCTGCAAGCGTAATTGCAGTGGCTCGTCAAACGGGTCAGCCAGTACCAGATACAGCGACTGGTCGGATTTTTGCATCAATACCGCATGCAAAGTGCTGGCATCATTAAAGCGCAACAGGTCAAACATGGGCTGCATGGCGTGCAAGTCCAGTGCGGTCAGCGTCGGGTAATGCATGCATTGCCCCAGTGCCAGCACAAACACTTCTGGCGTCAGGCCAGACAGCTCCTCCAGCACCTCCATGAGTGGGCGGCCGGTTTGCTGGGACAACTGGCGCGCCTGCGGCAATAACCCGGCATCTAATGGGGGGACATGCCCAGTCAGTGGTAAATCCTGCATATTCATGCGATGGCATTCCTCATTCTATGGCGCCCGCCAGTTCAAAAATCGGCATATACATCAACACCACCACCAACCCTACAATCAAGCCGATCAGTACCATCAGTGCGGGCTCCAATAATTTGCTCAGCCACTCCACGCGGCGTGCCGTTTCTTCGTCGTAAAACACGCCTATACGTCCCAGCATCTCATCGAGTTGTCCACTACGCTCGCCCACGCGTAGCATGCGGTTGGCAATGGAGGTCGTCAGGCCATGCGACTCCATGGCACCTGACAAGGCCTTGCCTTCGCGTACTTCAGTAATCACACGTTGCAAGGCCAACTGCAACTCTTGCGGCAACAAAGATTGCACCATGCCCAGTGCCGTCAGCAAGGGAATTCCTCCCTGTAACAGCATCCCCAGCGTGCGGTAAAAACGCGCCAGCTGGTAAATGCGCAAAGCCTCACCCAAGCTGGGAATTTGCCACACGCGTTGCATCAACCAGGCCTTGCTGGCCGGGCGCGAAAACACCAGCCACAGCGATACCGCCATAGCCAGGGTTGCCAGTAGCACCCACTCGCCATGCCCTTGCAACAATTGCCCCCAGCGCAACAGCATCTGGCTGGCCCAGGGCAAATTGTCACCCCCGCTTTCATAAATCGTGCTGAAGCGCGGCACCACATAACCGAGCAAAAACAGCACCACCAGGCCACCGACGACAATCAGCAATACCGGGTAGATTGAGGCCGCAATAATTTTCTTACGGATCGCCTCTACCTGCGTCTGGTAAGCCACATGCCGCCGCAACGCCTGCACCATATCACCCGTACGTTCACTGGCTCGAATCAGCGCGATATATAACTGGCTGAATACCGAAGGCTGCAAGGCCAGTGCCTGAGACAAGGGCAAGCCTTCAAACAGGCTGGTACGTAATTGGGTTAACACGGCACGTGCATGGTCTTGTTGCTCCTTCTCAGCCAGGCCCTCAATGGCTTCAATCAGGCTCAGTCCAGATTCAAGCAGCGTCAGCAACTCCTGGCTAAACAGACTGAGATTAAAGGTGTGCGTTTTGAGCGGCCATTGCGGCCAGCCTGACACCCGCGCAGACCGTACCTGCAACACACCATAGCCTTGTGCCTGCGCCTGTAGCAGCGCAGCCTGGCGATCCGTGGCATCCAGCGATAACCAACTCACCTGTGCCCCCTGCAACACTTTTAACTCAAACTTCATGATGGCTGACGTTTAAGCGCTACCAGTTACCGACATCGCTATCAGCATCCTGGCCACCAGCGGCGCCATCACTGCCCAGCGTCCACACATCATAGTCGCCATGCTCGCCGGGATAACGGTACAGATACTGCCTGCCCCACGGGTCGGCGGGCACCCCTTTGGCCAGATATGGGCCTTGCCATTTGGTCTCGCCATCCGGCTGGCGATTGAGTGCCGCCAGGCCTTGCTCAGTTGCAGGATAATGGCCGGTGTCCAGGCGATAGGTATCCAGTGCACGCGATAACGCCTCAATTTGTGCCTTGGCCGTTTTGGTTTCTGATTTACCGATCTGGGCAAAATACTTGGGGCCAACATAGCCCGCCAGCAAGCCGATAATCACCATCACTACCAGCAACTCCAGCAAGGTAAACCCTGCCTGCTTAAATTTCGCCATTTTCATCGTCGTCACTTTCTAAAATTAACCTTGCGAAAAGATAGAGGTCTTTTAATCCAGGCTTGCACCTGCTGGCACCAATCCTGGCAGCACGACTTCAAATGCTTTTTGTCCGTTTTGACCCGTGGTGCGTAAACGAATCGCCCCTTCTTTCTCATCTGGCTCTTTGCTATCGCAATGGCTTTTGATATACAACATGGACGTCATTTTGCGTGTCGAACCATCCTGATCAACAAAACTCACGTCCGTGGTGAAATCCACCCACCCATCGTGATAAGGCGCAGTGTTCAAATCTGGTAAACCAGGTTGCTTGACTGATGTCATGCTGCGCCCAACTCGGTACAACGCCTCTGGCATGCCATGGCTTGGATTAGGGTTGGGATTCATAAAATAGGCAGCCGACACAGGACGGCCAGCAAAACCACCACGCACAATATCGTTAATCTCCCACTGTTCACCATGACTTAACTTGGGCTCTTTCATCAACACATGCGTGCCAAAAATGCATTCTTTGGTGTCTTTATTCCACCAGATCGTATCGGTCAGCGTAGCAAACTCCTCACCATCGTTGCCTTCAGGTGCCGGTGGCGCGATCCCACGCGAAATCATGCCCACCATATTAAAACCCTGCAACGGTGCATTCATCGGGCTCGTCAGCAACAGCTCACTGGTTACCGCACATGCGGTATTTTTTTGCTGGGCCATATCTGGCGCAGCGCTTTCTGCTAAGCCAAACTCACCGGTTGTATTACAGGAGACATAAGCTGAGGTTTTATTGGCCTGCAAATCGACAAATCCAGCCTGACTTGTCAAACACACACACAAACTTAACCATGGCATTAATTTCAATGGCATCAATTTAAAAAAGTTTATTTTTAACACTTAATCGCTCCCACAAACTGGGTGATTGCCAGCGGCAAAATACACCGCTGACAATTTATTACACTTTCAAAAAGTCATTGATAATGACTAGAAGTTGGCATTAGCACTGTTAGGGGCTTGGCCACTTGTCAAAACAGTTACCCATGGCTGTGTTTCTTGGCCTGTTTGACGAATGCGCACTGAGCTTGCCAAGGAGTTGGTAATTGTTCCGTTGCAATCAGACTGAACATAAAGTACTGGAGAGTTCTGCGAACTAGTGCCATCTTCATCCACGCCGCCAGTGTTATCCAGCGTAAAATCCACCCAGTTTGTACGAATCTCAGAAGTCTGTTGAGCTGCAGTCGGAACAATAGTACCTGGACTGGCTGTCTGACCTACACCATTAATTTCTGTGCCAGATGCTGGTGCAGGGCTGTTCACAGGGCGACGTACAAAACCGGTTGCAGGGTTGAGTGAATTACTTGGATCAGCTTGCATTTGCACGCTGGTAAAAGCTCGGCCCATACGGAAAACCGGAGAATCTGTAGTACTTGTATGGTAGTAGCCTGCGTTGACCGTCGCTGTAGCGCTGTACCCACCCAATGCAACATCATTGGTTTCCAGTCGTTGGCTTCCGCTCAAAGAGGGGTTATAGTCAAATGTGCCACTAGTCGCAAAATCAATATATTTGGCAAAAATGCATTGAGTGTTAGCTGTGTTTCGCCACGCACGTTGACCTAAAGTACCCAATGTTTCGCCATTTGCAGTGATTGAAGTTGTAGTTCTTGTATTTACTGCAGTTGCAACGGTGCTAACTGGAGAAGTTGTTAAATTACGCTGCCCTCCTGGGAACACAGCGCAATTATTATTTGCGCCAGTGGTTGGTGCAGTGTAACTATCGCTACCATAATTACCAGTGGTATTACACTCCACCCAACCAGTTGTCCCAGCTACCTGATTGCTTCCAGCAGTTACCGTAAACCCCGCAGTTGGCAATGCAACCAAACCTGTTGCATTAACATTCGCTGAAACGCTCAATGCAGCGATTACCGCTAATTGGATCAATTGATTTCTCATTACATACTCCTAAAAAGAGATTAAAATGAGCAGGCATTTGTGGCTGCCTGCGACACCCATTCACCATAATCGACAGTGCTTCGCAAGTTCTGGCCGATCAAGGAGAATTCTGTAAAAAGGCAGTTCACAAATGCCTGCCTTAAAAATTAGCATTGGCGCCATTAGGCGCTTCGCCACTGGTCAATATGGTGACCCAAGGCTGAGTTTCCTGGCCAGTTTGGCGAATACGCACAGCATTAGCCAAAGAAGAAGTGATGGTGCCATTGCAGTTTGCTTGCACATAAATCACGGGAGAGAGCTGTGAGGTAGTGCCATCCTCATCCAAACCACCTGTGCTATCCAAAGTGAAATCTACCCAATTCGTACGAATTTCAGAAGTCTGTTGCGCAGGAGCGGGGACGATTGTGCCTGGACTAGCTGTTTGGCCTATGCCATTAATCTCGGTACCAGGCGCAGGCGCAGGATTATTGACTGGTCGACGGACAAAGCCCGTCGCTGGGACAAGCGAATTATTTGGGTCTGCTTGCATTTGGACGCTGGTAAAAGCCCGACCCATCCTGAATATTGGGGAGTTTGACCCGGCTGATGTGAGGTAATAACCGGCACTGACTATTGCTGTTGCACTATAGCCCCCCACCGCAATATCATTCGCAGCAAAACTCTGAATACCGCTCAGTACGGGGTTATAGTCAAATGAGCTGATGGTTGAAAAATCAATATACTTGGCGAAAATGCATTGCGTATTGGCTAAGTCACGCCATGCACGCTGTCCTAAATCACCTAATCTTTCACCATTCGCTGTAATTGACCTCACAGTTTTTGGGTTAACTGCTGTGGCGACAGCGCCAAGGGGGGACGTGGGCAAATTACGCCCACCACCTGGGAAGACAGCGCAATCATTATTTAAGCTGAAATTTGGGGCAACGAAGTTGTCGCTCCCATAATTTCCGGTGGTATTACACTCAACCCAACCCGTAGTGCCTGCCACCTGGTTGCTACTCGCACTCACGGCAAACCCTGTGCTAGGCAATGGCACCAATCCGGTTGCGTAGCTATTCGTACAAACACCAAATGCAACAATGACCGCTAATTTCATCCATGAATTGCTCATAAATACTCCTCAAGTAACAAAGCTCAAAAGTTAAATGATTACTTTCCTGCATCAAAATCATAGGTCAGCGTAAAGAACGCGGACCTTGGCGCACCAGGCGCTAAAAAAGTGCTGGATAACCAATCGTTACTGTTGTAATTAAAGCCACCCGAGCCTTGTACGCCAAACTGACCAGCAACAAAAGGATTGACACCCAATCGGCCAGCACTGTAATACTCGCGGTCAAACAGGTTGTTGATCATGAGTCCGGCTGTCCAGTTTTTATTGAGTTGGTAGGTAGTCTTGAAGTTAAAAACGGCGTAGCCTGGCACTTTGCCTGGGTAACGAAAATTTGGCTTGGTCGCAAATACGGCACAACTTGCATCTGCATATAAGATATCACCATCTTTAATGGAACTTCCTTGTGTGCCGCAGTTATAGGTCACGTTGGCAGCACCCGCCTGATGTTTATTATTTTCGTTGCCACGGATAAAACTGTCAGAGTGCAAAATACCAGTGAATCCAAGGGTCCAATCAGGCGTCACCTCGTACGTTAATGTTGCATTAAAGTTATGTAGCGGCACACCGGGCATGCGATCACCAGGATGCACCCGAATCTGTTGGTATCCAGTAGCAACAGCTAATGTTCCTTCTCGCTGCAACACATTGCCCGCGCTGCTGTTATTGGGGCTTGCAACACTGAACGAATCTTGAAATGTGGCGTCTGTGAGAGAGTAGCTGGTTCTAAAGCCCCATTTACCCACTTTGCCTTGCAAACCCATTTCAATACCTCTGCGGCGCGTATTACCAATGTTCTGAAAAAAGCTACGCTCTGGCGTAAAAGAAACAAAATAGATGTCATCGGTCAGATCTGTCTGGTAGACAGTGGCGTTCCACTGCACTTGTGGGGTGAGATAACCACGACCACCAAACTCCAGGGTTGCTGAGCGCACTTGTTTTAAATACGGGTCACCTGACAGCGTGCTGGGCAGGCTACAAAAGCGCCGTTGTTGCAAGCTGCGAGGGACATATATCGGCGTGCCGTCTGGTTTCTGGCCGGCCAGCACTGGCGTATCATCAAAAGCGCAACCTAACTCAATCACACTGGGGGTTCGTGCACCTTTGTTCCAGTTGGCGTAAAGATTTAGCGTTTCTGTTGGCTGCCAGGTCGCCCCCAAGCTAGGGTTAAATGAACGGTAAGTAAATTTCTCGGTTTCACCCGGCCCAATCGCACCTAAATCATTCGCAAGCTGCGTTGAAAAAGGGATGATGGTGATAGCTGGGCATTCGTCTGCAGTCACCGTCCCATCACTGTTGAGGTCATTACATGTCTGCTGTATTTCAACAAAGTTTTTGAATGCAGTAGGCCCATTCAGACCTAGGTAATTATTGACCGCCAATTCATTTTTAATATGGGTGATGTTATAGCGACCAGCGGCAGTAAAGGCCCATTCTTTGGTGGGCGACCAGGTTTCGCTAAACAACAGGCTTTTGGTGATGCTATTACCAGCAAAATTGTTGAGCCCTGCTTTATGGGTAGCAGCATCAAACTCATAACCGACATTGGCAGGGTCTAGGTAGGCTTTTCGCTGGTTTGTTAAAAGTCCCAGATATTGTCCACTGGTGTAGCTGGCATCTGAAGAATCAACCGATCCGCCTACCATGAACTTGTGCTTTTCCAGGTTCCAATTTAACTGCATGGCCGCACCATCAGTGACTTGATCAATTTCAGTTTGCGTAATTAATGCGGTAGGTGTGCCTTCAATATACCCAGAGCACTGACCGCGAACTCCAGTAGGTGATGCACTTGCATCGCAATCAGCACCATCACGCTGAACAACAATTCCTGTAACAGGATCGCGCACTAATACACCTGTAGGACTACCCAGACCTGGGCTCACCCCAGGAAATTGCTCTACGATATTGTTACCTTGTGCATCTAGAGCAGAATCGTAAATAGATACATAAGTCAGGACATTCGCAAAGCCATTACTATCGTAGAATTGACCAACCAATTGCCCAGCGGATACGTCAAATACTTCCCTTGGAGTTTGATCAGCTGGTTGAGGGGCATTAAACAGCTTATTTCGCAGATTTTCTACAAGCTTTGCGTAGTTACGGAGCTGCCACACTTGCAGCGCTTTACTCTTCCATGTATCACTTGGACCCGTTGCGATCGTACCAAACCTTGAAGTCCACATAAGCTGAGTGCCTACAATGTTTCCGCTGCTATCAATCAGGTTTGTCGTCCCCTGAAGAGCGGAAGCTCTAGTACTGGCATCAGTACCAATCACAGGATCGCCATTGACATCCGTAATGGCATTGCCGTTAGCATCTGCAGCAACGTCATAAATACCTGTTTGAGTGAGATCTGGATCAGGCAGACCATCGCGATCTAGATCAGCATAACTTGTGACCAACTGCTCGCCTGCTAGTGGCCTTCTGGTTGCGCCGCCGCCAAAGTTTTGGTTAACATCGCCATTGCTCGCATTTCTGCGGCTCTTACGTTTATAGATTTGCCCTGTGACATTGAACATATCACTCACATCCCATATGCCATTGAGCTGAAATTGCAGTAAACGGTTTTTGGTTTCGTCCGGGCTGGTGAAAATCTGGCTGTTATCTTGTTTGGCCATTTCAGTGGGCAGCAAACCGTTCCCCACGAGTTTGTTGCCTGCATAGAGCATACTCAGGCCAAGCTGCAGACTGTCATTACGCCATTCACCTTTAGCAAATATCTGGTTGACCTCACTAGGTGAATTCACGCGCCAGCCGTCTTCTTTAAAAATATTTGCGGCGGCAAAACCCGCAATGACGCCGTTGTTACCGCCCACAGAACCTTGAAACTGGTTACGCTTGAAGGAGCCACCGAGGTACTCCACAGAGCCTTCGCTGCTATCAAAACCACTTTTGGTTTTCATGCTGATGGCGCCACCCAAAGTGCCCAAACCAAATAGCGGATTGGAGCCGGGGAATACGTCCAGGCTGTTTAAGGCATTCATGGGAATCATGTCCCAGTTCACCACATCGCCAAACGGCTCGTTGACACGTATGCCATCCAGGAACACGCTTAACCCTTGTGAAGTGCCTAACTGCGGGCTGGCGGTAAAGCCACGATAGGTGACGTCCATCTGGAAAGGGTTGCTTTGGTAGTCGTTAACGTTCACTGACTGTAGCTTGCTGTTCATTAAGTCAGTCAAACTCACCGCTTTGGATTCCTTGATCTCTTTGGCGGTAATGCTTTGCACGTTGCCAGGGATTTCTTCTTTGGTCAGCGCCAGACCTCGCAAAGGGCCAATGTCGTAGCTACGCTTGGCACGGACTTCAATTTTGTCGAGTTGCAGGTCTTTTTTGTCTTGCTTCGGTGGCTTTTGAATAAAAATATTGTTGCCCTCGACCTTAGGCTCGAGACCGCTCTCGCCTAGCACACGTTGCAGGGCTTCTTTGCGCGTCATACGGCCACGCACTTCGGGTGCAGTTTTGCCGGAAACGATGTCATTGGGGAATGAAATATTCATGCCCGTGGCTTTGCCCAGGTCGTGCAATGAGTTGGCTAACGGCTGTGCTGGAATATCCACGTTCACTGGCACACCAAAGACCTCCTCTTGCTGCTTGGGCAATTGAGTATTTAATGCTTCTGCCCACACCGGTTGCGTTGCCATAAAGCTCAAGGCAGTCAACGCAGTGTGGATTCCTCTTCTATTTATTTTCTTATATGTCTTCACAGATTTCTCCTGTCTAAGACTCATCTGTGAGCGCAGCAAAAACCTGACGTCATTAACTTAAATTTACATTTAAGCTTGCACCAATAGAAAAGAAGAATCATAAAGCGCATGCGTGAATAAGGATAAAAAGGCGCCTCGAACGGACGCCTTTATACAGATTAATGCTGGGAGTAAAGCAGTGTGTACTGCGGGGTGTCTTGCAGTTTGACCGGTGCGATATTAGGCAGGCCGCGCAAGAACTGATCGATGTCCTGAATATTAATATCGGCCGAAATATTGCGCGCCTGCTTGCCTTGGGACTGCACCGGCTTCTGACGGTAGCGAGAAACGGTGTAGGCAATTTCGCTGGTATCGGCACGATCAAATACCAGGCGCCCTTTGAGAAAGGCAAAAGCATTAGAAGCCGGGCGGTTGACCAGCACCATGGCGCGGTTAGGATACACTTCAGCCACTTGGCCATTGGTGATTTCACGCGAAACCAGTGGCTGGCTTTCTGCTTGTGTCGCATCCCCCTCAAACCTGGGTTCGACTTTGACACGGCCGTGATCAACACTCACACGCACCAGCTGCTCCAGCCGGTTGACGGCAAAGCGCGTCCCTAATACCGTCACTCTTGCAGTGTCTGTTTCCACCACAAATGGCCGATCAGGGTCTTTGGTCACTTCAAAAATAGCTTCGCCTTCTTTGAGTAGCACATGGCGCTGGTGGCGGTAATATGTGACCTCCATATCACTTCTGGCGCTCAGGGTGACTTTGGTACCGTCATCCAGTGTTTTAGTGACAATTTGCCCCACCGGGTTTTGTGCAGCCAACTGCATGACGGGCTTGGCTTGCCAGACCTGGTATTGCTGATGCGAGAAAAAGCCAGCAATACAAATAAAACAAACGACCATCAGCTGTGCCAAACGTTGTTGTTTGGCTTTGCGGCGGGCTTCATTGGCCAGAAACGCTTGCTGCTCAGCGGCATCTGCCAGGCTAGACAAGCTCTCAGCTGAGTCAAGCTGGCGCATGGCGTGGGCGAAGCTGTTATATTCGGCAGCGTGAATCGGGTCGTCCGCCAGCCATTGCTCAAACGCTTGATGCTCGGCAGCGCGTTGATTGTTCGCATGCTCACGCATACGCAAGTACCAGCGCGCAGCCATTTCACTTAGTGTGAGCGACT
>Ga0208514_100295_pt1 | contig 32307 bp, 25 predicted proteins | sample LakWasMet70_HOW9_2_FD_183900 | JGI IMG/M metagenome (GOLD analysis project Ga0208514, IMG submission 183900) | Freshwater sediment methanotrophic microbial communities from Lake Washington under simulated oxygen tension - Sediment Metagenome... | ecosystem: Environmental > Aquatic > Freshwater >...
CCGATCGCACTACTTCAAGCCGAGTCGGTGCATTAAGTCGTAAAGAGTGGGGCGGCTCACACCCAAGAGTTCGGCAGCCTTGACCATATTTCCGTTTACGCGACCGAGTGCAGCGATGACTGCCCCGCGCTCTGCATTGTCGCGAATCACACGCAAGTCCAGCGAATTGTCAGTCTCCTCCGGCGTGGTACCTTTCAGACCAATGTCATGCTGGGTGATCTGATTGCCATCCGCCATTATCACGGCGCGCTTGATGCAGTTCTCCAATTCCCGAATATTGCCTGGCCACTTGTGGCCCTCGACTGCCCGCAATGCGGATTCGCTAAGGGACATGGAGGCGCGGTTCTGCTCATGTGAAAAACGTCTGACAAATGCATGGGCCAGCAACGTGGCATCACCGACGCGGTCCCTCAGTGGCGGAATGTCGACCACAATTTCTGCCAATCGGTAGTACAAGTCTTCCCGAAAACGATTCTCTTTGCTCAGTGCATGAAGGTCTTGGTGGGTCGCACAGACTATGCGCACGTCGACCGGAATTTCCTGCCGTCCACCAAGACGCTCAATCTTCCGCTCTTGCAGGAACCGCAACAGCTTCGCCTGCAATGAGAAGGGCAAGTCGCCTATTTCATCCAGCATCAAGGTGCCACCGTTGGCCGTCTCAATCTTTCCCAAGGTTTGCTTGGAGGCGCCAGTAAAAGCACCTTTTTCGAAACCGAACAACTCGCTCTCCAGCAGGTTCTCCGGAATAGCGGCGCAGTTGATCGCCACAAACTTTCCATTGCGCCGTGAAGATGCATCGTGCAAACCGCGTGCCAATACTTCTTTTCCGGTGCCGCTCTCGCCCAGAAGCATCACCGTGGCGTTGGTATTGGAGACCTTTTCAATGGTGCGGCAAATCCGCAACATCGCGGGATCGCGCGTGATGAGCCCATTCAGCGCATCTGGCTGGTGAAATTCCCGTAGACGTTTATTTTCAGCTTGCAACTCAAACAGTCGCAGCGCGCGTTCCACTGTCAGATTCAGCAGTTCGGGCTCAAACGGTTTGGCAAAAAAATCGTAGGCTCCCATCGCCACTGCACGCAAGGCATTGGCTTGGTCATTCTGCCCCGTGAGAACAATCACCTTGATGTTGGGGTCTGCTGCCATGATTTGCTCCAGCAGCTTGAAACCCTCTGACACTGAATCAGCGTCGGGTGGAAGTCCCAGATCCATGGTCACCACCGCCGGGTTGCTTTTGCGCAGTTGCACCATTGCACTCTCGCGGTCGCTTGCCGTGACAGATTCGAAGCGATCCAGCGACCACTTGATTTGTTTCTGCAGCGCCAAATCGTCTTCAACGATCAGCAGGGTGCGTGATTTTTCGGTTGTCATGCGTCTTCTAGTTAATGAAGGTCTGATGCCTTGCGCGATTCAAACATCGGCAAAAGCACCGTAACGGTCGTCCCTACCCCTACCGTGCTGTCTACCTCGATCTTTCCACCGAGCTCTTGCACGTACTGAAAACTCTCATAAGCTCCAATTCCCATACCTGCCTGCTTGGTTGTTTGAAACGGTTTGAACAAGCGATCCCGAATGAAGTCCTGCGACATGCCCTGTCCGGTATCGCCCACCACAACGCGCGCTTGCCCGCCTGCACGATCAAGCCGTAACCAGACGCGCCCCGACGGATCGGTCGCGTCAAATGCATTCTGCACGATGTGCCCGATGATGCGCTCCAGGCGCTCTTCGTGTCCCCGGGCGGCGACCGGGTCGAGAATCTCTGTCTCCAGTGTTCTGCTGCGGCCCTTCGCCACGGAGACCAAACGATCCACGATGGCGCTCAGGTCCACACCAAACGTTGCGCCAGGCGGCGTAGCGCCTTCACGCAGTTGGAGCATCAGTTGGCGCATGCGCTCCAGAGAATTTTCGACCGTCATCAGCATGTCCTGCTGAAACTCCGGGTTTCCACCGAGTCGCTTGGCGTTTTTCATCATCAGCGACAACTGGGTAACGATGTTCTTGAGATCATGCACTACAAAGGCGGACATCTTGTTGAATGCATCAAACTTGCGCACTTCCAGTAGTGCCTCGGTAGCCTGCATCTGTGCCAGAAAGCTGGCTGCCTGTTGGCCCGCCGTCTTCAGCAGATCGTTTACTTCCCAATTGACATCCACGCGGGTTCGGGCACTCGCCAGCACTACAAAGCCGAACAAGGTTGGCCCTACCATCAAAGGCACTACCAGCCATGCCTGCGGAATCTCTGACAGCCATGCTGGCAACTTCATCGCTCCATAGCGACGGGAAAAGGAGCGGTACTCCTCCAGATTGATGACCCAGCCACTGGTTTCCATAAATTGGCAAATTTCGGAATCTGCAGCTTCCTTTCCTTGGGCTGGGTGCATATTCCAATGGGCGGTCTGCGTGAAAACCGCCTCGCCGTGCGCGCGCATCCACAACGCGCCCGCCGGGCTCTCCAGCATATCGGCCAACCCACGAATGACCTGCTCGCCCATTTCCTGCGGGGAATTGCGGTGGGACAGGGTGCGGGTGAACTTGAGCCACTCCTCTCGATAGTCGTAACGGTAACGGAAGAAATGCTTGCCCAAAAAGACACGCAGACTGGCGCGCACGGCCCCTGACATGGCCAATACAAACAACGAGATCAGTGCAAAGAAGACCATCGCCACCTGAAGTGCCCGGCCCCACTCGCCACCAAAGTACCGCACGTAATAGCCCGCTGCTGACATGAATACCAGGTACAAGCCAGCAATCAACAGTGTTGCCGAGTGAAATGCAGCTTTGGGAGAAAGGCGTATTTTCGAAATCCAATCGCTGCGGCGCGTCATCGACAGCACAAGCAACGGTGTTACCAGCGCATGGACAACCCCTCGAATGCTGAAGGCGTCCACGTCCATGCGACTGAACATGACGGCCTCCGAAAACACATAGAGGTCAAACAGGAAGGCTCCGGCCAGGCCCAAACACAGTGGTTTGAGGTTCCAACGGGAGTCTTCCGTAGCGTTGCGAAAGACCTGCTCCAGCAACATCAGCGCAAAAACAGGGGATACCATCGCCACCATCAGGCTCCATCGGGAGGCGCCCACCATACCTTCGGCTGAGCGATACCCCAAGATGGCAAATCCGATTCCCAGCGACGCTAGCGTAGCAGCCGTTGCTACCAGGCGCTTCAGATTGCCAGAGGTCTGAACCGTCGCATTAAATTGCAGGAGCATCAACAGGAACGCGTACCACCCGGCATAGCGCAGCGAGTCCATGAGTTGGCTCATGAGTAGCCAATGGCCATCCCCGTCAAAACTGAACGCCAGACCCATCCACCCCCACAGCGCGGTCACTACTACGGTGGCGCTAACCACACCATTGGCCGGCAGTGGACTTCCGCTCTCCCGGTCTTGCTGGAGCAATTTCAGTGCAAACAGCGAATAGGCAATGCCGACCAGGGCATGTCCCCATGCCGCGAGGTTCATTTACTGGGCGCCTTTGCGCATCAACACAACGCCGACCGTTTCGAACAAAATGATGATGTCCAGAAACAGATTGTGGTTCTTCACGTAGTACAAGTCATATTGGAGCTTTTCAGCGGCATCTTCCACCGATGCGCCATACTGGTAGCGAACCTGTGCCCATCCGGTTACGCCGGGTTTGACGCTTTGCCGCACCGCGAAAAACGGAATCTTTTGCGTCAATTGGTCCACAAAGAAGGGCCTCTCGGGCCGAGGCCCCACCAGGCTCATCGACCCGCCCAAGACACCAAAGAGTTGTGGCAACTCATCAATGCGCAGTTTGCGGATCACACGGCCAACCCGTGTGACACGGTCGTCCGAAGCGCTGGCCCACCGTGGCTTTCCGTCTTGTTCGGCATCCGTACGCATACTACGAAACTTCACCACATTGAACAGCCGTCCATTGAGTCCCACACGTTCCTGAAAGTACAGCATGGGCCCCTTGCTCTCCAGCAATATGAGTATTCCGGTCACCACCATGATGGGCAGAGTCAGCACAATCAAAATGCTGGCGCACAAAATATCAAACACCCGCTTGACCGCCGCTCGCCCCCAGCCTCGGCCAAAACCCTCACCAAATATCAGCCAACCGGCAGATACCGAATCCAGACGAATCTGGCCCAGCGTTTTCTCGAAATGGGTGGCAATATCCATCACCCGGATGCCACGGAGCTTACAGTCCAACAGCTCACGCAAGGGCATGCTGCCGCCCCGTCGCTCCGTCAACGCCACAACAATTTCATCGACCTTTTCTTCGTCGACGATCTCGGTCAAAGTCTTGCCGGGTTCCAAAAGGCCCCATGCGGACACCACAGACGCAGTTTCGTTAGGGCTGGCGAAATAGCCTACCAGGTCAACATTCGGGTCCGACTTCTTGAGACTACGTCCCACTACCTTTGCCGGTTTGCCAGTGCCAAGAATCAGCACCCGCTGGCGCAAGTACTCGCGGGGTGTCATATACGTTACGAGAATCCGCGTGACCAGAGTCAAAATCACAGCTGCGCCTTGCGCGGACTGCAAAGCATGCGCCTGCGCGCCGGTCAACGGCGACAAGCTCCAGACTACAGCAGCAAGCACGACCGACCCACAAAACCCCAGCACGGCCCGCGCGTGCGTCTGTCCGATGGTCCGGTTATGTACGCGCTGGTAAAAACCCAAGCCGGTATTGCCAACCAAGATTCCGAGAGCCATCACCAATGCGTGAATCAAAGCCAGCGACACGTCGACGTGGGGCTCTGGCTCGTGAACCAGCATGACGAACAACATGACCACCAGCACCAGTGCCAGGTCGAAACAAACCTGCAAAAGGGTTCGCCGATTGAAGTAGTGCCCGTATATCTTGATCAATTAATACCTCCCGTTGTCAGTACCCTTGTGCAGTGTCTGATGTTTCGTCCATTAAACCAGCCTTCACGGTCCGTTGATCAGTAGTTTGGAATTCATTTTATCGTTCGATTTTTGCATCCGATCAGCATCATTGGCAACAGGTAGAAGATCAATGCCACCCGGGGGACGTCCAGGATGCTGCTCACCAGCCCAACTACTAGTGCCCCCAATAGACCCGACGCCAAGTAGGCAGACATGGGGTTTGCGGATGTTGGTGCCCACACCGTGCACGCCAGTGCCCACGCAATAAGCGTACCCAACGCTAGTCCTCCCAGCCAACCCCGCTCAATCAGCACCTCCAGGTACAGGTTGTCGATATGCCATGGAACGAAATAAGACTGCGCAGCCGGAAACCACTGTTTTAACTGATCGGTAAAGCCTCCGTTTTCCAGCAATTCCTGCCCCATTGCACCGGCTAGTCGCAGGTTGTCGATGTCGACTTCGCCTCCGGGTGTGTCCACGGAAATCCCGAACGTCAGCAACCGGGATGGAATCCGGGGATCGGAAACCAGCGAAGGACCCCGTAGCGGGACTTCCAGACTTTGCCAGGCGCCGTCGCGCGGTGCCACGCTAACGGTTGCTCCCTGGCAGTAACGGTCGTATAGCAAATGGCGCTGGCACAGTTGCACGTTCAGTTCAACCGGGTCCTGCACGCGAACATCCATCTTGAGAACTACCGTGCTGTCACGCAGCAGTTCGATGCGCTGCGTGAGGGCATACCAACCGGGAAGGTCGTCAAGATTGAGGGGAGTGCGCAGCGTTACAAAGCGATTGAAACCAGAGCCTTCCACGTCTTCGGCTCGCAAACTGGCATCACCGGAAAAGTTTTCTCCCTTGACAGAAGCGGAGTAGTTCGCGGGCAATCGGCCCAAGCCCTTTCCCAGCCACCAATCCGGCGTACTGTGCAGCAGTTCTACGCCGTGCTGCCAATGCTTGATTCGGCTGCCCATATCCTGGCCAGACTTGGCAATGCGTTGTTGCATGAATGAGTCACCTCCCAGCACGGCCAAGATCTCCATGCCCAGCAAGATCACCAGCGCAACACCGCCCATGAAATGCCATCGAACTCGCGTCGGCTTTGTCAGGTATGCCTGTCTGTGTACCAGATACGCCAGCAACACGAGCGCGCAAAACACTGCAAGATAGACGCCCCGTGAAAACGTGGTCAAACAGGCGTACCCCACCAGCAATACCAAGGCAGCGGCAGCGACCCAAAGTGTGGGGCGTCTGGCTGTCACCAGAGCCCATACCGAAAACGGAACTGCCAACGCCAAATACGCGTCAATAGCGGCACCACCCACATGCATCTCCCAGAACAGGGCAACTGTCCGGTAGTTGGAGGAGAAATTCCACAGTCCCACGGAGCCTGCGCGCTCCCACAACACTGACAGACTGACGCATGCCAGCCCGATCACCATTCCCCATGCAAAGCGTTGATGCGCCAACGCAGAGTCTTCCCTCAGGTGCTGAATCAGGAGCGGCCAAAGCAACAGGGCGAACCCGGCACTCTTGAACACCCTGAGACTGTTGAGCGTGTGGTCGTATCCGGCGAACCAGTCGAAGGACCACCCTCCTGCATCCATCACGCCACGTGTCAGGGCCACTGCACCGGTCGCAGCCAATACGCACCAAAGAACGTGCGTCAGTCCCCAGCGGGGGCTTGTGCGGTCATGAAAAAAAGCCCGGCGCGCGTATCCTCCCGCCAGCACGGCCAGCAGCACGATATCCAGTTCTTCAAACGCGATCCACCCCGTCCAAGGGGAAAAGTTCATGAAGGGCAGACATGCCGGAACCAATAGCATCCATGCGCCGGAGACTCCCCACTCGAATGCCACCACGCACCACAGCAACACGAGCATCCCCATGGGCCACAGCGGGTGGTTCAACGCCAGCGTGGCTCCGGCTGCTGTGCTGACGGTCGCCAGCAACACACTCGCAACCGCCGCGGGGGTCAAAGCCTACACCAGCACTTCCGCGCAGGGTGGATGCCCTAGAAACGCTTGTGGGCTGGCACTTGCGCCGTAAGCCCCTGACTGGTACACCACCACCAGATCACCAACCTGCGCCTCTGGTAGTTTCATGCGGTCAGCCAGCAGATCCAGCGGCGTGCACAAGGGCCCCACCACAGACGCGATTTCCTGGCCTGCGGCATGGGCCCGGTTGCCAATGGTTACCGGATAGTTTTTTCGCACGACCTGTCCGAAGTTTCCCGACGCTGACAAATGGTGGTGCAGGCCACCGTCGGTCACCAGGAAAACCTGTCCGCGAGACACTTTGCGGTCCACCACTTTGGCGACGTAAATGCCCGCCTCGCCAACCAGGTACCGGCCGAGCTCAATCACGATGCTTGCCTCAGGCAGCTCGCTGGCCGCGCGCTGGCAAATGCCGGCCAGGTTATGCCCCACCGTGGTCAGATCCAGCCGCTGTTCACCCGGGAAATACGGTATGCCGAAGCCGCCCCCCAAATTCAGAAAGCGCACGGGTGTTGGCGCCAGCTCGGAGAGGCGCAGAGCCAGTTCATAGGATTTTTGTTGCGCTTCACAAATTGACTCGGCCTTGAGGTTTTGCGAGCCGGCAAACAAATGAAAGCCTTCGAACTGAACTCCGCTACTGCCAATCAGTGCCATCAGCTCGGGCATTTGCTCCACATCGACGCCAAACTGTTTGGGGCCGCCACCCATCTTCATGCCTGAGCCCTTGAGCTCAAAGTCCGGGTTCACCCGGACCGCCACCCGTGCTGGCAAGCCCAGTTCAGCGGATACATCTGCCAGCTCGGTCACTTCCCGAAATGACTCGATGTTGACCAGAACCCCTGCCGCCACGGCCTGTCGCAACTCCGCTGTTTTCTTGCCCGGTCCGGCAAAGCTCACTTCCAGCGGGTTGGCACCTGCGTTGAGCGCGACCTGCAGCTCGCCGGCCGATGCCACATCAATGCCATCTACCAATCCGGCCATAAACCCAACTACAGCCGGCATCGGGTTGGCCTTCATGGCGTAATGCAGTTTTACCGAGTTGGGGAGCATGTTCCGCAGTTCCAGTACGCGCGCACGCAGCAGCCCACGGTCATAGGCATAGAACGGGGTCTGCCCCACCCGCTGCGCCAACCGCGAGAGGGGCATGCCCCCGACTTGCAGTTCACCGCCCACGACCGGGAACTGCTCCATGGCAGCGTGCACGGGTGTTGGCCGTGGATTTTCAAGAGTGCTCATGCGTTCCCTCGCTCGGCCCACTCGGTGGCCAGCAGTTTGCGGTCGATCTTGCCATTCGGGTTGCGCGGCAGTGGCCCGTTGCGCACGTCGATATGGGCGGGCACCATGTAAGCCGGCATCCGGGCCTTGCACTCGGAGTACAAGGCAATTAGATCGATAGCCCTCGTGGAATCTATTGGAGTAGCTATCACTTGTATAGCATGTCCCAGCACATCGTGGTCCACACCAAAGGCCACGCACTCACCCACCATGCGGGTTGCATACAGCACTTCCTCTACTTCCGTCGGGCTGACGCGGTAACCCGATGTCTTCATCATTTCATCGCGCCTGCCAATGAAGTAGAGATATCCCTCCTCGTCCTGGCGCACGTTGTCGCCAGAAAAAACCGCGTATTCCGGCAGCTGCAGTCCAGGCTGGCGCCCTGGCGCATCCGGCGCCAGCAGCTTGTAGCGTTCTGCGGTCTTTTCCGCATCGTTCCAATAGCCCATGCCCACCAGGGCGCCCCGGTGGACCAACTCGCCGGGCTCATGTGGCGCGCACGGCGAACCGTCTTCGCGCAATACCAGAATCTCGGCATTTGGAATGGCTTTGCCAATCGAGTCTGGCCGACGGTCTACCTCTTCCGGCGGCAAATACGTCGATCGGAACGCTTCCGTCAGGCCATACATCAAATATGGCCGTGCGTTGGGAACCTGCTGGCGCAACAGCGTCAGAGTCTCACGTGGCATGCGTCCACCGGTATTGGCAAAATAGCGCAGCTTTTCTCCAATGGCTGGCGGCCATTCAAGTTGGGCCAACTGGATGTATAGGGGGGGCACGGCCGTCAAGCCGGTAACGCCTTCGCGCTCCATGGACTTGAGCACATCACGTGGCATCAGATAGTTCAGCAGAACCACTCTGGCCCCCGCATGAAACGCCGTCGTCAGTTGGCTAAACCCCGCGTCAAATGACAGGGGCAGGGCTGCGAGCAGCGTGTCTTGTCCATTGTTCTCCAGATACGATGCTACGCTCTTGGCCCCCGCCACCATATTGCGGTGCGACAAGACTACCCCCTTGGGCCGGCCCGTGCTCCCCGAGGTGTACAAAATGGCCACCATGTCGGTGTCGATCACGCGGTGCCCCGTGCGCAGGGGGCTGTTTAGCAGGCCACTCCAATTGATCAATGCCAGTGGGCTTGAAACGGCTGCGCCAGCGGGGGCTTGTCCAATCGCCGAGTCCGTGACAACAACATGACGAAGATCGTGGCATTCGGCAAGCACGTCTTTCATCAAGGCCAGGCGTTCCGGTGAGATCACCAACACCCGGACGTTGCAGTCACGCAGAATGAAGGCGACTTGCTCTGGCTTCAGCAGCGGATTGATCGGTACAAAAACAGCGCCAGCTGCTGGTGCACCAAAACTGGCTATTACCGCCTCGAAACGCTTTTCCAGGTAAATGGCAACCCGATCACTGCGTGATATTCCCAGGTCCATCAGCCCCGATGCAAATTGGGCGACACCGAGGTTCAAATCCTCGTAACTCAAATGCGCGCCACCGCTGGTCAAGGCAATAGCACCTGGAGTGCGATGGGCCGCTACAGCGATCAGTTCATGCAATAGCGTAGATTCGGTCATAGGAAATTGCCTTGAAATGGACGAAAAACTCTGCCCTGGTTCGGAGTGGGAAAGTATCGCACCTAAAATGATCCGACTTTATCGATGACTCAAAAGGAAACTCTTCCATGGACGTAAGAAAAGAACTGCTGTCGCTTCTGGATGAGGTGTTGCATCTCGAAGGTCGAACATCGTCCTTTGATGAACACACACCGTTGCTCGGCGCGTTACCAGAAATGGATTCCATGGGCGTGGTCTCGCTGCTGACGGCATTTGAAGATCGTTTGGGATTTTCGGTCGATGACGATGAAATAGACGGTTCCGTATTTCAGACTTTTGGCACCCTCTTGGCGTTTGTCCAGAACAAGCTCGAACGTTGACCTTGACGACCAATTTCCCGGGCTGAAATCCCCTACCAGCTGCGAAGCCACTCCAGTCCCCAGCCAACGACCTGGTCACGTTCTTCGGCGGAAGAAAAAGTGTGATCTGCGCTTGGGTGATCGTAACGGGTGACTGGCTTGGCACGAAACTGCTCTTGCCAGGCCACATCGGCATTTACCACTTCTTCAAATTCCCGAGCGATAAGATCCCGTCCACTGAGCACCAGCATGACAGGCCCTGCAAATCGCGTCAGTCCCTGCAACAAGCGCTCGGGTAACGAGCCTTCGCGGGAAATCGGTGCCCCCAGGGTCCCTCCGGCAGTCTGCTCAGAACTGGGCTTCGGAGTGCGGGTCATACGCATCAAATTCCAGGCCGACCACAGCGATGCGAACGGATTGAAGCGCAGGCCAAACACTTTCTTCCAGAAACTCGGCTGCATGATGCGCTGCAGATAGTAAAACCGCAATATGGTCTTGGCCTCGCCGGCCTGCGTGCGTACCCAAGGATTGAGAAGTACAAGGCCCTTGACCCGTACATCGCGATGGGCGTAAAAGAGAATCGCTGAAGAAGCGTCGCATTCGCCCCAAAGCACGACCTCCGTCATTTCCGGAACAGCCTCAAAAAATCGGTCAATGGCGGCTCTGATATCGTTGTCTATTCTTTCAAAGCCCACGAACTCGCCCTGGGCGTCACCCATTCCGCGATAGTCAAACCGAAAGGCCGGGAAGCCGGCTGCACACAGCCTGCGTGACCACAGCGTCAACTGCCTGGCACCACCAGCGCGATACTGAGGTCCGCCGCCCACGACGAACAGTACACCACGTTGTCGTGGCGCATCTGGCTTGTGCACGATGCCGACAAGAGAGTCCCCGTCGCATTCAAAAGTCAGCGCAATTTCAGTCATTTTGCGGCCACCTTCTCGTTAAGCCAGGAACTGGTTTTTTCGATGATGGTGACACCAATAACCCGTTCATGGACCTGCCAAAAGGCCGGGCCAGGATATGCGATGACATCTACTGCCGCGCCAGCTGCGTTCCAGGTTTGCAATGCATTGCGGCTTGCAAGTGGTATTTCCAGCTTTTCCGGATTTGCGTTCTCAAGCCACAATGCTGAAGATCCCGCGAGCAGTGGATGTCCGATCAAACTGGCGCCTTCAACGGCTTCGGCAAGCGCGGGATGAATCTCATACCCCGCTACCTCCAGGGTAAGCCCAGACGCCAACTGTTGCCGCATGGAAGCCGTCGTTTCCTTTGGCAGATCGGGGCGGTCCAACCTGGCCGCCATGCGAACACGAAAGAACTGGGTCAGATGAACCTTGCCATCCAGAACGGGTTGCCAAAGAACGAGCGCGACGTCCGGCTTACCCAATCCGGCATGCACAGCGCCCGCAAGAATGGCGCCAAGGCGGACTCCCAGGATTGCTTTCAAACCACCCGGCTGTGCCATCAGCCATTGCTGGGCCGCGACAATGTCGCTGAGCCAGATTTCCCATCTGGCGTCGCGGTACTCGCCGTCACTATCACCTGTCCCGTGCAAATCGACGATCAGAGTGCCAAAACCGAAAGCCGCCAGATCCTGCGCCTGCAGCGTCATCATGCTTCGGCACCGGTTCATCTCCTCATTGAACGGCGGAACACACAGAACATGGCCACGGATCTTCGACACATCGCGTGGACGATGGTGAACCATGAACAGTCGCCCATTTGGCGTGTCCAAAAAGAAAGGTTCGACTGCTACATCGACTGACCCGTTTGATCCGGCCATTGACTACAGCAGTCCTTTGCGCTTCAAGAGAAAGTTGGCCATCATCTCCATGCTGCCCAAGTTGTCGATGGTGAATTCCTCTGTGGCGATGCGCAGGCCATACTTTGCTTCAAACCAGGCAATGAGATCCAGAAGACCGGCCGAATCAATCGCGCCAGTTGCCGGCAGGATTTCTTCGGCGGTTATATCGCTGGCATCGCAGTCAAGCGTTGCAGCAATTTCCACAACCTTAGCTTTTATCGCCGCAATAATTGATTCTTTGTCGAGTGTCATGTTGTACCGGTCTTAAAAGTGTGCGCAGTCAATCGCGCTTGGCGGGTTTGGATAATTTCCGAAGCGTGCTTGCCACGTCAGATCCATTCATGACGCGGTGATCGTAGGTCGCCCCCAATACCGCCACGCCATCAGCCCCCACGGTGTGAGCGACCATCAGCGACGTATTGGGCGAAAGGATTGGGATGTGCCGGGCCACTTTCCAGCGAGCCATACTGGAAAATCCCACCGTGGTTCCCTGTGTTTCTTTCGGACCCAGATTGTGGCTCGCGGCGCGGCGCTGCAAATCAACCATTGCATTCACAAAACCCAATTCGCCCAGATGGTTGGCGTCACGCACCACAGCCAAGTACAACACGTCACCGGCTTGCACCGTAGATCCCAAATTGACGTCCTTGTACTCATACCGCTTCGTCCCCACAATCGTTGCGTTCAGCCGGGCGTTTTCGCGCGCCAGCTCCACCAGTCGCCACGCCATCAACGGCAGCAACGGCCCCAGCATCAAATTGTGACGCTTCCCGAACTCCTGGGCATAGGCGTCCCACAACGCAGGATCGTAGGTGATCTCAATGTAGCCTGGTACCGCCACGTCACGATGCCACGTGACCGTGGACAACATGCCGCGATCCTCGCTTTTCAAGGAAATCAATTCGCCCGCCACGTCAGGCAGTGATTCACTTCGTAAAGTGGGTTGATCCGCCGGTTTCGACAGATTGCCCTTGGCAGCCATATACCGTTCGATGTCAGCCACACTCAACCGGTCCCCACTGGCCGGCACCATCGCGGCATCCAATCCATGGGCATTCAGCAAGGCACGCGCCTTGGCAGTTGGGGTAGATCCACCGGCTGCAACACTGTTCTTCGCAACTTTCAACTCGGGGATCGCGTCGTCTTTGGTCTTGCCCAACCAGATCAGAACTGCACCAACGGTTGCCACATCGTCAACGTCGCCAAGTATTGCCAGGACAAAACCGTCCGCACTTGCTTCTACGTCGACAACGGCTTTGTCGGTTTCCACCTGGGCAACAACCTGGCCTTTGCTCACCAAGTCGCCTACGGCTACCTGCAGACTGACAAGTTTTACCTCATCGTCATTGTTGTTGATTCTTGGTACATAGAGCGCTTCAGCCATCGCAATTGATCTCTCTTACAAAGAAGTATTTAAAACAGGCCAAGGACTTTATCAACAATGGCTTGCTCGTCAGGCAATTGGGATCGCTCCAAACTGCGTGCAGAAGCAATTGGAACCGGGGGCATCCCGATGCGAACAACATTGCCGCGATAACCCGCTTCAGCCAGGCTTGCCACCAGTTCGGCACTGACACCAAACTCATGATGTGACTCTTCAATCACTGCGATGCGCTGGCGCGTCAACAGCAGTCCAACCAATGTATTTTTGGGCATCGGTGCCAGAAGAGAGGGCGACACAATCTCTACGGACAATTCCTCTTCCTGCTCAAGCCGCGTAGCAGCACGCTCGATAACCGGAAGCATTCCCCCAAAACCAACCAACGTAACATCCGGTTGCGAATCTCCACGGCGCACGGTTGGGAACAGCTCGGCACCCAAATCCGCATCCGCCGGCGGCACCGTCTGGTAGTCCTTCGGATCCTGCGCTTCAGTGTAAAGCAGCTTGTGTTCCAGAAAGACCACGGGATTGGGCCATCGTGTTACGGCGTTGACCAGCAACTGCCCGACGTTGTGACGATGGCTTCCATAGACCACCGTCAGGCCAGGCACAGACACCAGGATATTCTCAGGACTCTGGCTATGGGTCGGGCCATAGCCGCGCCGCCCGCCGCAGGGCGCCCGTATGACCACGGGCACTTCGCAGTCCGCAAACATACCCGGGAACTTGACGGCGTGGTTGTAGATTTGGTCCATGCACAGCGTCAGAAAATCAGCGAACATGATCTCGACAATCGGGCGACGCCCGGCCATGGCTAGCCCTATCCCGGCTCCGGTAATACCAGCTTCGCTGATGGGCGTCGAAATCACCCTTCCTGGGAACTCGGTGGACAAGCCGGCAGTTACCTTGAAAGCTCCGCCGTAGGGTTCATGCAAATCCTCGCCCAACAACAGGACGTCACCGCAACTGTCGAGCAAATTGCGCAAACCGCCATTGATGGCAAGACGCACACTCCCGACAACTGGAGGCTGCTGCGCGATCAAAGGAGCGCGCGCTGACCGCATGGAGTGCTCCGGCACCTCATCGAAGCTTGATTCAGGCGATGCCATTGCCGTCGCTTCAATGTCCCGGATAAAGGCCGCGTTGCGCGCCTCGATCCCTTCTCTGACTCCGGGATCCAGACGGCTACCAAGCGCCATAAGAGGGTCGCGTTCGGTGATGGCTTCGCGCTCCCCGGCGTCGCGCAAGTCATCTCCTTTGCTGTGGGGCCCCAGTCGACCGGTCTTGATGACCAGCATGCCGGGACCCTTATTGCCACGCATCTCCGTGACGACTGCGTCAACCGCCACCATGAATCCCGGCTCGGCATCGTCCAGCTGCCAGGTCCGCATGCCAAATGCCGCACCCCGGCCTTCAATGGTCCCGGCAACAACATCCCTGGTGTACGTGGTCTGAGCAATCCCGTTGTTCTCAACCACAAACAGCACCGGAGCGCCCCAAACGGCAGCAAGATTCATGCTTTCGTAGAGCAAACCCTCGCCCAGCGTTCCATCTCCAATCATGATGGCCACCACGCCCCGGCTGGCACGGCGTTTGATATCCAGCGCGAAGCCGCTGCCAATAGCGGTCATGCCAGCCTGGATGCCATTGCTGTGAAAATTCCGATATGCGATGTGCTGGCTGCCACCGTACCCACCGCAGACGCCGTCCTGACGCCCCATGATTTCTGCGACCAAACCGACCGCATGACCCGAATAGGTCAAAAAATGACCGTGGTTGCGATGATTTGAAAGCACCATGTCATCAGGGTCGTTCAGTGCCCGGACGACCGACATCTGACACAACTCCTGACCCAGACAGGTGTGGGTGGTGCCGGACAGCAAGCCTCGACCGAAAAGGTCAAGAATGAGTTGTTCGGTCGATCGAATGAAATGGCCGAATCCGTAGAGACTGGCATCGTCCAGACCAATCTGGGGTTTTCCAGCCTGATCAAACATGTAACCGGGAACGGGTCTAATCATGTGCTCCACATCCTGTGGGTGGGAATCACCCTTTCTATTCGCGGAAGTGTACCAACTCGTCGCGGCCCGCGAAGCGAGGCAGTGCGCTTCCCAGCGCCAGATCAATGTGCTATTGTGAGAATGTAAGCATTACGCTTGAGTCGCAGTCGGGATAAAAGGGAAGACAGGATGATCGAAGAACAACCGATAGGGAGGGCCATTGCGCAGAGCTCTGCACCCCGATCAAAGCACGCGCTGGCTCTGGCTACAGGCTGGTGCATCGTGTTATTTTCTGTCTGCTCGGCCGCCGCTGCGCAATCCGGCCCTTCTGGCTGCGGGTCCCTCGCAAATAGTTACGGACCCTACGACTACAGAATCGAACGGGATGGGCGTCTGAAAATCGTCGAGCAATACCACTTTACCTCCAATGTGGAGAGCCTGGTGAAGGGGAATTCCGGAAGCTTGGGTGGTGAATTGAGCTACACCCTGCGGGCCTCGCCGAACCATCATCGTGCATTGATGGCCATGATTCGACTGGGCGAAAAACTGAAATCACCGCACCCGGAGGGGTCCGGATACTCGGTGGAGTGCTGGTTTGAACGCGCGCTGCGTTTCCGTCCCGATGACAGCACCGTCCGACTGATCTACGCGACATTTCTGGTGAAAGACGGGCGTGTGCCGGATGCAACCAAACAGTTGGAGATTGCAACGGTGAGGGCGGCCGACAATGCCTTTACGCAATACAACGCCGGTATGATTTATTTTGATATGAAGAATTACGACGCGGCTCTGGTTCAGGCGCACAAGGCATATGGCCTGGGTTTTCCGCAGCTGGACCTGCGCGATAAACTGCAGAGCGTTGGCAAGTGGAACGAGCCGGCCGAGTTGCCCCCAGAGTCCCCGGAAAAACCAGCCAAATAGCGCCTTCCGCCAGTGCTTCAACTCATCTTGCTCTAACAATCGATGGCACAACCCACCGTAGTACCGGTCACAGACGCCGCATTGCCCGCGTTTTCAAGGTTCCTGCAGCAGCACATGCAGGGCAATCGCTCCGCCGCTGATTGGGAGAGTGGTTTGCGCAACCAGTGGGCGGCAGAGCTGCCAAATTTCGGTTTCATGTTGAAGAATGATCAGGATGAAATCGTCGGTGGCATTGGTGCCTACTATGCTGACCGCGTCATCCGCGGGAAACCCGAGAAGTTCTGCAATATCACAAGCTGGTGTGTGCTTGACACCTATCGGCAACAGAGCATGAAACTGGCCATGACCGTGATCAACCAGCCTGGCTACCATTTCACCGATTTTTCTCCCACCAAAGTCGTTGGCGGAACCCTGAAGTTTTTCAAGTTTCAGGAAATGGATGACGCACAAGCCGTCGTATTGAACGTGCCGGGCGTGCCGTTGAACGGCGGGCGTCTGCTTGACAAGGCGACTGACATTGAAGCGGCCTTGTCCGGTAGTGCACTGAAAATCTACCAGGACCACGCAGAGTTTCCTTGGCTGAAACATGTGCTCATTGGCAGTCCGGGGGAATGGTGTCATGTGATCTACAAGCGATCAACATTCAAGCACATGCCTGCCGCGATCATCTTACATTTGTCGGACCGACGCTTGTTTTCGCGCCACTTCCGGCGTCTGTCAACCTACTTGCTGCTGCGCGGAATGGTCAGCACGCATGTGGAATGCCGCATGTTGGACGCAGTGCCGTGGCCGTCAGTCATTCGCTCCGGTTTCAACCGCAAAGTCTTCCTCAGCGGAAGTCTGGATTCGCGCGATATCGACTATTTGTACTCAGAAAGGGTGGCTCTTGACCTATGAGTGAAATCACCGACTACCCCGCATCACCATGAAGAGCGACGGACTTGCCTCCCAGATTGCCGAGTACTGGTCTGCACCCTCCGAAATTCCCCAGCTGCCCAGATGGCGCCAACTGGTTGAAATGGCCTTGCTGTACTTCTTGCGCCGAAACGGTCCGGGGTATTACGTGCAGGCCCGCTGGGGCCGTGCTTCCATTCCTTTTCGAGACAAGTGGCAACACATCAATCGGACCGAGTACCGGCAGCTGGTTAGCCGGTTGAACCCGGGCGCTTACCAGAAGTCTTCGCAGCACAAGCTGATCGAGAAGTCGGTGTTGACCCTTCAGCGCCTGCCCACGCCGGCATTCATTGGATTCGTACATCCGCTTCGCGGCAAGTGCGCGCAGGGCGATCCGGTGCGTAGTCCGGATCAACTGCGCCAACTGCTCGCACGACACGCCGGCCAACGCGTTTGCTTCAAACATGTAGAAGGTTGGGGCGGGTTTGGGTTTGCCAGCTATCGGATCGCCGTGGTTGACGGCGCCGTCCAGCTTGTCCGAAAGGAAGGCGAGGCCTCATTAACGGTCGACGCCTGGTGGAAAAAAAATGGCCAGAACCAGGACGGATTTTTGCTCGAATCGCATCTGGAACAGCACCCAGATATGGCAGCTTTGAACGAGAGCTCCGTCAACACCATTCGCATCTGGGTCATATTGGAGGGAGATCGCTGGAGCGTGTTAGGGGGGTATTTGCGGGTAGGCCGCAAGGGAAGCCAGGTTGATAACAATTCCAGTGGAGGCATTGCCTGTCCGGTCGACGTCGAGTCAGGAAAAGTGCGGGAGGCCTTCGATCCGGCGTGCGCCGGTCACGCCCTGACCCTGCACCCGGACTCCCGCATTGCACTCGTCGGCTTCCAGATCCCATTCTGGCGCGAGGCGACGAAATTGGCTGGTGAGGCGGTTGCCGCATTTCCGCAAACCCGGCTGGCCGGGCTGGACATGGCAATCACGCCGAATGGCCCCAGTCTGATTGAACTCAATGTAATGGCTGATTACATTGGTTGCGCCTGGATGGACTTGCCTTTGAACGCGCGCTTGCAGTCTGCTGGCACCGTCAAGTCTTAGCCTTAACGCGGGGTGGTCCATGCTATGCCTGACTTCAACGGACAGACCAGTACGATGAGTTCCAAGACAGGCAATCCGAAGTTGACCAAACATATTCCCTACCTTGATGGTTGGCGTGGAACAGCCATCATCTGCGTCTTGTGCGGGCACTTCTCTGGCGTTGACGCATTGGGCGGACTCGGGGTCAGCATCTTCTTTGTCCTTTCCGGTTTTCTGATGAGCCGGATCCTGTTTGTCGAAAGGATTCCGCTGCGCGTGTTCTATCGCAGGCGCTTCGCCAGAATCGTACCTGTGTTCTGGCTCTACCTCGTCGTAGTGTTTTTGGGTGGCTGGATCTTTCTGCATAGATTCAATTTGGCTGAGATGCTCTCAACGGCAGTTTTCTTCCGAACCTATTGGCCAGAGACGAGCATTGCCAAGTCGGATGTTCCCATTGAGCAGATTTGGTCACTCAATGTTGAGGAGCACTGCTATATCGTGCTGTCTCTACTCAGTCTGTTGGCGATCCGCTTCGGCGAGTCTCGGGCGCGGTTTGTATTGACGGTGTGCTCGGCTCTGTGCATCCTGTTCTTCGTGTTCTATAAGTACTACCCCCCTGTAGCACAATCACAGTTCAACTACAGGACCGAGGTGGCGGCGCTTCCTCTGTTGCTCTCGTGCTCGGTCTTTCTCTGGGCTCGCAGGCACAGTTTCAAAGTGCACCGTGTCGTTCCGCTCGGTTGCTTTCTTGGCGCATTTGGGGTCGCGCTATTTTCCACATCGGTTTTTGCCAGCTATGTTGGTACTGCCGTGCTGCTCGCCGTATCGGTCAATACTTTGAGTGTCGCCCCGCCTTGGGCTTTGGCGGTGCTGTCCAATCCGGTTTTAAGGTGGTTTGGGGTGTGTTCCTATTCAATCTACCTGTGGCAACAGATCTTCTACTTCTTTCAGCCGCATGCCGCGAATTGGCCGTACTTCGGAATATTTGCGGTCGGTTCGACTTTGTTGATCGCGAGTGGCTCGTTCTATTTCTTTGAAAGGCCGATGCGAGAATGGCTTTCGGGCAGCCCGGCTACCGTCAAAATTGCTTCCTAGCCGGGATATGCCAAAGCCCGGAAGAACTGTCACTTACTCCAACATAAGGACACGGAAATGATAAAAATTGAAGATGTCAAACTCGAAGAGACGGCAGAGCACAAGGAACTATCCGCTCTGGTGGATGGGTCGCGTGTCTGGTTTCGCTTTCCCAAGTGGGCTTCGATAGGACTACGCGCCGAGATTTTTCTGCCAGTGGCTATTGCCGAAGCCATGGTTCGTGCAGAAGACGTCGTGGTGGAAGATCAGCGGGCCATTTCCGCGAAATTGCTCGCAGCGTTGCCAGAAGTAGTGAATGTTTTTTGCTCATGGAACGGCGACGACAACCACAAGATTCAGGTGCATGCCGCCTCCGAGGCCACCGCACACCCATCGGAGTCGGTCATTTGCTGTTTCTCGGGTGGTATCGACAGCAGCCTCAGCTTCTCGCAGCACCAGGCTGAGATCACCGACTTGCTGGTAGTGATGGGCTTCGACCTGGCCGATGCTGGTGCGCAGTGGCAGCAATTGACGGGGCGCATCCAGAAATTTGCCAATAAACACGGCAAGCGCGTGATCACCGTAGAAACCAATATACGCAAGGTCATTGAGTCGCGCAATCTGTCCTGGGAGGCCAGTTATGGCTGCGTTCTCGCCGCAATTGGAATTGCTCTGGCACCGCGCACCTTCATCATTCCGTCGGGCTTCAGCTATCCTGACCTGTTCGCATATGGTTCCCATCCGCTGCTGGACCCACTGTGGAGCACCGAGTCCACCACCGTGCTGCATGATGGCCTGGGATTTAGCAGAACCCAGAAGACCGAATGCCTCGTGGCACATCAGGAGCTGCTTGATGACTTGCAGGTGTGCTGGGATCACATCAACAAGAATTGCGGGCGTTGCTCCAAATGTGTTCGTACCTCGCTCGCTCTGCACCTGCTCGGCGCCACCTCGGTGAGCCTGCCTGCCTATCCCGGGACCGAATCGCTTTCAATTTTGAAGCCGGGCAGCTTGGCCGGCGTCCCGTTTACTGAGGATCTCATTCGATTGGCAAAGCGTACTGGTCATCTTGACGTGGCCCGGATTCTGATCCGCTACAGGGACCGCTTCCTGTTCAAGTACCACCTCATTGAAAGTGTTCGCGCCCTCCTTGGAAACCGCGGTCGCTGGTTGTCGCACCGTTTTGCAAAGAAGGGCTGGCATGCATTGCGCACGAAAATCAAGAGCGGAAACGCGACACTTGATTGAAATGGGAGCGCAGGCGGCCCGGCAATACCGATTGAACATGCAGTGGAGAAACCGTGATTAGCAACCACCTTGACAAGCTGAAATTGGCAATAGGCAAAGCGACCTGCGTGAAGAAGCAGATCGGGAAGGGCTACTGGCGCCAGCTGTGGGACATTGTGCGGCTGCCAGGCCGCAGCCCAAGTTGCAACGTCTGGGACTATTACGACTTCCGGCTCTATGACGAGGACTTTGTCGCCCCGGATACGCTGGTTGAGTACGCTGGGTCTAGTATTCAAGAAGACATCAGCCAAGCGTTGAATCCCAGAAGTATCGCCGCACCTGGATGGGACAAGCTGGTTTGCATGGCGATACTGCGCGGTGAGCCCTTTGCGTTCTCCAAGCTCAAAGCGGTGTACCGGCCGCGCGGTGGAATTCCTTCCTATGTGCCATGCGCTCTCACTTCGAGTGATGAAACGATACGCTTTCTGCGCAACCGTTCCAACTACCCGATGTTTACCAAGCCCTCCTATGGGCAGGGGGGAGTGGGGTCGTTCCTGCTGTCCGACTACGATGCCCAGTCGGATCGAATCAAACATTCCAACGGAACCTCAGAATTGGTGCAGGACTTTGTCGGCAGAGTCCTTTTTCAAACGGCGTCTCCATTCCATCAAGTGGAGTCGGGCTATTTGTTCCAGGATGTGGTTGACCAGCACCACGCTATCAATGAGTTTCAGGGCAGGGACGCGGTCTCCGGATTGAGGGTTGTTGTGTTGAATGACCCGGCTGGACCCAAGGTTCTATTGGTCACCTGGAAGCTGGCCATGGGCAGCAATGTGACCGACAACTTCACCCTGGGCGCTTACGGCAATCTGGTGGCCCGTGTGAATCAGGAAACCGGGGCCGCCGATTTTGCGGTGAACGCAATGTGGCCAACTGCGGAAAGGCTGTACAAACACCCGGTCACCGGAAAGTCGTTCGCGTCGTTCAAGATCCCGTTTTGGCGCGAAGCGCTGGAAACCGCGACCGCGGCTGCGAGGTACTTCCCGCTGATGCGCATTCAGCACTGGGACGTCGCCGTGACCAACGCAGGCCCCGAACTCCTTGAACTCAACGAGTTGGGTGGAACGCAGATCCATCAAATGGGCGGGCAGGGAATTCTGACCCACGAACTTCGCGAGTTCATACTGGCCTACGGCAACCTGGATAAACGCCCCTTGTTGCGGGAGGCCTGCCTTGCCGGCAGGGCCGCTAAGGGCTAGGCATTCCCGAGGCCAGATCAGTTCCCGCTGACCGCTGGTGCAAGCGTAACGGCCCAGAGTTGCGCCGCGCGGTCCAGTCCTTGCCCCGAAAAATGGCAGCCATCACGGCGTAAGTCATCACCGACCAGCGTATCCGTGTCAGGCCCGAGTCGAAACCGACCGTTGCCCAGGGCCTTGGCTTCGATGGCAGCTCGGACCGGGGCGTTCGGTTCTGATCGACAGACCGTCGAGCGGGCCAGGAAGACCGGAGCCTGTGATCCCGCTTGCTCCAGGATCAGCGCCAGCTTGTCGAGACCGACGCTGTAAACCTGCTCGGTTGTGGCCGCGCGGGCGTCGGCCTCTCCCTGTTGCCACAGGATCAACTCCGGCGCGAGGCCCGCAGCCTGCATGGACTTGAGCTGCCGCACCAGACGCTCGCGCAGCGGGCTTTGGGTCGCCGTCCAGTCGTCTATGGATGTGGCGTCGACGCCCATTGCTGAGATCACGATCGGGCGCTGCAGCCCAAGTGCTGAGAGCCGATGCGCCAGGCGATACCAGATGCTGCCGCCATCGCCAGAGCTGCCTGGCAGTGGATCGACCACCATGAAGCATTTTCCATCGGCAGTCAGAGTGATTGGCGGGCCGCCACTGGGCGACGGCGCACCAAGATTTGCGGCATTGGATTGCCCCAGCGCCAGAATCACTATCGGCCGTTGGGCAGCAATCCTGTCACATTCCATCACCGGTCGATTGCCGATCTGGACAAGCTGGTCAATTTTTGTGTGCAGCGCGCTGCGACCCCCAGCGCTCAACGGGTTGAGCAGCCAAAGACCCGGTATCGCCAGGATGGCGAGTACCAGCCAGAGAGTCTGCCGCGTAGACATTACCGGTTCACATGGGCTCGGTTTTTATAACGCGTCCGAATCCAGCGCATCGCCGGTTGTTCCACCCACCGAGTCAGTGCGCCAGCCAGGACTAGGCTGGCACAAAGCGCAGCCGCGATGACCAGATCCATTGACAGGCCCGTGGCTCGCAACCGCAGCTGGATTGCCCAGCCGATGTTCTCATGCAGCAGGTAGAGGGGGTACGAGACCGTACCCAGCCAGACAAATGGCGCGAATCCCAGCACCGGGAGCCGTCCTTTGGCTGCGAACAACACCGCTGTTGCCAGTGCCACTGCCAGCGCCGCGACAAACGCCGACTCGCACACCAGCAGCGTCAGGATCGCCATGGCAGCTGTTTGTGCGGGCCGATGCCAGGCCTTTGGCCCTGTGCGATGGCTCGCCAGATAGACCGATATTCCCAGGGCGAACCAGGGGATGTACTGCAGGATCATCAATCGGAAGAGGATCCAGGGAAGACTGATACCAAATTGCCGTTCAAGCACGTAGTACGTCAACCTCAACACCAGCAATCCAAACAGAACGAGGTGTATCCGGTCCAGGCGTTGCAACCTGTACAGAATAAACATGCCGAGGTAGAACAACAATTCGACTTCGAGCGTCCAGTAAACGCCGTCCACATGGGGCACGCGGAGCAACCCGTGCAGCATGAGCATATTGGCGAATGCTGTCTCCAGCCCCACCAGCTTGCCCGGTAGACCCAGCAGGTGTGTCACGAAGAAAGTCAGAAAGATCGCGACCCAGTACGCGGGAAAAAGGCGGCTGAACCGCGACACCACAAAGTCCATCGGCTGGCGCGTTCGCTCCAGTGTCATGAAGATCACGAAGCCGCTCACAATGAAGAACAGATTGACGCCATAGTGGCCATCGGGGAAAGAGACTGAAGGACCGGATCCAGTCCCGGAGGGATAGAGCAGCGTGAACTGCGTCGTGTAGTGAAACAGCACGACTGCCATGGCGGCCAGGCCACGCAAGGCGTCGACTTGAACAAGGCGCTGAACGCTTGGGCTGGACATTACTTAATTCTCATAAGGAAGATCGGCGTCTAGCCCTCGTGCAATGGCCATCTATCGCTATCAAAATCATAGTAAACGGCTTTTACCCGCGACGGCGTATGCGCCGGACCAGTGACGAGAATCCGCTGAGTTCCGCGTCCAATTCGACCGGATGCAGGTTCTCGCCGTCCAGCAGTCGCGGCAACTCCAGAGAATCGCACCGGTGATTGACCAGCTCAAGATGCGTTGTGGTGGCACTCTGAACACCCAGTTTTTTCAGAAGGGGAAACTGTGACCGACGATATTCCCCGCTGGGATAGCACAGGTGATTGGCTGGTCGGCCACTCAATCCCTCGATGATTCTTCTGTTGGTGTCGATCTCATCGGTGAGCAATGCATCTTCCGCAGGCAGGCGATGCCGGTGCGTATGCAACTGTAGATCGAGCCCGTTGGCGCATAGCTTTGCGACCGCATCTGGCGATGACAGTTCAAAGAGCCCACCATCCGAACACTTCAGGTCAACACCCGCAGTGCCGGCGGCACGCGAGAGGCCCTCGTGTTCCTGCTGGTCGTCATGGGCCGGAACCGGCAATGACACCCCTTTCCAGCTCAGGTACCGCCGCAGTACGTTGAGCACCGGGCGACCTTTGGTGGCATAGTAGGTGGTCAAGTACAGCGTGACGGGCCAGTTTCGCTTTTGAAGCTCGGGCAGCGCAAAACGGGCGAAGCCGGTCCAGCCGTCATCCACGGTGAACGCCAGCACATTGGTCAAGGGTTCCTTGGCCTGCAGGCGGCGGGTCAGTTCCTGCAATGGGACGACGTTGAAGCCGTACGCGGCAATCTGATCCAGTCTCTGCTGGAACGTCGAGGGCAGCATGAAAAGTTGTGGTGCGAATGCGTGTTCGTCTTGGTACGAAAAGCCGTGGTAGCACAACACGCGCGCTTCGTTTCGCGTCAGCAGACGTGCTGCGGCAAAGACGCCCAATGCCCTCAAAGTACGCAAGGCAGCGATCCTGAGTTCTCTTTTCATTGAAGTCTCGCGGAACCGCTTCTATGCCGCTGCGGAAGCCCACCGGCGTTGGGACGCACGGTCCCAGACCAGCGCGTAACTACACGGCTGGTAAAGCCCCTTGTTAAAAAGATCTTTCCGGGTCGGGGAGGTCGACAGCGCGTCGTTCGTGCAGTCCTCCGAAGGACCTGTCCGAAACAACCTGGCGCCGCCCGCAACGGGAATGTCCTGCAAATACTTTAACCGGGGTGAAATCTCTTTCACCTTCGGGTCGTAAAACCAGCTGCCGCCGTACATTCCGAGTACCTCCGGGTGAACCGAATACAGCTCAGCGCAGCATTGGTAGCACTCATTCCAGCCGGCCTCGTTGAAGTGATCCAGTCGGTGCACGTGGGTGTGAATCTGGAAAAACGGCTTGAACCCGCCGACTCGAACAAAATACGCGATGCGAGACAAGACCTGTGCGCTGCCACCCGTCAGGACGATTGATCGTGGGACGCCGCATTGATAGTCGACCAGTTGCGCACCGCAGACATAGAGGCGAAGCGTGGCCAGGCCAAATTCCTTTTGGAATGTGTCGTGGTCGAGCTCAAGCCAATCCTCGGTGCCGGTCAATCTGGTCGACATCCATTCGAAGTGTTTGATTTGCCCTTCCCGGACCCGCTCGGGTAACGCAGCCAGGCGAGGGTCACGCAGGGTTCGTTGCATCCCCGTCAAAATGAGCGTTGCCAGATACGCTCGCGCAACGTCAGCCCCCTGTTCCACAACGATGCTTTTCCAGATGGCATGGCAGGCGGGCGGAAAGTGTTTGTAGTCCGCAAGCCCTTTGGCTGAAGCTACGGCATCAAGGAAGCTATTCAATGCAGGATATGTCGACCCGGTGAGAGGCTGCAACGCCGTGGTTCTCTCTTCCACAATTTCGGTGAGATTACTGGGCGTTAGCACGAGCAGGCCTTTCCGTGGGCAATCAGCCTGGTGCTTGCCGAGACAGTTGTTCGTGAAGAACTGCTCAAAACGTTGAACTGCAGCATTTGAATTGCCCCTGGTTTTTACGACGAATCTTGGCCGGTAGATCGCAGTGTAACGGCACCGACATAGGCGGGCATTGCGCGCCGAACGATCCGTGGAACACCAGTTAAACTCCGCCAGATGTGCTGATTTTTCTTGCACCAATCGCATTGATCGCAGAAAGGAGTCCATGGGGCGCGTAGTTTCCGATTTGGCTGGTAAAGCTGCACCATTGCTGGGGCGTGACCACGCGGTATTGGTGGTCGATTGCCAGGCGCTGGGAATGATTGCGGTGGTTCGGTCATTGGGCCGGGCCGGGTACAGGGTTCATGCTGTATCAAGTGATCGCGATGCCCTCGGATTCCGTTCGTCCTTTCGTTCGGTTGACGTTTGTCATCCGCCCTATGCCGACGCGTCGTTCCTGCCGTGGTTGCAGGACTATGTCCAACGCAACCGGATCGAAGCGATCATTCCCAGTGAAGCTTTTTTGCACGCGATTCGAAGCGAGTTCGAAAAATATCGCTCGCTGATCCCGGATGCGGCGTCGGTTTCCATTTGGGAAGTCTGCCTCAGCAAGGTCGCGACACAACGCCTGTTGTTGGAGTCCGGTGCGCACAATCAGCACCTTCCTCCCGGGGGCATCATCACCAGCGCCATTGATAGCCCGGATCTGACTGAACTTGGCCGACACAGCGGCCCGTTCTACCTCAAGGCCGATTCAGGCCACGGAATTGGCCATACACAGGCCACCGTTATCCGGTGTGAGGATGCGTCCAGTCTGATCAGTCAGATTGAGTTGTTGCGACCCCGCTACCACGCGTTGTTGTGGCAGAGCTTCGCGCCTGGCATGAAGGTCGGCGTCAGCCTGTGGCGACACCATGGCGCCGTGATGGCTGAGAGCATGGTCCTGGGGCTGCATATGCATCCACATGGCGGCGGCATGATGTCGCTTCGCAAGACCTTTTGGCATGAGGCCATTTTGGCGGATGCGAAGCAAAAAATGGAAAGCCTCGGATGGCAGGGCGTTGCCATGATGGAATACAAATGGAACCCCGCAACCGATGAGTTCTGGTTTATCGAGATCAATGCGCGCTTTTGGGGGTATCTTCACCTGGACCTGTTCGCTGGCAAGGACTTTCCCCGCCTGCAGCTTGACGCGCATTTCGGCCAGGTAACCACCGACATGGGGCCACCGCGCGGCGAACTCTATTGCCGTGACACGGTTCCAGGGGAAGTCTTGTACCTGGTGTCTGTGCTGAAGGATGCAAAGGTTTCCTGGCGGTCCAAGGTTTGGAGAATGGTCGTCTTTGGCGCGTTGTTCTTCCATCCAACGATGAAGGCTGACCTCCTGTTCCCTGCCGACAGAAGCCTCTACTGGCGAGCGTGGTTACGGTTTTTTTCGGACCTGGTGGTAACCCGATGGCGATGAAGGGCATCATTCAAGGCACCTTGCTTACCGTCGCCATGCGGTGGACAGACCGGCTCATTGGTCTGGTCAGTACGCTGGTGTTGGCCAGGCTGCTGGTGCCAGCCGATTTTGGTGTCATTGCGATGGCCTCATTGGTCATTGCCCTGGCCGATGTTTTTTTTGATCTTGGCGTTTATGTCACGTTGATCCAGAGGCAGGACCCGAGCCAGGACCATTTCAATACCGCGTGGACCATGGGATTGATCCAGTCTGCGGTCGCGGCCACCGTGCTGTTTATTGCCGCGCCCTATGCCGCCATTTATTTTCGCGAGCCTCGGGTCGAGGATGTCATCAAGGTGTTGGGCTTGAGCCTTTTGGCCACCGGCTGTGAGAACGTGGGTGTTGTCAATTTTCAGAAGGAAATGCGATTCGGGCGTGATTTTTTATTCTTGTTTTCGAAGCGGTTTTCGGGGTTTGTTGTGACCCTGGTGGCCGCCTGGATTCTGCGTTCGTACTGGGCGTTGATCATCGGCACCGTAGCCGGCCGCCTGGTCGGTGTGGCTTGCAGCTACTGGATGCACCCCATGCGCCCTCGGCTAAGCCTTTCAAAGTTTGGCGACATATTTGGTATGTCGCAGTGGCTGCTGGTCAGGACCGCAGGCGGCTATTTGGAGGGGCAACTGCACCACTTTGTCGTAGGCAGGCGGGAAAATGCGACCGTCATGGGGGCCTTCGCAATCGCTGGCGACATCGCCGTGATGCCCTCATCCGAGTTACTCATGCCGATCAATCGGGTGCTGTTCCCCGCGTTTGTCAAGGTGAAAGAAGATCTGGAGGAATTGAAGAGAGTTTTCCTGGTGGCGCAAAACGTGCAGATTCTCGTTGCCCTGCCGGCTGGTGCGGGGCTGGCCCTTGTGGCACAGGAGGCCATCGCGCTGATGCTCGGCGACAAATGGTTGATGGCGGTGCCCTTCGTACAGATTCTCGCATTGTCCAGTTTGGCCAGTGCCATGCTGTCAGGTGCGAGTTATTTGATGATCACGCTGGGCAACGTCAGGGCCCTGGCGATCTATTCCTGGATCCAGGTCGGCATATTCTCGATTTTGGCCTTTGTGGTCTTTCCTACCGGGGGGGCTTTGCAGGTGGCGTGGTTGAGACTGGCGGTCTCCGTCGTGTCGGGAGTCATATTCTTTTCGATGTTGCTGCGCGTTTTTGCACCGCTCAAATTGAGCGATCTGGCTCGCGGACTGATGCGTCCAGCCGTCGCCGTTGGTGCCATGGCGGGGGCAATCCAGTGGCTTGGCGCGGTTTGGGTGCCGTCTTCGTTCCTGCCTTCGCTGATTGCGAAAGTGATCTTGGGCGCCGTTGTCTATGCAAGCGTGATCGTCGCGCTATGGTGGGTGACCGGACGGCCTAAGGGCGCAGAGTCATTCTTGCTCGACAACTTCATGAAGATATGGAATCGGCGCAAAGGCCTTCAAAGGGATATCGCTTAACAACGTGTCAAGCAGGTGTATGGCCGTTGACCTGCAGGTAATAGTCCATCTCGCTTGTTTCACCCCATGGGAGCGCATAGCCGTAGTAGCCGTTGCCACAGTCTCCATGGAGAAAATGGTAGCCACGGTCCAGGTACTGGGTACGCCCGGTCCTGTATTTGGCCGTGTCAATAACCGGGTCAGTGGCTAACGCCTGGGAGATGGTGACCAAACCTTCACCGGCGGAGCCACAGTGCATGCGGCCCATCCCGATTCCCATTGCAGAGGTATAACTCAGCGTTTGCCAGTTGCCCCCGCGCCCCGAGTCGGTTGGCTGCGCGGTGAACTTGTAGTAACTCCACTTTGCGCCGCCAGGCAAGAACGCTTCCGGATACCCGAAATCGTTGTTGCTCCAGGTGGCCGTAAATACCGTGCCGCGCGGCCCGAAGCTGCCGTCGCTGATTGCAATCTTGACGAACTTGCTGTTGCCATCGATGTAGGGCACACAAACGGTTTCAACGGCCAAGGTCGTGACGTTGACGCGCTTGACCTGTTGCATGACCTTTGACCCGAAATAGAGCCAGCCGTCCTGCAAGGCAAGGCCTTCTGGCAGCACGCAGGGTTCCGCGCGGACTTGCTCCAGTGTGACTCCGGGGTTGCGATCGGGCCGCCGGTCAAAGCTTACGAAGGCAAGCGCCTGGCCGGACACCAGCGTGCGCAAATAGGCGCCCGTGTCGGCATTGAAAGCTGCAATGCGATTTGCCTTGCGCTCCGAGACATACAGCACGCCATTGTCGAAAATGACATCCCATGGGTCAGCCAGCCCGACAATGAATTCGGTCACAACCGGGTCGAGGCGATCAGCCGGGTTGAATTGCAGCTTGACGACGCGGTTGTTTTGGGAGTCTGTAATGAAACAGGCCGGTCCCGTGATGTGAGGCTTCTCTCCTTCAATCGGTGCAGCTGACTCATTTGTAGCCAGAGTGCGGACGTCCCAGGCCATTCCCCACAACTCGTGAAAACCGCGTCGGGCCACCGGTATGGATGACCAGTCGCCTACCAGTTCAACGTCTTGCGGGCCGTCGTAATAGCTACCCATGCCCTTATGGCGATAGCCGGCCAATGTCTTGATGGTTCCGTCGGGTGTGACTTTTACCAGTCGCCACGGATCGCAGACGTAAGCCCCACCCGTGCGATTGACCTGAATGTGGGTTGGCATGGTAATGCAACCCATGCCGCGCGGTCCGTCCAGCAATGGCTGTCGGGGAAACTTCGTAATCAGACTGCTGTAAAAATAGGCTTGCTCGTTGCAGGTTGAGACAATTCCCGCTTGGTTGCGATTGGGGCGCAAGATGTTTTGTGGTCTAACCGGCGCCAGGTCTTGCCGGAACAATTGACTGGGCGCCAGCGCCGCGCTGAACACCGGGTAGTCACGAACCTTGATCGCCGGGACAATGGGGCTGAGTGTGGGCGGGAGTTGTTCGACATAGCTGTACTTCGTGCGACCGTGCGTCAACTCAAAAGAACCAGACCAGGCGGGCGCAGTGGTGGCGGCTTTGCCGTTGCGGTTGAGGTACACGAAATGCGGTACGGGTGATTCAGAGGAGTGGGCCAGGATATGGAGTTTGTGCCAACCCTCTATCAGTGGAGTCAGGTCGAGGGTGAAGCTACCTCGCTTGGCCCCCGTGAGCACAGTTGCAGTGGCGCGTGACACACCATCCACAAGCAGTTGGTACTGGCTCGCTGCCAACGCGCTAAATGTGTTGGCTACCCAGTCTTTGGCGTAAAAGCCAAGCGTTGCGGTGCTGCCAGTGAGTATTGTGAGCCGCTGAAACCGCTCATACGCCTCGCCACCGTGATCCCATGCGTCAAGACACACTGTTTTTGCAATGTTGACGTCGAACACCGTCAGACCCAGAAACCCGGGTGTGGGTGTCGGTATCGGTGTCGGTATGAGGGTGGGTGTCGGTGTCCCGGGCGCAGACGCGGATGCAGACGGCAAGTCCGCCCCGCTACCCCCGCCACAGCCCACTGTGAGCGCGCCTGCGCCCAGGGCAGTTCGGGTCAGGAAGTGACGGCGATCCAATTTGGCTCCTAGATGAAAAATAATATTGTGGCTCCTGAAGTATCAGCAAACCTGATTCTTGCTCCTTCTATGGAAAAGAGCCAGCGATGTTTCATACGCTTACACCATCGCGGCCGGACCGTCAACCTGATTTTAGTTGGTGGTGTAGCTGATCGTCAGCTTGGGGCGCAGGCTCGGATTGGTCATGAAGTTGCGCGTGTTGAAGCGTTTCTGATTGACGTTGTCGCCAGCGGTGCGAACGATGCGCCAACCGTAGTTGGGCGCTGCGGCCGTCTGCATGGCGGTCAAGCCATTCTTGACGTCGATTTCCAGCCACACCCCCGGATCCCAACCAACGCTGCCCACGCCATCCGCGACGGACAGGTAGTCGGTGCCGCCGCCGGCGGCTCCGCCTAACACCCAATTGGTTCCGTTACGGCACAGGTTCCAGTTGATTTCGGTCTCCCGCCAGTCGCACAACAAGCGGCTGGCGGAGAACGTGGCGTTGTAGTAGGTCGTCTTGTACAGGGCCAACTTGGCCGATGTCACCGTCGCGTTGTCAGGTACCGGCCCACCTTCGCGATTGAAGATCGCGAAGCGAACCAGCGGAAATGAGTACCCGCCCTGCTCGACCATGGTCGTTAGCGCGCCCAGGTTGTACGTGGACCAGAAGCTGTAGAGATAGGTGTCGCGCGTGCCGCTGTAGCCATTCAGGCCATCTTGTAGGACAACGGTGGTCGCCCCGGTGTTATCCGGATTGACCTGAACGGTAACGCCTGCCGAAGTGCCAGTGTTGCCAGCCTCGTCAGTGACGCGCGCGCTGTAAGTGTGGCTACCAAGCGCCGCGTTGGGAATGACAAACTGCCAGGGCGGAGCATTCAATGTCGCCAGTGCCGTCGTCCCGTCAAGGAAGTGGACCGAATTGACCCGCCCTTCCGGGTCACTCGGGTTTGCCACCAGCGTGATCGCTTGGCTCTGGGCGAAGATTTGTCCCGCAGTTGGCGAGGTCAAGGTGACGGTTGGGGACTGATTGATTGCCGAGATACTGATGGTCACGATTGCCGAGGTGGTGCTGGCACCCCGGTTATCTGTCGCCACCGCTTTCAGGGCATGTGAGCCGACAGACGCTCCGCTCCAACTGAGTTGCCAGGGGGACTGCGCGATGCTTCCAATCAAGGTAGCGCCGGCAAAGACATCGACTTTGACAATCTGGCCGTCACTGTCGACTGCATTGACAATGATCGGAACCGCTGTGCCGACGCCAAAGGTCTGGCCAGCGGTCGGCGACGTGATCGTCGCGCTCGGCGCCACATTGGCTGCGCCCACGCTGATCGAAACCGCGGCTGAAGTAGTCGTTCCGCCCAGATTGTCGGTAGCCCTGGCGGTCAATTGGTGGGCGCCGACTGACGCGCCACTCCAGGACATCTGCCACGGCGCTTGCACGACGGTGCCGATTCTTGTTGCGCCGTCAAAGAACTCGACCTTGGTCACGCTGCCATCGCTGTCTTTAGCCGTTGCCTGGATGCCGATGGGCGAATTCTGGACAAATGTTTGACCGCCGGTTGGTGCAGTGAGGGCGACGCTGGGTGGCACGTTCACCGGCCCACCGTTAGGCGGTTGCCAACCAAACGGCTTGTAGATCCAGATGTTGCCGGCGTTGCTGTCCTGCAAACCCATGAAGGCATCGATGTTGGGAATGTATTTCCATTTGCCCAAAATCCCGGTGCCCACCGCGGTGGTGGGTACGCTGCCACCCGGAATGGCCTGCTTGAG
>Ga0208514_100298_pt1 | contig 32069 bp, 26 predicted proteins | sample LakWasMet70_HOW9_2_FD_183900 | JGI IMG/M metagenome (GOLD analysis project Ga0208514, IMG submission 183900) | Freshwater sediment methanotrophic microbial communities from Lake Washington under simulated oxygen tension - Sediment Metagenome... | ecosystem: Environmental > Aquatic > Freshwater >...
GTTGATGGACTGGGACAAACTCACGTTGATCCTGAGCAGCCTGGGTATCGGTGTTTTCATGTTGTGGCTGTACCTGGACAGTGCCATGGCCAGTCGACAGTTCGTGGAGGAGCTCATCTCGGGTGCCCAACGCATGGGTGATGGCGACCTGACCCGGGATGTTGCCGTGGCGTTTGGCAACCCTACCTTGCGCGAAGGGCTGGGGACCATGCAAGCCCTGCAGGTTCGCATTCGCTCCATGCTGGGCTCGCTCAATGATGGGGCCTGGCAGGTGAGCAATGCCTCTACTGAAATTGCGGCGGGCAATCAGGATTTGAGTCGCAGAACCGAGCAGGGCAGTGCCGAGCTGCAAGCGGCGTCCAGTGCCATGAAACAAATGACGGACGCGGCGGCGCAGAGTTCAGACGCCATGCAAAAAGCCACGAGCCTGAGCCAGGGCACCAGTGCGTTGGTGCACACCAGCGGCGCGGTGGTGGACCAGGCCGTCGCCGCCATGGGCGAGGTGAGCAACTCCTCGCGCAAGATCGCCGACATTATCTCGGTCATCGACGGCATTGCATTTCAGACCAATATCCTGGCCCTCAATGCGGCCGTCGAAGCCGCCCGTGCGGGTGAGCAGGGCCGCGGATTCGCCGTCGTGGCCAGTGAAGTACGCTCATTGGCCGGTCGATCGGCCGAGGCGGCCAAGGAGATCAAAGGCCTCATCACGGCTTCTGTGGAGCAGGTTGAAAAAGGCGCAGGCCTGGTTAATGCGGCTGGCACAAAGATGGGCGAAGTCGTCAAGGCGATCGAAGCGGTGTCGGGTTTGATCGTCGAGGCCAGTGGGATGTCGCGTCAGCAGACCCAGGGATTGCAGGATATTGCGACCACGCTGGAGCACCTGGATGTTGCCATGCAGCAGAACGCGGCATTGGTGGAACAGGAAACGGCGGCTGCCGAAAGCCTGAAGTCCCAGGCGGAAAAGTTGCACCGTCTGGTCGGCGAGTTCAAATTGCCAGGTGGCCAGGCTGCGGCGCAGGCCGCGCCCGTGCGGCATCGGTCAGCGGGGCACATGGCGGCTCCGGCGCGTCGGCCAGTCCAGGTACCTGTCACCAGACCCGCCACCAAAACTCTGGCGAAACCCCTGCAAAAGCTGGCCGCCCCCCGGGCTCCAGCCCCAGTCCACAAGCCCGCTGCGGCGGATGAGAATTGGGAGACTTTCTAGCCAGAAGGGGCGGCGCGCGAGCCTGTATTTGGTAACGCACTGGTTACTCCGGGCTGTGCAAGCGGCATGTAACCAAGTTACCATAAGAGCTGTAGTCATGTTACATGCTCACCATGCCAAACCCCACACCCTTGCACCCCACCGTTGTCGCTGTCACTGAGCGCATCCGCGCCCGCAGTCTGGCGTCCCGCACTGCCTACCTGGAGCGGCTGCACGAAGCCGCACAGCGCAAACCGGGCGCTGATCGCATGGGCTGTGCCAATGTGGCCCACGCCTTTGCGGCCATGCCCGATGGGGACAAGGCCCGGGTTACCGGCATCACTAAATTCCGGGTAGTGGCGGAAAAGGGTCCCAACATCGGCATCGTCAACGCCTACAACGACATTCTTTCGGCGCACGCACCGCTGCAGCATTACCCTGACCTGATCAAGACCGAGGCGCGCCGCCTGGGAGCCACCGCACAAGTGGCCGGTGGCGTGCCCGCCATGTGCGACGGCGTGACCCAGGGCACACCGGGCATGGAGCTTAGCCTGTTCAGCCGCGACGCCATTGCCATGGCCACCGCCATTTCGCTGAGCCATGACGTTTTCGACTGCGCCCTGATGCTCGGTGTCTGCGACAAGATCGTGCCCGGCCTGTTGATTGGTGCGCTGCACTTTGGCCATTTGCCCACGGTGTTTGTGCCTGCAGGCCCCATGACATCGGGACTGTCCAACAATGAAAAGGCCAAGGTGCGCGAGAAAGCGGCGCAAGGGCTGGTGGGCCGCGCGGAGTTGCTGGAAGCCGAGTCTGCGGCCTACCACGGCATGGGCACCTGCACCTTCTACGGCACCGCCAACAGCAACCAGATGCTGTTGGAAGCCATGGGCCTGCACGTGCCCGGCACGGCCTTCATCAACCCGGGCGCCGATGTGCGCAGTGAGTTGACCCGTGAGGCGGTGCGCACAGTTCTGGACATCACCAAGAGCAAGCGTTTTACGCCCATCGGTCAACTGGTCGACGAGCGCTGCCTGGTCAACGCCATGGTGGCCCTGCTGGCCACGGGGGGATCGACCAACCACCTGATCCACTGGGTGGCGGTGGCACGTGCTGCCGGCATTGTGATTGACTGGAACGATTTTTCCGATCTGTCGGACGTGGTGCCCTTGCTGACGCGCGTCTACCCGAATGGCAGCGCCGATGTGAACCAGTTCCAGGCCGCAGGTGGTCCGGGCTTCGTGATCCGCGAGTTGCTGGACGCGGGCTACCTGCACCCCGATGTGTTGACCGTGCGGGCTGGCGGCCTGCGCGAATTTACCGGCATTCCGTCGGCAAGCGCTGACGGCACCTTGCAATGGGCCGACGCGGGTGCCAGCAAAGACGAGGGCGTGGTGCGCCCGGCCAGCGCCCCTTTCAGCACCAGTGGCGGCCTCAAGCTCTTGCTGGGCAATTTGGGACGCAGCGTGATCAAGGTGTCGGCCGTGCCCGATGACCGCCATGTGATTGAAGCACCCTGCCGAGTGTTCGATTCGCAAGAAGCCTTGCACCATGCTTTTCAGGCGGACGAACTCAACCACGATGTGATTTGTGTGGTGCGCTGGCAAGGACCCCAAGCCAACGGCATGCCCGAGCTGCACAAGCTCACGCCGCCGCTGGCCGTGCTGCAGGGCAAGGGCTACCGCGTGGCGCTGGTGACCGATGGCCGAATGAGCGGCGCGTCCGGAAAGGTGCCGTCTGCCATCCACGTGTCGCCGGAAGCGGCTGCCGGTGGTCCGCTAGCCAAAGTTCAGAGTGGCGACCGCATCCGGCTGGATGCCGTGGCCGGTACCTTGCAGGTTCTGGTGGATGCAACCGAATGGGATGCACGCCCCGTCGTGGCCATGCCACAGGCTTTGCGTGCAGCCAACGGCGTGGGCATGGGCCGCGAGCTGTTTGCCGGCATGCGCCGCGCCGCGCTGACCGCGGAAGAGGGCGCCTGCAGCTGGTTGTAGGCCTCGATCTCCCATCTCTTCTCCATTTGGAATTTGCCATGTCTTCATTTCAGACTCTCACAGCCCTGCAGGTGATGCAGGATGCCCCCGTCATCCCCGTCATTGTGTTGAACGATGTGGCGCACGCCGTGCCCATGGCCCGCGCGCTGGTGGCGGGCGGCGTGCGCATGCTGGAGGTGACCTTGCGTACACCGCAAGCGCTGGCCTGTATCGAAGCCATCGCGCGGGATGTGCCTGAAGCTGTCGTTGGTGCCGGTACGGTGCGCACGCGAGCCGATGCACAGGCCGCGGCTTTGGCGGGCGCCCGTTTTGCGGTCAGCCCCGGCTACACCAGTGCCGTAGGCCAGGCCTGCCGTGATGCAGGACTCGCCTTGTTGCCCGGCGTGGCCACGGGCAGTGAAATCATGATGGCGCAGGAAGATGGCTTTACCGAGCTCAAATTTTTCCCCGCCATGCAGGCCGGCGGACCGGCCATGCTCAAGGCCTGGAGCGGACCGTTCTTTGATGTGAAGTTCTGTCCCACCGGTGGCGTCACGCTGCAGAATGCGCCCGACTTTCTGGCGCTGCCCAATGTGGTGTGCGTGGGTGGCTCCTGGCTGGTTCCAGCCGACGCTGTGGCACAGGGTGACTGGGCGCGCGTGACGCAGTTGGCACGGGATACCCAGGTGTTGAAGAAAGCGTAGAGCTGCGCTGTTCGTTGGGAGTTTGACCTACGGCAAAGCGATTGGCCGGTGAAGGACTAGCATCCTCGCATCAACACAACGGGCGAGGCGATATGTTCGATTTACCAATCAAAAATCTGATGAAGCCCAAGAAGCTTCTGACGGCGCCACCGGACATGGTGGTGAGCGAGGCAGCCAGACGCATGGCCGCAAAAAATACGGGCGCTGTTCTGGTCGTCGAGAACGCATCACTGGTGGGTATCTTCACCGAACGGGATGCCGTTTTTCGCGTGTTGGCCAAGGGTCTGGATGCCAACACCACGCCATTGCGCGCGGTGATGACATCCGATCCTGCGACGTTGGGGCCTGGCTCGTCGTATGGGCATGCTCTGCTGTTGATGCATGAGAAAGGCTTTCGCCATGTACCCGTGGTGGAGGGGGATCATGTTCTCGGCATGGTCTCTGCCCGCAACGCCATGGACCCCGACCTGGAAGAGTTTGTATCTGAAGCGCGGCGGCGGGAGCACTACCGCACCGATGCCCATTAGACCAATGCCGCAACGACGGTATCTGGGGGAAACGTGGTTTGCTATTGTATTGATAGCTATACAGTGTTATTCCACGAGGGTTACAGGCCGATTTTGTCTGCGATCTTAAAATAGAAACCCATTTTGGGTATTTTAGGGTTGTAGTGGCCAAGGTGCAAAGCAATGGTATTTGGATGCGTCCTGCAATAGACTCACGCCATCATCCTTGATGAATATGCGCGTGAGCCCAGACGACTACAAACTGACAGAATCCGCAATTCCTGCGCCCGGGGCGGGAGCGGCCATGAAAATCGTTCTGGCCTATGTTTTTGTTGGCGTCTTGTGGATTCTTCTGTCAGACACGGTCGTTACCTGGCTATTTGGCGATCAGGGCACAGTGGCCATGGTCAGCACCCTCAAGGGTTTGTTGTTTGTGGGTGTCACTGCGCTGTTGCTGTATGGCCTGATTGGGCGGCAGTTGGACACTGTGCGGCGCATGCTCAAGACCGTCGTGGACAGTGAACGGGACCTGCGGATCAGCGAAGGCTTGTTGCTGGAGTCGCAGCAGATTGCGGGCCTGGGCTCCTACGCGTTGAATTTCCGCACCGGTGTATGGAAGAGTTCGGAGGTGTGCGACCAGGTGTTTGGCATTGATGCCGCGTACGACCGCAGCGTGCAGGGATGGACTGCACTGGTGCATCCCGACGAGCGTGATGCTGTGGTGGAGTATTTCCGGACCAAGGTCATGGAGCAAGGGCAGACCTTTGACAAGGAATATCGCATCGTTCGTCCCTGCGATGGCGCCGTACGCTGGGTGCACGGTTTGGGGCAACTGGAGCACGATGGGCGAGGGCATCTGGTCAGCATGCGCGGAACCATTCTGGATATCAGTGACCGAAAGCACGCCGAAGCCGAGAAAGATGCCGCACGGCGCCAGTTGCAGGCCACGCTCGATGCCTTGCCGGATCTGCTGTTTGAAGTCGGCAGGGATGGCAGGATCTACCAATACCACTCCCACCGGGCGGATCTGCTGGCGGCGGCGCCCGCAGTGTTTATAGGAAGGTCCTTTGCCGATGTCTTGCCGGCCGACGTCGCCGACATTTGTGCGAGGGCCATCCGGGAGGCGGCTGAACAGGGATTCTCAACCGGCAAGACTTACGCGCTGGCCCTGCTGCAGGGGCAGCGCTGGTTTGAGATTTCAGTATCGGCCATGGACGGGGCGGTTGGCCCGGACCAACACTTCATTTTCATTGCACGGGACATCACCGAGCGCAAAGCGGCCGAAGAAAAACTGGTGTTGGCCGGCCGGGTGTTCAGCCATGCCCGCGAAGGCATATCCATCACCGACGCCCACGGAACGATTCTGGACGTCAACGCATCCTTCACCCGCATCACGGGCTATTCGCGGGAAGAAGCCATCGGTCAGAACCCCCGCATGTTGAGCTCTGGTCGACAAGACAAGGTGTTTTATGCCGCCATGTGGCAGGACCTGCTGGCCCAAGGCAGTTGGAGTGGCGAAGTCTGGAACCGGCGCAAGGACGGAGAAGTGTTCGCCGAGATGCTCAACATCAGCGCGGTGCGCGACGCCGAGGGCCATACGGTGCAATACCTGGCCATGTTCTCGGACATCACGGCGCTGAAGGAGCACCAGAGCCAGCTCGACCACATCGCCCATTTTGATGCTTTGACCAACCTGCCCAATCGGCTGCTGCTGGCCGACCGCTTGCAACAGGCCATGAACCAGGCCCAGCGGCGAGGCCAGCAATTGGCCGTGGTGTACCTGGATCTGGACGGTTTCAAGGCCGTCAATGACAGCCATGGCCATAGCGCTGGCGACCATTTGCTGATTGCGCTGGCCCACCACTTGAAGGGGGTACTGCGCGACGGCGATACGCTGGCGCGTATGGGGGGTGACGAATTTGTCGCGGTGCTGATCGACCAGGCCAATGTGGCCTCCAGCCTGCCCTTGCTGACCCGTTTGCTGCACGCTGCGGCAGAGCCGGTTCAGCTCGGTGACTTGGTGCTGCAGTCGTCGGCCAGTCTGGGCGTCACGTTCTACCCGCAAGCGCACGAGATCGACGCCGACCAACTGTTGCGCCAGGCTGACCAGGCCATGTACCAGGCCAAAGTGGCGGGCAAGAACCGGTACCACGTTTTTGACGCCCAGCAGGACGACAGTCTGCGCGGCCACTTCGAGGGCCTGGAGCGCATCCGGCGGGCGCTGGAGCGTGGCGAGTTTGTGCTGTATTACCAGCCCAAGGTGAATATGCGCACCGGAGTTGTGGTGGGTGTGGAGGCGCTGATCCGCTGGCAGCATCCAGAAAAGGGGCTGTTGGCGCCGGCACTGTTCCTGCCCGTGATCGAAGACCATCCTCTGGCCATTGCCATAGGTGAATGGGTCATCGATACCGCTCTGCGCCAGATGGAGTTGTGGGACCAAGCCGGACTGCACCTGCCGGTGAGCGTCAATGTGGGCGCACTCCAGCTGCAGCAGCCCGACTTCATGGACCGTTTGCGGGGGCTGCTGTTGGCCCATCCGCAGGTGCGTCCGTCCCGTCTGGAGCTGGAAATACTGGAGACCAGTGCCCTCCACGACATGGCGCAGGTGTCCCAGGTGATTGAGGCCTGCGAGCGCTTGGGCGTAACCTTTGCGCTGGATGATTTTGGAACGGGCTATTCGTCATTGACCTACCTGAAGCTGTTGCGTGTGGCCCTGCTCAAGATTGACCAGAGCTTTGTGCGGGACATGCTGGAGGACTCCGACGACCTGGCCATTTTGCAGGGCGTCATTGGCTTGGCCAGTGCCTTTCGGCGCTCGGTCATTGCAGAAGGCGTCGAGACTGTGGCGCACGGCACCTTGCTGCTTCAGTTGGGTTGCGATCTGGCGCAGGGCTATGGCATTTCCCGTCCCATGCCCGCCGACGCGGTGCAAGCCTGGGCGGCCGCATGGCGGCCGGATGTTGCGTGGGTCACGGGGCAGACGATGGAGTCTGACCCCCTGCGTCAGCTGTAGTCGCTGCGCTGGATCAGTTCGATCTTGTAGCCGTCGGGGTCGGTCACAAAGGCAATGATGGTGCTGCCGCCCTTGACGGGACCAGCCTCGCGCGTGACGTTGCCTCCCGCGGCCTTGATTTTTTCGCAGGCCGCATAGACATCGGGCACGCCCAGGGCAATGTGTCCGAAGGCGGTACCCATCTCATAGGTTTCCACGCCCCAGTTGTAAGTGAGCTCGATCTCGGCGTGGTCCGGGTTGTTGCCGTAGCCCACAAAGGCCAGGGAGTATTTGTACTCCGGGTTTTCCGAGGTGCGGATCAGCTTCATGCCCAGGATCTGGGTGTAGAAATTGATGGAGCGCTGCAGGTTGCCCACCCGCAGCATGGTGTGGAGAAGTCGCATGGTCAGGGTCTCGGTCGGGTATTGGTGGAAATGGCCAGCCCCGATTGTGGCGTCAATGCGCCGCTTTGGCCGTCGGCAACTCAAACACCAGGCAGGTCGTGGTGGCATGGGCGTAGAGCGTACCGTCCGGACCAAACAGGCGGGCCTCTGCGGTGGCCAGTTGCTTGCCGCAGTGAATGACTTTTCCCTCCGCCCGCACACGTAGCACCTTGGGGCCAATGGCGCGCACCAGATTCACGCCCAGCTCGGCCGTGGTGTAACCCCGTCCGGCGGGCAGCATGGTTTGCACCGCACAGCCCAGCGCCGAGTCCAGCAGCGTGGCATACCAGCCGCCGTGGATGGTGCCCATGGGGTTGAGATGGGTGGGGCCTGGTGTGCCCTGGAAAACGGCCCGACCGGCTTCGACTTCCATAACCGCAAAGTCCAGCGTTTTGGCAATGGCGGCGTAGGGGATGTCGCCGCGCAGCATGGCCTGCATGATCTCCAGACCGGTCATACCGGCAATCTGATCCGGGCGGGCGACGCCCGGTCCAGGTCCCTGGTCCAGGACGCTGCGTATGGCGTGTTCCTGTGCCATCCAGGTTTCAAGTGGGGTTGGGGTGTGCATGGGGTTCCTTTCGACAGTGACAATAAATTTTGCAAATTTGATTGCATATGCAACAATTGTAGCTACAATTTATCCATGAACCATGTCACACCCGTTACAGAGCCCGCTGCGGCGCCTGCACCACGCAAGCTCCAGGGCTGCACCAACCTGCAACTGCGCCAGCTCACGCGCCGTGTGTCGCAGCGGTATGACGTGGAGATGGCCCACATTGGGCTCAAGACCACCCAGTATTCGCTGCTGTCGTATGTGGTCAAGCTGGGGCCGATCCGACCTGCGGACCTGGCACACGCCATGTCCATGGAGCCCTCCACGTTGACGCGCAATCTCAAGCCACTGATTGCTTCCGGTTGGGTGGAACTGGCCGCCGGCTCCGATGGGCGCAGCCGCTCCGTCTGCGCCACGCCGGCGGGTCGCGAGAAGCGGGCCGAAGCACAACGCCACTGGAAACACGCGCAAGACCGTCTCAACCAGACCCTGGGCATGCCGCGGGTGCTGGCCTTGCATGCGCTGATCCAGGAATCCTTGGCCCTGTTGTCATCCACTGACAGTGAATCTGGAGAAGCCCATGACTGATGCAACTCCGACTGCGTCGCACAAACAACTCGCCGTCTGGCTGGTGCTGCTGGCCGCCGCCGCCACCTTCGCGCTGACCATGGGCACGCGCCAAACCATGGGTCTGTTCTTGAGTGCCCTGAATACGTCCACGGGACTGGGTGTGGGCAGCATCAGCCTGGCCTTTGCTTTTGGTCAACTGTGGTGGGGGCTGACACAGCCATTTGCCGGGGCCTTTGCCGACCGGTTGGGGGCCGGCCGCGTGCTGTTCATCGGCGTGGCGCTGGTGGCACTGGGCACCTTCATCACACCGTTCATGACCACCACCGCCGGCCTGATTTTTGCGATTGGCGTGTTGGCGGCGGGTGGCGCAGGCATGGCCGGCCCGGCAGTGCTGATGGCAGCCACGGCGCGCCTGATTCCGGCGGACAAGCGGGGCATGGCGACTGGCATCATCAACGCCGGGGGCTCTTTTGGGCAGTTCCTGATGGCGCCGATTGCTGGCGCGCTGATTGTCAGCGTGGGCTGGGCATCTGCGATGCAAGTGCTGGCCTGCATCGTGCTGTTGGCCTTGCCTGCCGCGTTTTTTCTCAAGGGCAGTCCCGCCCATGCGTTGGCGGCCAGCCAGGCACCGCTGAAGACCGGGGCCGCGATTCGACAAGCATTGCACACGCCCAGTTTCCTGATGCTCGCGGCGGGCTTCTTTGTCTGTGGTTTTCACGTCGCGTTTCTCGCCACGCACTTGCCAGGCGTGGTGGCCGCGTGTGGTCTGCCTACGCAGTGGGGTGCGTGGTCGTTGGCCATGCTGGGCTTGTTCAATATTGTGGGCAGCGTAGCCATGGGTTGGGCAGTGGGGCGCTGGCGCATGAAGTCGCTGTTGTCGCTGGTCTATGCGGCGCGGGCGCTGGCCGTCCTGCTGTTTCTGTTGGCGCCCAAGACCGGCCCCGTGGTGCTTGTGTTTGCGGCGGTCATGGGCCTGACCTTTTTGTCCACCGTGCCGCCCACGGCCGGCCTCGTGGCCAAGTTCTTTGGTGTGGGCAACATGGCCACGCTGTTTGGCGTTGTCATGCTGACCCATCAGGTGGGCGGCTTTCTGGGGGCGTACCTGGGCGGCAAGGTGTTTGATGCGACCGGCAGCTACAACTGGATCTGGTACGCCGATATCGCTCTGGCGGTGGGGGCGGCGCTGATCCATTTGCCGATTCGCGAAGCCGCTGTGGTGCGCAAACTGGTGACACAAACCGCTTAGGCCCGCGCCAGGCCAGGACAGGCTGTTGGCGCTGGGGAATAATGCGGGGGATCCACTCGAGCGCACCCGTCATGACCCCCTTCACCAAAGTAGTTCTGTTCACCGACACCGATGGCCGCGCGAGGTTTCGTGAAGAAGCCGTGCCGTTGGAGCAGGGCACGCCGCAATCCATGCTGTCGCAAGTGTTTGCCTGTGGCGGCTACCAGTTGCGCACCAGCCCCGTGGGGTTTCGCAGCCAGTTCCACTGCACCGGTGCGCCGCAATGGTGTTTCATTTTGGGTGGACAGATGGAGATTGGTCTGCAAGGTGGCGTGTCACGTGTCTTCAAGCCGGGCGAACACTTCTATTCGGCCGATGTGCTGCCCGAAGGCGCCACGTTTGATCCCGCTGTGCACGGGCATTGGAGCCGCCAGGTGGGGGATGACCCGTTGGTCACGCTGTTTGTGCGGAGTTGAGTAGGGGCGTTCAGCCGCCTTGCATTTCACCCGACATCAGCGTTACCACGCCGGGTACACCGGCTTTGACATGGCGGATCAGCGCATGCGCGATATCGCTGGCCTTGATGGCACGGTAGTTGGCAGGCAACAGTGGACCCAGCCCACGCGCCAGTTTCAGGCCCAGGCCTTCACCTGCGCGTCCAGCCTGGCCCAGCGCCGCACGGTCTCCATCGATGAGGGACGGGCGGGCAATCACCAGGCTTTTGAACCCCATGCGCGCGAGCGAAACTTCCATCTCACCTTTGATGCGGTTGTAAAAGACCGAGGATTGGCTGTTGGCGCCCATGGCGCTAACAACTCCTAATTTTGTAGCGCCTGAGCGTTTAACGGCGAGGGCTACAGCCTCAACAGCCTTGAGGTCCAGGGCCCGGAAGGCCTCCTGGCTGCCTGCCACCTTGATGGTGGTGCCCAGGGCGATAAAGCATTCATCGACCTTGGGCAGGGCAGGCAGGGCTGCGAAGTCGACCACATGCGAGGTCAGCTTGGCATGCTTGATGTCCAGCGCTCGGCGGCCCACACAGTGAACCGCCGCAACCGATTTATCGGCTAAAAGGTCCGCGAGGATTTCCCGACCCACGAGGCCCGTTGCCCCCGCCACCAAAACCACCCGACCGTGATCCGCCGCCATTGCCGCCTCCATTGCCTGATCCGCCGCGGTTGCCGCCATAGCCACCGCCGCCACGGCGACCGCCGCGTTCAGCCATCATATCGACACTGGTGCGCATGGGGTCCGGCTGGCCACCTGGCGCGGTGCGGGGTGGGCGCTCGCCCATGCCGCTGCCAAATCCGCCTTCGTGGCTGCGCGGTTGTGCGTCGCCCAGGGGCGGGCGTCCACGACCTTGACCACCGCCGCCATGGCCCTGGGGGCCGCGTGCGCCTTGTGGGCGGGGAGCGTGCTCGCCACCGCGTCCACCGCTGCCTTGTCCACCATTGCCTCCGTTACCACGGGGGCCTTGTGCACCACGGCCACTGCCGCCATTTCCACGGCCGGCGCCCTGACCGCCACCTTGGCCGGCCTTGTTCTCACGAACACGCTGCAGCATTTCGGTGCGGGCTGCGCGGGCGGCTGCCTGCATGACGTCGCGGCTGGGCGGTTTACCGGCGCCGCCCCAGATGGTCTGGCGACCCATGGCGATGGGTTCACCCTGCTCGCCGGGCTCGGGACCGAAGCCGTCAATGATTTGCACGGGAATGTTTTGCTTGGTGAAGCGTTCGATGTCCTGCATGAAGCCTTCTTCGTCCAGGCATACCAGGTTGATGGCAGCGCCATCGTTGCCCGCGCGACCGGTGCGGCCGATGCGGTGCACGTAGTCTTCGCTGACGTTGGGGATCTCGTAGTTCACGACGTGGGGAAGGTCGTCAATGTCAATGCCGCGGGCGGCAATGTCGGTGGCCACCAGGGCGCGCACGTCACCGCTTTTGAAGCCAGCCAGGGCCTGCGTGCGGGCAGCCTGGCTCTTGTTGCCGTGCAGGGCCATGGCGCTGATGCCGTTTTTCTCCAGGAATTCGGCCACGTTGTTGGCGCCGAATTTGGTGCGGGTGAACACCAGCACCTGGCTCCAGTTGTGCTCGTTGATGATGTGGGCCAGCAGGGCTTTCTTCTTGCCACGACCGACCGGGTGGATCACCTGGGTGATGCGTTGCACCGTGGTGTTGCGGGGTGTGACCTGCACACTTTGCGGGTCCTTGAGCAGGCCGGCGGCCAGTTCGCGGATTTCATCGCTGAAGGTCGCCGAGAACAGCAGGCTTTGCTTTTCCTTTGGAACGGCCGCCAGCACCTTCTTGACGTCATGGATAAATCCCATGTCGAGCATGCGGTCGGCTTCGTCGAGTACCAGCATCTGTACCTGGCCCAGATCGGCCATGCCTTGCTGCATCAAGTCCAACAGGCGGCCAGGAGTGGCTACCAGGATGTCCACGCCTTTTTTGAGTTTGGAGATTTGCGGGTTCATGCCCACGCCGCCAAAAACCACGGTGCTGCTGAGTTGCAGATATTTGCCGTAGGTGCGGATGGACTCTTCCACCTGGGCGGCCAGTTCGCGGGTGGGGGTCAGCACCAGGGCACGGATGCCGGTGCCACCAAACTTGTTTTGGGCGCTGCGGCTCATCGTGAGGCGGTGCAGCATGGGCAGCGTGAAGGCAGCGGTCTTGCCGGTACCGGTTTGTGCTCCGCCGAGCAGGTCTCTACCCTCCAGGATCAGGGGGATGGCTTGCGCCTGAATGGCGGTTGGTGTTTCGTAACCTTGCTCGCGCACGGCTTTAACGATGGCCACGGCCAGGTTCAATTCTTCGAATGTCATGAGTTGTGGCGCCCATCCAGGGCGCTTGGGATATCGGCCTGTCCCGGGGCCATGGCACCGGATCAGTCAAAGGCAGATAGATTCAAAAGCAGGACGTTGAGTGTCAATCGTGTCCCCAGCAATGTGCTGACGTTGTGGGCAACTGAAGCACCGCAACAACTAGCATTGTCGCACGTTGTAGGTAAACGCGCCAATAAAGCTGAAACAGAGTGTTTCCAAGTCGTCATTTCGGGGTGACAATGTCCGCAAAGGGCTGGTCTTTGCGCCTGGCAACTGGGAGAATCTGCACACGATGAAAAAGTTCATGTTGCGAAGGTTGGGCGTGGCCCACGAGGCTGGGAGCTTGAAGCCGTCCCTGCAGGATTGCATTGAAGCGGTTTTGGAGCAGAGCGATACGCTGGTGAACGAAGTCCTCAACGGATTGAAGGCATCCCTGACACAGACTCGCAGCAAGTCCATGCAGGTTATCCAGAATCCGGCCGGCAAGGTGGCCATCGAGTACCTGAATGCCCACGCCGATGCCTTCAAGGAAACTTTTGCCGAAAATTTGCGTACGTCACTGTATGGCGGCGATATACACCGTGCCCAGACGCAACCCCTGCGGTTTGATGATTTCCAGTTCCTCGAAGAAGAGCAGATTGACGCCAATATCGAATTTGCGCTGACCCAACAAGAAATCGCGATGGCGGTGGACGACGTGCTTCCAACGCTGAACGCGTTGGTCAGCAGTTTGCTGGGATGGTTGACCGTTCAACCCCATCTGAATCCGCTCAAACCCGAGTCCTTTGTCTACGCCCTGCGCGAGTCTTTGCAGAAGCACGTACCCAGCGACGAAGCACGCGCAACCCTGATGACACCGGCAGCGGGCATGCTGGGCATTGCCATGCGCCAGCTTTACCGGGAAGTGTCGGAATGGCTGCGTTCACAGGGCGTGGAACCCGTGGGGCCGGTCCAGCACCAGGGAGGAGCGCAAAAGCCGGCAGAGAACACCGTGACCCGTACCCTGTTGACTCTGGACAAACTGCGCCGGCTGCTGTCGGGTGAGTTGGATCCGGGGCCACTGAACGGCAATATCAAGGATTTCACGCATACCGTCCCGGCCTCGTTCGTTGCGCTGGAAGATATGAAGCTGATGGAGCCGATGATGAAGCGCCTGGCCGAGCGGGCCAGTCAGTCTGCGTCTCCCAAGACGGCAGCCAAGGGAGTCGGGGTGGTGGACCCTGTCGTGCAGCGCGAGAACAGCAAGAGCAAGAAACTGGGCCGTGAACTTGGTGAGGAAGTGGTTCGGATGATGGTGGAGAACCTGGCACTGGACCATCGACTGCTGGCAGGCGTGCGCAAGAACTTGAAGCTCATGGAGCCAGTGCTGATCACGCTGTCGCAATCCGATGCCCGTTTCTTCAGTGAACGCCAACATCCGGCGCGGCAGTTCATGGACAAGATTACCAGCCGCAGTCTGGCCTTCTCTTCGGAAGATCAACCCGGTTTTGCGCATTTCCAGAAGACACTCGAAAACGCCGTCAGCGTGCTGGCCAGCGGACCTGGCGACGCTGCGACCTTTTCGCGGGTGGTTCGAAAACTGGAAGAAGGATGGGCCAAGGAAGAGCACGAGCAACGTCAGCGCGCGGAGGAGGCGGCGCGTGGCTTGCTGCACGCCGAACAGCGAAATTTACTGGCGCAGCGCTTGTCCGCAGATTTCTCGGAGCGCTTGAAGAACAAGAAAGTGCCAGAGATTGTGTCGGCATTCCTGCTGGGCCCCTGGGCCCAGGTTGTGGCGGAGTCGCAGTTGCTCTGTGCCGATGGCGCGGCGGACACCGATGGCTACCTTGGCCTGGTGGACGACCTGATCTGGAGCGTACAACTGCGCCTGGCACGCCGCAACCGGGCACGTCTGGTCGATATCGTGCCCGGGATGCTGGTCAAGATGCGCCAGGGCCTTAGCCTGATTTCCTACCCGGAAGAACGTATCCCGGTGTTTTTTGACGAGTTGATCACTTTCCATGAGCAGGCCTTTGAGGGCGTGCGGGCTGCACCGGCTGCAGAAACAACCGACAAGGCCGTCGTGGCCGATATCTCGGCGGTCGAAAGTGTCGGTCTGCCGGTAGAAGAGTTCTGGATGGCGGACGACGAGGCCGCCGAATCCGGCTATTTGCAGGACACCCACGAACGGATTCCGGAAGTCGAAGAGGACGAAGTGCCCGATCCGGCTGCGCAACAGGCATGGAGTGCGCAGAGCCTGAATACGGGTTCGTGGGTGGACCTGGCCCTGGGTGGTGTGTGGGTGCGCGCCCAGTTGACCTGGGCGAGTCCGCACAAGACCTTGTTCATGTTCATTTCGTCAGGTGGCATGGCGCATTCCATGTCCCGCCGGACCATGGACCGGCTGCGCGGCCTGGGGCTGATTCGCATGGTGTCCGATGGCCGGGTGCTCGACCATGCGCTCGATGCCGTGGCACGGGCCGCCTTGCGCAATGACGTCGAAAAGGCCGCTGGTGGGACCTAAATAGGGCAGTCGTCTGCTGGGGCGAGGTGGCGCAGTCGATAATGCGTCATTTCCCAACCATAAATCAGATTCGCAATGGCTCAATACGTTTTCACCATGAACCGCGTCGGCAAGATCGTGCCGCCCAAGCGGCATATTCTCAAAGACATTTCGCTCAGTTTCTTCCCGGGCGCCAAGATTGGTGTACTGGGTACCAATGGTTCAGGCAAATCGACGTTGCTGAAAATCATGGCGGGGGTGGACAAGGAGATTGAGGGCGAAGCCACGCCCATGGCGGGGTTGAATATCGGCTACCTGCCGCAGGAACCCCAGTTGGACCCGACACAAACCGTGCGTGAGAGTGTCGAAGCCGGCATGGGCAAAATTTTTACCGCCAAGGCCCGCCTGGAAGAGGTTTACACCGCTTACGGTGCTGAGGATGCCGATTTTGACGCCCTGGCCGCCGAGCAGGCCGAATTGGAGGCCATCATCGCCACGGCGGGAACCGACTCCGAGCACCAGTTGGAAATCGCCGCGGACGCGTTGCGTTTGCCGCCGTGGGATGCCAATATTGGCGTGCTGTCTGGCGGTGAGAAACGCCGCGTAGCCCTGTGCCGTTTGCTGCTCTCCAAGCCCGACATGTTGCTGCTTGACGAGCCCACCAACCACCTGGACGCCGAATCGGTAGACTGGCTGGAGCAGTTCCTGCAACGTTACTCCGGGACCGTCGTGGCGATTACCCATGATCGCTACTTTCTGGACAACGCGGCGGAGTGGATTTTGGAGCTGGACCGCGGGTCCGGCATTCCGTACAAAGGCAATTACAGCGACTGGCTCAGCCAGAAGCAGGCCCGCCTGGAATCCGAGCAAAAGGGTGAAGAGTCCCGCGCCAAGGCCCTCAAGAAAGAGTTGGAATGGTCGCGTCAAAACCCCAAAGCACGCCAGGCCAAGAGCAAGGCCCGTCTGGCCCGCTTCGAGGAATTGAGCGATTTTGAATACCAGAAACGCAACGAAACCAACGAAATCTTTATCCCCGTCGCGGATCGCCTGGGCAATGAAGTCATCGAGTTTGTGAATGTCACCAAGTCGTTTGGCAATCGCGTGCTGATCGACAACCTGAGCTTCAAGGTACCGGCCGGAGCCATTGTCGGCATCATCGGCCCCAACGGGGCGGGCAAGTCGACGCTGTTCAAGATGATTGCGGGTCGTGAAAAGCCGGATTCGGGTGAAGTCAAGATTGGCTCCACTGTCAAGATGGCCTTTGTGGACCAGAACCGCGATGACCTGGCCAACGAAAAGACTGTTTGGGAAGATATTTCCGGCGGCTTGGACATCCTCAATGTGGGCAAGTTCCAGATGGCCAGCCGCGCCTACTGTGGCCGCTTCAATTTCAACGGCGGCGATCAGCAAAAGCGGGTCGGCACACTGTCGGGCGGTGAGCGCGGACGCCTGCATCTGGCCAAAACATTGATCGCCGGTGGTAACGTGCTGATGCTTGACGAGCCCTCCAATGATCTGGACGTCGAGACGCTGCGCGCACTGGAAGACGCCTTGCTGGAATTCGCGGGCTCACTGATGGTGATCAGCCATGATCGCTGGTTCCTGGACCGCATTGCCACCCACATCCTGGCATGCGAAGGGGATAGCCAGTGGCGGTTCTTTGACGGCAACTACCAGGAGTACGAGGCCGACAAGAAGAAGCGTCTGGGTGAAGAGGGAGCGCGGCCCCACCGCATGCGTTTCAAGGCGCTCAAATAGAGTGTTTCGAAAGTAGTCCGATGTCCGCAGCTTCCACCCAAGCCTCGCCGCAATACCAGGCGCTGTACCGGTCGACGGTGCAGGAGGCTGCTGCAGGGGGCAGCCTGCTAATGGGCAAATTGGTCGCGGCTGCCCGGACCATTTTGCAGACCCGCGAGGCTGCATGCCGTGATTTGCGAGAGCGCGATGCCCTTGCCCAGTCCGCCAGACAACTGCGCAGCTGGGAGGCCGAGCTGTGCAAGCGCTATCCACAAGCCCTGTTCGACGCTTTCAACAACCCTGAGGGTGCCAAGAAAGCCGGCACGCTTGCGGGGGCCAAGGTGGAATTTGACGAGCTGGAATTGATGGATGAAGTTCAGGTACTGACCAGTGTCACGTTGGCCCGCGCCCAGCAAGTAGCGATGCTGGCTGCCGAGGCCAGTCTGGCCGAGCTCAATACCCTCATCTGCAGCACGCTGGGCCTGGGCTATGTCAGTGCAGAGCGAAACCCGTTGCGCCCCCAGATTTATGTGAACGCGCTGAAGGCCGTGGTGGAACAGACGCAGGTCCCACCAGCCACCCAACTTGACTGGTTGGCTGCCATGAGCAACGCGCTCGGACAGGAACTGCGAAACATGTATGTCGCGCTGTGCACGGCGCTGCGCGGGCAGGGTGTAGTAGGTGCCGGGTACACGGTACTGCAAACACCTGGCGCCAGCGGTGTCGGCGTCGGGCGGGGCGTGGCACAGGAACTGTTGCAGGGTCCTCGGGACCTCGCAGAACCACGCCTGCCCGCAGCCAGTCCGATTGAACGATCCGTAGTACCAGCTGACGCCGTCCGCCACACTGCTACTTCTCCGTCGGTGCGTGTCCCGGATGACACGTTGTTGACGTTGGACAAGCTGCGTCGTCTTCTGGCTGGAGAGTTGGACGCGCCGGAGTCCCTGACACCGCTAGAGTCATTCGCGCAACAATTTGCCCGTGAGTTTGAAGAGGGCCCTGCCGTAGTCGATGTTCCGGCCACGCAATTTGATGCCACGGTGCCAGCCGCACTGGAAGCTCTCAAGGAGATGAAACAGGTCGATGAGGTCGTGCAGCGCCTCCAGTCACGCCGTGGCGCAAATCCGCCAGCGGTCCGGGCTGGTGATACGACGGTCGAAGCGATTCGCGCGCAATTGCGCAGTGAGTCCCGTGGTGTGGCCCAGTCGCTCAGCCTGGAAGTGGTCACGCTCATGGTCGACAATATTGCGCAGGATGCGCGATTGCTGCCACCCATTCAGCAGTTGATCCGGCGCTTGGAGCCGCCGCTTTTGCGGCTGGCGCTGGTAGACCCCAGATTTTTTACCAACAAGCGGCATCCGGCACGGGTTCTTGTTCAGGAAATTGCTGACCATAGCCTGGCCTATGCGTCTCCTGACTCTCCCGGGTTTGTGGAGTTTGCTGCGGCGATCGATGAGTCGTTTGCGATGTTGAATCAGGCTCCTATCGAAAATTCAGAACCGTTTGAGCGGGTGTTGAACGTATTGCGGGACGAGTGGCGCAGGGCCGCAAAGGCGAGCGAGCGCAGCCACGACCAGGCGGTGCAAGCGCTGCAACATGCAGAAGAGCGCAATATGCTCGCCGAGAAAATCACCCGGGAGATTCTGGGCCATGCCGATACAGCGCGGGTGCCCGCGGTGATTGTGGATTTCCTGTGTGGCCCCTGGGCGCAAGTGGTGGCCCAGGCGCGCATTGGCGGTTCGATCGCCGTCGCGACCGCCGACAAATACCAGGCGCTCATTTCGGCTTTGCTGTGGAGTACCCATCCCGACCTGACCCGCAAAGACACTGCCAAGCTGACCCGTCTGGTACCGCCGCTGCTGAGCACCCTGCGCGAAGGACTGGAGACGATTCACTACCCTTCCACAAGAACCAGCGCTTTTTTTGAAGCGCTGATGGGCCTGCACCAGCGGGCTTTTCGGGCCGAGCAAAGACCCCTGGCAACGCCCCCAACGCTGCCAGCGACCGCCGTGGAGCCACGTGCCAACCTGGTCGAAGACGGCAACCCCTGGATCGCCCCCGAAGAGGCTCGCGCGTCCAACTTCATGGATCTGCCGGATCTGCCTGCAGTCCCCAAGGATGTGGCGCCGGTGTCGCAGGGGTCTCAGACAGGTGGTGCAGGCGCCGCGGCACCCGCGCGCGATGCCCAGGCTGAACTGGCGACCCTGGAGTTGGGATGCTGGGTGGAGCTGATGGCCAACGATCAGTGGGTGCGTACCCAATTGACGTGGGCCAGTCCGCATGGGACGCTGTTCCTGTTCACCAGTGCCGCCGGTGCGCCGCAGTCAATGACCCGGCGTTCGCGGGACAAGCTGGTGGCAGCTGGGCATCTGCGTGTGATCTCGGGTCAGCCGGTGGTAGATGGTGCCTTGAATGTCGTCGCGCAACTGGCCATGCGCAACAGCGTCAACACGATGATTTGAGGGGTTGGCGGAGCGTGGGGGCACCTGCTAGAGCGGGTGTTCTGCATAGAACTTGCCGCCGTGGAATAGCAGGGGCGAGGCTCCTGCGCGGTGGCCACAGCGTTCGACCTCCCCGACAAAAATGACGTGGTCACCTTCTTCGTAACGGCTGCGGTTAAAGCACTCAAACGTTGCCGCAGCGCCCCGGATCAAGGGTGCTCCACCGATACCCAGGACAAAATCAACGCCCGAGAAGCGGTCGCCACCCCGCGCGGCAAATTGAATCGCCAGGTCCTGCTGGTCGGCGCCCAGGATGTTGATCGCGTAATGGGAGCCGGTGCTGAACGCGGCCATGGAGCCTGCCGAGCGGGCCAGGCTCCACAGGACCAGCGGAGGCGTCAGCGACACGGAATTGAAGGAGTTGGCGGTCAGGCCGACATAGGTACCTTGCGCAGTACGTGCCGTTACGATGGTGACGCCCGTGGCAAACATGCCCAACGCGTCACGAAATTCGGTGGAGGAAAAACTGGGAGGGTGGGCTTGGGGTACGCGGACTGTCGGGGGCATCACGACAATTTACCCGATATTGCGTGTGTTTGGCCCGGCGGGATAGAACAACCTGTCGCACAAGAGGGGCGCCCTACAATCCGGTCATGCGTTTCAGAAATGTGTTCCTGATCTTGTTTGCTATGAATAGTGTAGTGTCATACGCAATACCTATGCGGTCTTGCGGTGACTATTCTGCAAAGATACCGAACCTGAAGCTGCCACTGTGCGAAGCGGCCCAACTGCAGGACACATTCGCACGCTCGGTTTTGGGCCGACCGATATGGGGCCGCGATGTGCGCACGGGCGACACGCAGTTGCGGGTTCTAGTGCTGGGCGGCATGCATGGCGACGAGATGTCTTCCAGTTCCCTGGTCTTTCACTGGATTGCAATGGCACAAACGCCCGCAGCAGACACACCGCAGTCCATCCACTGGCGCTTTATACCCACGCTCAATCCGGACGGGATGTTTTCTCGCCCGGCGCGCCGTGTCAATGCCCGTGGCGTAGACCTCAATCGCAATTTTCCCACGCCCAACTGGGCGAGAGATGCCCGTCAATACTGGGAATCGCGAACCCGTCGCGACCCCCGCCGTTGGCCCGGCAACAAACCCTTGTCTGAGCCGGAATCGCGGTTTCTGCTGGAGCAGATGGACAGTTTCAAGCCCAATCTGATCGTCAGTGTGCACGCGCCCTATGGTGTGCTGGACTTTGACGGTCCGTCGGCCCCCCCCAACCGGCTCGGGCGGCTCTATCTGGACCAGGTTGGCATATTTCCCGGCTCGCTGGGGAACTACGGTGGCATCCACAAGGGGGTTCCGGTTGTCACCATCGAGTTGCCCAGTGCAACGCGCACCCCCATGGATGATGAGATGCGCCAGATGTGGACGGACCTGCTGCGGTGGACCAATGAGCGCTTGGGTCCCGGAATTTCGACCGCGTCACAGGACTTACCCAAGCCACACTGAGGGGTTTCTGTATCCAGCGGGGCTGTGTTAAGTTTGTTGCATGCAACAAATCGATGTGGCGATTGTGGGGGCCGGGTTTGGCGGCTTGTGCGCCGCGATTCGCGTACGGGCGAGCGGTACGCAATCGCTGGTGATTCTGGAGCGTAGCGGCGAAGTAGGGGGCACGTGGCGCGACAATGTTTATCCGGGTTGTGCCTGTGATGTGCCATCCCACATGTATTCCTTTTCGTTTGCCCCCAACATGCGTTGGACGAGACCGTACCCGCAGCAGCAGGAGATCCAGGACTACATCCTGCGCGTCACCGATGCCTATGCACTGCGACCGCTGATTCGTTTCCATTCTGACGTGACGGCCCTGCGCTGGCTGGCGGACCAGCAGTGCTGGCAGATTGATATGCATGGGCAGGAACCACTGCTGGCGCGCAGTGTGATCCTGGCCACGGGGCCACTGAACAAACCCTCTATTCCTGATATCCCCGGCCTGGGCAATTTCGCCGGTGAGTCCTTCCATTCCAGCCATTGGCGCCACGATATTGACTTGAAAGGCAAGCGCATCGCCGTCGTGGGAACCGGGGCCAGTGCCGTCCAGTTTGTGCCGGAGATTGCGCCGGATGCGGCCCATGTGGATGTGTTTCAGCGCACGCCGGCTTGGGTCCTGCCGCGCTGGGACCAACCCTATGGGGTGATCCGGCGCCTGGCGTACCGCTACGTGCCGATGCTGCAGCGGCTGAGCCGCTGGCGGGTGTACTGGTTCAATGAGTGGATCGGCATGGGGTTCATGGGCTCCGCGCGCATGCAGGGCATGCTCAGGCGCCTGGCCGGTCACCACTTGCGCACCCAGGTGCCTGACCCTGCGATGCGCGATGCCTTGACGCCAAATTTCAATCCAGGTTGCAAGCGGCTATTGATTTCCAATACCTGGTTTCCCGCTCTGCAACGACCCAACGTCAATCTGGTGACGCAAGCGGTGTCTGCGATCACGCCCACCGGCGTGGTGGGGGCCGACGGCACGCTGTACCCCTGTGACGTGATTGTGTGGGGTACCGGCTTCAAGGCCACGGAGTTTGTCGCACCCATGCGCATCTTTGGAGAAGACACGGGGTTGGCTACGCAGTCGGGCACAAGTCCGCAGGTGCCAGAACTCGGCGCCCGGTGGCGCAGCGCGCCCGCGGCGACCCGCCTGGGCATCACGGTGGCAGGCTTTCCCAATCTGTTCATGCTGGTGGGTCCCAACACGGGGCTGGGGCACAACTCCATCATCTTCATGATCGAATGCCAGGTCGACTACATCGTGCAGGCGCTCAAAACCCTGCGCGGAGCGCAGAACGCAGTCCTGCGTTTGCGGCCGGATGTTCAACAAGACGGGTACACCCAAATTCAGCAAAAGATGAAGGGTACCGTCTGGTCCTCGGGCTGCAAGAGCTGGTACCAGAACGCGGACGGTCACATCGACACCTTGTGGCCGGGCTACACATGGGAATACTGGCTCAAGACGCGACGGTTTCAAGCGGGTGATTACCTGTAGTTTTTGCGCTTGTGTGCGGTGGACCACGGTGACAGCTTTGACAAAAGCTTACATTTGCTGGTAACCGTGGCTGCGCTGCAATGGTAAAACACCATTGATGTATCCGGTGCTGTGCAGCCCCTCCTGTTTACGCCCGCGTAAACGTAAAGAAAGTCAGGAAAAAAACATGAACAAAAACCTCATAGCCTTGGCGCTTGCCGCCTGCGCCGTGGCCCCCACGTTTGCGCAAACCAGTGTTGGCGTGTCCATCGGCATCAACCAACCGGGCGTTTACGGACGCATCGACATCGGCAACTACCCGCAGCCGCGCATCGTCTACCCGCAACCGGTCGTCATCGTGCAGAGCCCGGTAGCCGTTCACCAACAGCCGATTTACCTGTATGTGCCACCGGGACACCAGAAAAACTGGGGCAAGCATTGCGGACGCTACAACGCCTGTGGTCAGCCGGTCTATTTTGTGCAGGAAGACTGGGTGCGAGAGCGCTATGAAGAACGCCATGACCATGGCAACCAGGGCCGTGGCAAGGGCCACGGCAAGGGAAAAAAGGACAGGGACTAACGTCCTGACGCAGAATGCTCCTAATTCAGGAGCGCATAGCGCCCATCTGACGAGGGCTAGCACCCCATTTTGTTTGCGAATTCAAGTACGAGGCGCAACGTTCTCAAACCGGTTTGGTCAAGAGTAAATGGGATGCGCTCCTGGTGAGCGGCCAGCTTCACCTCGCCAACTGACCCAACAGTTCCAACGATTTGCGAAGGGGAAAACGGATCGTCCCAACAGGTCGGGCATTCCGGAAAGAATTGAGGGCAACCGCACCGCGGCATAAAATTCCCGCGGAGTCCAATGGAGTGTTATGCGGAGAAGCCGGGGTTTTACGCTGATCGAACTGGTGATAGTGGTCGTCCTTCTGGGGGTGATAGCCGCCATTGCTATCCCTAGGTTCGTGAATCTGGGTTCGGATGCGCGCATTGCAAGCATGAACGCCCTACACGGCTCCATCAAGACTTCCATGGAACTGGTCAAGGTCGTCGTTGCCCTGCGGGGTAGCGCCAGCAGCGCGAACCCGGAGTTGAATTTTCTGGACATGCAGGGCAGCACCATTCGTTTGTGGAACGGCTACCCCGACCGCTGGTGGGATGGCATTGGCATGACGCTACAGGGCGCGCCAGCGATTGCCGGCGGTGGCTACCTTTCCACGGCACCCATTGTGTTCAACCAATACACGTTTTACGGCTACAGCAACAGCACCATTCCCAATGGAGATGCGGGCTGGGTGCTGACCAGCGCCCCTACTCCGGCCACGTGTTCGCTGGCCTACAACTACGGGGGCACCGGCGAGCCGCAACTCATACTGCGTACCGCTGGTTGCTGATCCCCATCGATTCGCTGTCCTGCTCTAGTCCGTCAGAGCCGCGTACACCAGGTTGCGAAACAGCGGCCGGTAGTAGTCCCGCTGGTTCGGAGCCTGGATCATCATCAAGGCAAAGAACTCTTTGGCCGGGTCGACAAAGAACGTGGTGCCTGCAATTCCACCCCAGTAGTACAGCCCCTTGGAGCCGGCTTGTGCCGCAACACCCTCGTCCAGACGCACGGCAAAGCCCAGGCCGAATCCGTGCCCAGGAGGTAGCAATTCACCGGATCGCCCCGCCCGGTGCACGGCGATGTCACCCAGATGGTCGGTCGTCATGTAGCGTACGGTAGCGTTGCTCAGGATGCGCTGGCCATCGAGTTCACCGCCGTTCAACAGACACTGCAGAAAGCGGGCGTAGTCGGCCGACGTGGAGGCCAGACCGGCGCCACCCGCTTCCAGCGCCACGCTCTGTCGAACGTCGATCAGGCGCATCGCGATGCCGCCATCCGGATCTTTCTCAAACGGCTCTGCAATGCGGTGGTGCTTGTCCGGCGGCACAACAAAGCTGGTGTCCACCATGCCCAGCGGACCCAGGATGTTCTCTTGCAGGAAAGTGCCCAGGCTTTGGCCGCTGACCACTTCGACCAGTGCACCCAGCAGATCGGTGGCACGGCTGTATTCCCACACGGTGCCGGGCTCGAACATCAGCGGAATGGCTGCCAGCGCCTGCGCAAACTCGCGGTTGCTGCGGTCCCTCGAGGCCAGTTGGGCCTGGGCGTACTGGCGCTGGATGGGCTCGGTGCCCAGGATTTCGTAGGTCAGGCCCGCCGTATGGCGCAGCAGGTCCTGCACCGTGGGGGCGGTGCGCGGGCGGTGCTGCACCGAGTGGCCGCTGATGTGGGTGGTGAGTTTGAGGTCGGCAAACTCCGGCAGATGCTGGGCTACGGTATCGCTAAGCAGCAACCGCCCCCGCTCCATGAGCACCATCACTGCCACCGACACAATCGGCTTGGTCATCGAGTAGATGCGGAAGATGGAGTCCAGCACCATGGGCACGCCGGCAGTGGGGTCCTGCTGACCCACGGTTTCATGAAGCAGCACCTGGCCGCGCCGGGCGATCAGCGCCACTGCACCGGGCAGGCGGGCCTTGGTGACCTCGGCTTGTAGTACCTCCACCAATCGGCGGGTGCGCTGCGGGCAAAAGCCCAAGTCCTTGGCTGAACCCAATGGGAGTTGTTGTGTAGTCGTCACTCGCAGGCTCCTGCTTCGGCGTAGCGCGCTCGGGCCAGGGCGGCACCCTGTGCCAGGGCCTCCAGCTTCTTGAGCGCCACCTCGCGGCTCATGGGGGCCAGGCCGCAATTGGTGCAGGGGAACAGGCGTTCCTTGGGCACATGCTGCAGGGCCATGCCGATGGTGTCGGCGACCTGCTCGGGTGTTTCGATGACATCGCTGGCGACGTCGATGACACCCACCATCACATCCTTGCCCTTGAGCAGGTCCATCATCTCGGGCGGCACGTGCGAGTGGTAGCACTCCAGGCTGATCTGCTGGATGGAACTGGCCGCCAGCGCGGGGAAAATCTGCGCGTATTGGCGCCACTCCTGGCCCAGGGTCTCCTTCCAGTCGGTATTGGCCTTGATGCCATAGCCGTAGCAGATGTGCACGGCAGTCGTGCACTTGAGCCCCCTGGCCGCGATCTCCAGCGCCTGCACGCCCCAGTCGGCGGCATCCTTCATGTAGACATTGAAGGCCGGCTCGTCAAACTGGATGATGTCCACGCCATCCGCCTCCAGGGCCAGGGCCTCCTGGTTCAGCAACTCGGCAAAGGCGAAGGCCATCTTCCGGCGGTCGCCGTAGTAGTTGTCGGCCACCGTATCCACAATCGTCAGCGGGCCGGGCAAGGTGAATTTGAGCTTCCTGGTGGTGTGGGCGCGGGCCAGTTGCGCCTCGAACGCATGCACCCGGCCTTTGAGCCGCAGCGGCGCCACCACCTGGGGCACCATTGCCTTGTAGCGGTCATTGCGGATGCCCATCTCGACCTTGTGTTCGAAGTCGATGCCCTCGACTTGTTCCAGAAAGCCGTGCACAAAGTGCTGGCGGCTTTGCTCGCCGTCACCGACGATGTCCAGCCCGGCATCCTCCTGGGCCTTGATCCACAGCAGTGTGGCGTCTGCCTTGGCCTGCTGCAACTCGGCTCCGGCCAGCTTCCATTGGGGCCAGAGCTTCTCGGTCTCCGAGAGCCAGGAGGGTTTGGGCAAGCTGCCCGCGATGGCGGTTTCAAACATGGTTGTCTCCGGGTCGATGGGTTTGGTAGGCAGGCAATTTTGCCCCGCAATGCAGGCAAAAGTTGGCGTCCGGTGAATGCCCCTCTGTCAGGCACTCGTGGCAGGTCCGCGTGGTGGGTGGGGCCTGGTGGCGCTGGGAGGTCATCTCGGCGGTCACGATGCCGGTGGGCACGGCCAGGGTACCCCAACCCAGCAGCATCATGGCCGACGCGATCAGGCGCCCAAGGTCCGTCTTGGGCGTGATGTCGCCAAAGCCCACAGTGGTCATCGTGGTGATGGCCCAGTACACCGAAGTGGGGATGCTGGTGAAGCCGTTGGCTGGCCCCTCGACCACATACATCAGCGTGCCCACCACCAGCACAATCATCAAAACGGCCGACAAAAACACCAAAATTTTGCGTCGGCTGGCCCGTAGCGCGGCCCCCAGCGACTGGAATTCCGTCATGTAAGCGGTGAGCTTGAAGACGCGGAATACGCGCAGCAGACGCAGCACGCGCACGTCGATCAGCGCATGCACTTCGGGCACAAACAAGGCCACGTAGGTGGGCAACAAGGCGGCCAGGTCGATTAGGCCGTAGAAACTCAGCGCATAACGTGCGGGATGCCGAACGCAAGTTAGGCGTGCGACGTATTCCATTGTGAACGCGGCAGTGAACAGCCACTCCAGAACAGTAAAGGTCAGTTGGTAGCCATCGCCCAGGCCCTGCACGCTGTCCAGCATGACCACCAGCACGCTGGCCAGGATGACGGCAATCAGCCACTGGTCAAACAGCCGGCCGGCCCGGGTATCGGCCTCGAAGATGACGGTGTACAGCCGCAGCCGCCAACCGTCCAGCGGCTTACCCAGTTGATCCGTCGTGGCAATGGTCATCTAGTTCCCTTGTTCAGCCTCCTGCAGGCTGCGCCACATCACTTTACCCGCACCGCTCTTGGGCAGTGCGGTGACGAACTGGACCACGCGCGGCACCTTGTAGACCGCCATGTTCTCACGGCACCAGTCGACGATGTTCTGCTCGGTCACCAAATCCTTGTGGGTGGACCGCAAGACGACGACCGCCTTGACCGATTCGCCCCGGTAGCTGTCGGGGGTGGAGATGATGCAGGCCTCCTGGATAGCGGGGTGGCGGTACATCAATGCCTCCACCTCGGCCGGCCAGACCTTGAAGCCAGAGGCATTGATCATGCGTTTGAGGCGATCGGTCAGGAAGAAGTAGCCGTCTTCGTCGATCCGGCCCAGGTCGCCGGAACGGAAGAAGCGCTTGCCGTCGATGTCGATGAAAGCCGCCTCGGTGGCGTCGGGCCGCTTCCAGTAGCCCAGAAAAACCTCTGGCCCATGGATGACGATTTCACCGGCTTCGCCCACCGGCATTTCCTGCAAGGTGTCGGGGTCGATGACGCGGGCGTCCGTGCCCATGAACGGAATGCCCAGGCACTGCTGCTTGGGTGCGTCGGGCGGGTTGGCGTGGGATGGCGCGGCCGTCTCGGTCAGCCCATAACCTTCCACGTAGCGCAGGTCAAACTGCTCCAGCAGGCGCTGGGCCACGGCCTGCGGCATGGCGGCGCCGCCCCCGCCAATATAGGTCATGCTGGACAGGTCGTAGCTGCCGAAGTGGGGGCTGGCCATGAGGTCGATCACCATCGTGGGAATGTTGGTCCAGTGCGTGACCTTCCAGCGCGAGATCAGCCGCCCGGCCAGGTCGCGGTCCCAGCGCGGCATCACGACCAGCGTGGCGCCACCGCGAATGCTGGTGTGCATGACGCTGACCATGCCGGTGATGTGGAACATGGGCACCACCACCAGTACCACGTTTTCGGCGCAGCCGTTACCCCACAGTGCGCTGGCCACGGCATTGTGCATGATGCTGCTGTGAGGGTGCATGCAGCCCTTGGGCAAGCCGGTGGTGCCGCTGGTGTAGGGCAGGATGGCCAGGTCGGCGGGGCCGACTTGCAGCTCTGGTAAGCCGCCGCCGGCGGCCAGGGCTTGATTCCAATCCATGACTTGTCCGTCGGCCAGCGCGGGCAATGGGTGGCGCGTCAGCAGCCACTCGTTCCAGGCTGCGGGCGGCGCGTCGTCGCCTACCACTCCGGCGTCAAACGCATCGGTGAAGTGCGTCACGACCAGATGGGCCAGTCGGTCCCTGGGTGCCAGCGCGTCGCTGGCGCGGGCCAGTTCGGCCGCCAGATCGGCGGTGGTGATGGCGACCCTGGCATCGGGGTCGGTGATGTAGTGTTTGAGTTCCTCGGCGCGGTTCATCGGGTTGACCGGCACCACCACGGCGTTGGCCCGCAGGATGGCAAAGTGCGCAATGATCAGCTGCGGGCAGTTCTGCATGCACAGCACGACCCTGTCAGCCTTTTGGACCCCCAGCCCTCGCAAACACTGCGCGAGCTGCTCTGTTTTTTGTAGCAGTTGCGCGTAGGTCAGCACCGTGCCGAAGAACACCAGCGCGGCCTTGTCGGGGTAGCGCCGGGCGCTGGTCTCCAGGTTGTCCCACAGCGACGTGGCGGGAACAGTGATGGCATGGGGTAGCCGCTTGGGCCAGAATTTGAAATGGGCGCGCACCGAAACTCCTCAGACTAAGTGACCCCGCAAGACTAGCGTGCCGGCGTAGCAACCGCATCCGGGAAGGCCCCAACAAAGTCCCAATCCAGTCGCCTGTGTGACCCGTGCGGCATAAAAATTGCGTTGTCTCAGAGTCCTGCCCGGAACCGCTCCTGAAATGAGGTATGCGAATTTTGCATGATGTCCCCGTGTAAACCCATGGGTCTGTCGGCCGACAAAGTACTACCATCACCGGGTTGGTTCCGGACACGTTTTTGCAACACGTTATCCGCTTTCGATTCAACATCAACCGAAGATCAATTAGGACATGACATGAAAAAACATCTGTTTGCCATCGCCGCTGCTACTGTTGCTGCCACTCTGATTCCCCTCGCTGCGCAAGCACAGGCGGTCGATACCATCGCCAAGGTCAAGGCGTCTGGCACCATCACCATGGGCGTGCGTGACTCGTCCGGCGCGTTGTCGTACACCTTGGGTGACGGCAAGTACGTGGGCTACCACGTCGAGATTTGCCAACGCATTGTGGCCAACCTCGAGAAGGCTGCCGGCAAGAAACTGGAAATCAAATACCTGCCCGTTACGTCCCAAAACCGCATTCCTTTGGTGCAAAACGGCACGGTCGATATTGAGTGCGGCTCCACCACCAACAATGCCACACGCCAGAAGGATGTGTCCTTTGCGGTGACCACCTATGTGGAAGAAGTGCGCATCGCGGTCAAAGCCAACTCCGGTATCACATCGATCGCCCAACTCAAAGACAAAAACGTTGCCACCACGACAGGCACCACTTCAGTGCAGACACTGCGCAAGAACGAACGTGCAGCAGGCATCGACTTCAAGGAAGTGTTTGGCAAAGACCACTCTGACAGCTTCCTGCTGCTGGAATCCGGCCGCGCTGAGGCCTTTGTCATGGATGGCCAGATTCTGGCGGGCAACATCGCCACAGCCAAAAACCCTGCCGACTTTAAGATTGTGGGTGAAGTCCTGAGCGTGGAACCCATCGCCATCATGATGCGCAAGGACGATGCTGCTTTCAAAAAGCTGGCGGATGACACGATCCGTGAAATGCAAAAGTCCGGTGAATTGGCCAAGGTGTACGACAAATGGTTCGTGCAGCCCATCCCCCCCAAGAACACCAGGGTCGGCTTGCCTGCCAGCGAAACTACCAAGGCAGCCTGGGCTAACCTGAACGACAAGCCGATGGAAGACTACGCCAAGAAGTAATGGCGGTTTGACGGCTCCTGAACACCCGCATCAGATCCATCTGATGCGGGTTTCTTTCAGCCGCACGCCTTTGAAATGGCGTAATCTCGCGGGTGCGTGACACCCCAGGAAAATCTAGATCGGGAGAGTCTTCTATGGCGTGGGATTGGCAGGTATTTCTCAATGACGACGGCAGCGGGGGGAGAACCTACCTTCAGTGGATGATGGACGCGTGGGGCTGGACCCTGTCGGTGGCCGGTAGTGCCTGGGTTATCGCCATGGTGGTTGGTGCCCTCATCGGGACGCTGCGCACACTGCCCAACAGCCCGTGGCTGGTGCGCATGGCCAATGTATGGGTTGAACTGTTTCGCAATATCCCGTTGCTGGTGCAAATTTTCCTGTGGTACTTCGTGGTGCCCAAAATCTTCCCGGTCATGCAAGGCATTCCGAGTTTTGTGCTCGTGGTGTTTGCGCTGGGCTTTTTTACCTCGGCGCGTATCGCCGAGCAGGTGCGTGCCGGCATACAGTCGCTGCCCAAGGGGCAGCGCTACGCCGGCATGGCCATGGGGTTTACCACCACGCAAACCTACCGTTATGTGATTTTGCCCATGGCGTTTCGCATCATCCTGCCGCCACTGACCAGCGAATCCATGAACCTATTGAAAAATTCATCGGTCGCTTTTGCCGTGTCCATCGCCGAACTCACCATGTTCGCCATGCAGGCGCAAGAAGAAACCTCGCGCGGCATCGAGATCTACATCGCGGTGACCGGTCTGTATGCCATCTCTGCATTTGCCGTCAACCGTGCCATGGCCTTTGTGGAAAAGAAGGTTCAGATTCCGGGCTATGTCGTCGCCGGTGGCGTAGGCGGGGGGCACTGATATGGGTGGACTCGACCTTACTTTCGTCAGCTGGGACATCATCAGCAAGTTTGTGCTGGGCGGCTTCATGTTCAGCGTCAACCTGACCATCGTCGCAACACTGGGCGGCATCCTGTTTGGCACCGTGCTGGCCCTGATGCGGCTGTCTGGCATCAAGCCATTGACCCTGGTCGCAACCTTCTACGTCAATGGCATGCGCAGCGTACCGCTGGTCATGGTGATCCTGTGGTTCTTCCTGCTGGTTCCCTTGATCACCGGACGTCCCGTGGGGGCTGAACTGTCAGCGACCGTTACGTTTATCGCGTTCGAAGCCGCGTACTTCAGCGAAATCATGCGTGCTGGCATCCAGTCCATTCCACGGGGCCAAGTCCATGCCGGACAGGCACTGGGTATGACCTATTCGCAAAACATGCGTCTGGTGGTGTTGCCGCAAGCCTTCCGCAACATGTTGCCGGTGCTGCTGACGCAAACCATCATCCTGTTCCAGGACACGTCGCTGGTGTATGCCATCGGCGCCTATGACCTGCTGAAGGGCTTTGTTACGGCAGGCAAGATCTACGGCCGCCCGGAGGAGGCCTACATCCTGGCTGCCATCGTGTACTTTGCGGTCTGTTTTGGGCTGTCGGTGCTGGTCAAGCGCCTGCAGAACAAGATCGCCATCATCCGCTGACCCCCCGCTAACCCATTCGAATACATCCCATGATCAAGATTGACAACATCTCCAAGTGGTACGGTCCGGTTCAGGTTCTGAACAATTGCTCGGTCACCATTTCAAAAGGCGACGTCGTGGTGGTTTGCGGCCCGTCGGGTTCCGGCAAATCCACCCTCATCAAGACCGTCAATGGCCTGGAACCGGTGCAACAGGGCAAGATCTTTGTGGACGGCACCGAGTTGCAGGCCCCCACGACCAACCTGCCAAAACTGCGCAGCAAGGTTGGCATGGTGTTCCAGCACTTTGAGCTGTTTCCCCACCTGAGCGTGACCGAGAACTTGACGATCGCCCAGATCAAGGTCCTGGGCCGCTCGCCAGACGAAGCCAAGGTACGTGGCCTGAAGATGCTGGACCGCGTGGGCCTGATGGCGCACAAGGACAAGTTCCCGGGCCAGCTCTCCGGCGGCCAA